>Ga0316217_10005652_pt1 | contig 12833 bp, 7 predicted proteins | sample 1anoAmetaG_FD_203633 | JGI IMG/M metagenome (GOLD analysis project Ga0316217, IMG submission 203633) | Freshwater microbial communities from Trout Bog Lake, Wisconsin, USA - 1anoA | ecosystem: Environmental > Aquatic > Freshwater > Lake > Hypolimnion/Profundal zone | place: USA: Wisconsin...
CCGCCATATTGTTCCGCCAATACCCGGGAAAAATGGGCGCGGCTGCCCTTCGCGGAACGCCGGACGAGGACAAACATCGTCGGCAGAAAAATGAGCACGAGTCCGGTAGCAAAAAGCCCGGACAAATACGAATGATCCGTTTGCTTCCGGCCCAGCCACAAAACCACGGCGGCGAACGGAATGAAGAAGGCCAGCGTGATGCCGCCGAGCTTGCCAAAAAACGATTTGAGCCATGCCCGTTCCGCCTCTGACTGCGCGCCAGCCAGCGCCATCCGGTAGCCCAGGTAATTGGGCAGCAGGACAATCAGCGGGCCGAGGGAGGCGCCCATCCAGGCCATGATTCCGACTGTCTTTGCAGCGGCGCCGCTCTTGGCCACGGCGCCCGCCGTGGCGGCCTTGGCGGAGAAGGCCAGCGCGGGCAGCGAGGCCAGAACTCCGACCGTGAACGTCTTGCCTGGATTCGTCCGCTCCAGCGCGCCTTCCACGAAGGCAAGGACTTGTTCGTGCAGCAGCTTCCGTCCGCGCGACAGCCGTTGCTTGACGGCGTCTTCGGACAGTTCCAATTTTTCCGCGACGGCCTCGACGGATTGGTGTTCGCGGTAGAACAGGACGAGCGGTTCGCGGTAGATTTCCGGGATGCGTTCAAGCGAGCGCCAGAGAATGGCCGCCTCCTCGTTGGAGATGGTTTGCTCCACCGGCAGCGGTCCCGGCGCGTGCGCTTCGGGAACATTTTCCAGCGGCTCGGCCGCGCGAACTGGTTCGCGGCCTTCGCGGCGAAGAAAATTATTGATGCGATTGCGGGCGATGCCGCAGAGCCAGGCGCGGAGCTTGTCACGCTCGCGCAAGTGCCCGAGGTGCCGCCACGCAGTGATAAAGGTTTCCTGCGCCAGATCCTCGCTCTGGCCCAAGCTGCCGGTGGCGCTGTACGCCAGCGAGCAGATTAGCGACTGATAGCGCGAAACAATCTGCCCAAAGGCGTCGCGATTGCCGCCGAGGGTGGCTTTGACCAGTTCCGCGTCGAGTTGGACCGCGACCGACATCATTTTGGTTTTCATCATAACGTCGCATGAGTGGCTGGAAAGCCCAAAGAGGTGACAAACTTCCTGGTTGAAGTTGCTCGACCAGGACCGGAGCGCCGGGCACCGCCCCGGCCAATTTCAATACGCGACAGACTTTTTTGCGACTTCAACCGATCAGATAGTACGGCGGAATCACCTTGTCGGCCTTGTGCCATGTCTGGAGCGTCAAATCAGAGTTCCGTCCGTCCACTTGCTCGTAATACCGGGAGGCATCCTCCAAGCTCCGGCCGCCGGTGACGTGCCGCTGGAGCACGGCCTGCCGGGTGCGCTCTTTGTCGGCATCAATGAAGTAGCAAAAATCCAGGCGCGGGCGCACTTGTCCCCATTCGCCCAAGTCGGACAACAGCCAGAGTCCCTCCACTACCAGCAAGGTCGCCGGCGAATTGATCCGGATGCGGTTGGGGACCGGGTCGTGCAGTTTTCTCGAATACGCCGGGAAGGCCGTGTTTTCGTCCGCGGCGAAGGCGTTCAGGTCCCTGGCCAGGGCGGCGACGTCGTAGGTGTCGAACCGGCCTTTGACCTGTTTCAGCGGCACCCCGTCCGCAAAATGGGAAAGCAGGAAGCAGTTCGGAAAGTGATAGGCATCAATGGTAATGGCCTCAAATGCGAAGGGCAGGCGGGCTTGCTTGGCCAGCTCCTGGAACAGAACGGCCACCACGGATTTTCCCGCGCCGGTGGGGCCGGCAATCCCGATGGCCACGCGCGGTTTTTTGGCGGCGTGGTAAATGCCCACGGTTTCCCAAAACAAGTCCAGATAAAAGGCCTGCTGCCGCCGGGTGAAGCCGGAGATGTCAATGGTCTGCTCGGTGACCGTCAATGCGGCTGGAAAAGCCAATTCGGGAACTTGCACGGGAGGAATTTAACGACGAAACAAACCAAAACGCCAAAGTTTTTTGTGGCGAGTTTTCAACTCAAAGCACGGAGCGCGCTCGTAGCGCAGGCTTTCCAGCCTGCGGGTTCTGGCGACTTTCCAGTCGCCAGTTTCCGCACGGAAACACGGGACTGGAAAGTCCCGTGAACCCGCAGACAAGAATGTCTGCGCTACAGTAGCTTGCCTCAACCGCGCCACCGGCAACTTCGGTGCTAGGGTTAGGGTTCAACTTAAGGAACGGAGCGCGCCCGTCCCGGGCGCAGCAACTTCCGTATGGCCAGGACGATGAGAATAACCGGATACTGACAGGGTTAAGAGTCTTGCTGCGCCCGGGACGGGCGCGCTCGGACCTTTTGTGTCACACGCTGGCAGTGGCTGGTTTGCGGAGCGCCGGTCTCTGACCCGGCTCGACGGCGCGTAGTTGGAAACGACCCGGGTCGGAGACCGGCGCTCCAGATTCTCAATCCGGTCACGATTAACTGGCTTCGTGGTTTGACTCCCCTCGCGCGTTTCGGCAGACTGCGGCATGGAGAAACCCAAAAAAACCATCCCCCGGATTACTGCGCCACCACTTGCCGCCGGCCAAGTCTGGCGCGTGGCTGGATTAAATCTGCGCGTGACGAGGGTGGGGCCGATGCTGGTGGATTACAAAATTGCCAAGCCCGACGCCGTCCGGGTTCCGAACCGCATGGGCGGCAAATCAACCATCAGCCAGTATCTAAAGAAGAATAAGGCCGTGTTGATCGAAGGCTGACACTGGGACCGCGTTGCGTGCGGCGGGCTTGGGTGCGGCGGTGGTCGTGGGAGCGCCGGGCATTGCCCGGCCAGAGCGCCGAAATTTCCCCCCAGCCTGCCGAGCAATGCTCGGCGCTCCGGTTCACCCTTTCCCGTACGCTTCTTCGACGACCTGCTTAAAATGATTCTCGCCGGGTTTGACGATCCCGAATTCGCGTTTGGCATTCTCGACCGAATCGCTGGCATGCGCGGCGTTGACCATGATGGTGGAGCCGAATTCGCGGCGAATGGAGCCGGGGGGCGCCTTGGACGGGTCCGTGGGGCCGAGGACGTCGCGGATTTTGTTGACCGCGCCGACGCCTTCATAGACCAGCGCAATGCACTTTTGGGTGCCGGGCTTGGTCCAGTCGCTCTGCGGAATCTCGCCGGGCGCGTGGCCGGACATGAAGCGCACGATGTTGTCGAACTGCGAATCTCCCTGGATGGGCCCCAGGATTTCGCCAAGGGCCTTCTGGTCGGCCTCGGAGATTCTGAAGTTAAACTCCTTTTCCAACAGGTCCTTGGCTTTGGCGCTGACGCCGTCTTTGAGCTTGGAGCGCAGGAATTCGCGGACGGGGCCGTAAAACTCCATGGCTTGCGCGGTGCTCATGTTCAGGACCTTGGCCCCCACGATGAACAGGCCGGTGCGCGAGAAGAAGTCAATGACGTTGCCGGGCCGGCCGGTGGCAAATTTGAAATTATCCGGCTTGATGAGGACCAGGGTGCGTTCGCCGGTTTCGCCGGGCGGATAGGCAATGACATTCTCCAGCACCCCGCCGTCGGCATCGGAATGGCGGGCCCAGATTTTGAGTTTGGTCCCCGCTTCGTCGCTGTTGGGCGCGGCCAGGACGGCCGGTTCGAAGTAGCGGACACTGCCGTTATCGTCCAGGATCAGGTCGCTGTAGGTGTCGCGGATGGTTTCGCCACCGCGGCGGTTGGGGCTGAGGTTGCCGACCACGGAGCGGACCTTGCGCACGGCTTCATCGCCGCGAAAGAGCAGGGCCATCACCCGGCGCCGGCGGCCGGTGTTGGGGTCGGGCGAGAGATTTTCCAGGACGTAATCGCGCAGGAGTTCCTGAATCTTCCGGTCTTGGGGATCTTGCGCGGAAACGATGGTGGCGGCGTATTCCTTGACGAGTTCGGGGCTGGGCGCAAACATCCGCAAATCCGCCAGGTCCAGACCAGTGCGGGTGATGAGGCGGCTCAAGATGCCGCCCGTGCGGGATTTGTACAGCGAGTAAGGGGTGATGATGACGTAAGCGAGCTGTTGGGACATAATTCAGGCTTGCGACGAGGGATTAGGATTAGGGTTGGAATCGGGAGTGGGAGCTGGAGTGGCGGGCGCGGGCGCGGGCGCGGGCGCGGGCGCGGCGGCGGCCGACTTGCCCAGAATTTTAAACATCACGGTGCCGCAGGTGGGGCATTTGCCCTTGATGGCTTTGCGGCCATTCTTCATGGTTTCTTCAACGCCATCGGCGATGGGCTTCTTGGCCTTGCACTTGACGCAGTATCCTTCAGACATAAAAAATTTACCGCCAACGCTTCATGCGGCGAACGGTCCGAATAAACTACCCATTTGGGGCGGCAACGTCAATCCCAAACGTAAAGTCCACAACCACAATGACTTTTGAAGGCGGTTTGAGGCATTGACAGCGAAAACCAAAGTCCGAACGCCAGATTTCAACCCGAACCCCAAAATTGCTTGTGGCGCGGCGGATGCAAGCTGCGGTAGCGCAGACATTCCTGTCTGCGGGTTCACGGGACTTTCCAGTCCCGTGTTTCCATTCAGGAACTGGCGACTGGAAAGTCGCCAGAACCCGCAGGCTGGAAAGCCTGCGCTACGGGCAAAGCGTAACTCGACTTCGGATTTCGGATTCAAATCAACGCAGAGACGCGGAGAACACAGCGCGGCGAAGCCGCATCCAAACCAACAAAGCGAGGATGAGGATGAGGATGAGAAGGAAGAATTTGCGCAGGCTGTGGAGACTTTGCTGGATAGTGGTACGGGGAGCAGAGACAGATCAAGAACTTTGCGTTCCTCCGCGTTCTTAGCGTCTCTGCGTTTGATCTGGTTCCGGTTCTTTCGTCTGCCCCCATGCGCCGGGTTGCGGATTTCGGTGATTAAGAGAAGCGCGTCAAACCGCTAGCTCACTGGCGCTTCCGCGCCCGGCATCTGCCCTGCCGCCAGCCGGAAGAAATACGCTCGTTTGGCCATCAGTTCCGCCTGGGTGCCGGTCTCCACGATCCGCCCGCCGCACAGCACGACAATGCGGTGCGCGTGGCGGATGGTCGAGAAACGGTGCGCCACAATCAGGGTGGTGCGGCCCTTGGTGAGCCGCAACAGCGCTTCCTGCACGAGTTGCTCGGAGGTGGTGTCCAGCGCGGACGTGGCTTCGTCCAGGATGACCAGGCGCGGGCTGCGGACCAGCGCCCTGGCGATGGCCAGCCGCTGGCGCTGACCGCCGGACAGGAGCGCACCGCGCTCACCCAGCGCCGTGTCGAGACCTTGTGGCAGCGAACGGACGAATTCCGTGAGGTTGGCATCGGCCAGGATTCTCCAGAGCGTGTCATCGGATATTTTCTCCAGCCCATAAGTGACATTTTCGCGCACGGTGCCGTCGAACAGCAGGGTCGTCTGCGGCACGACGCCGATCTGGCGGCGATACGTCCGCAAATCCAGTTCGCGCAAGTCGTGTCCGTCCAGCCGGACGCAGCCGGTGGTGGGCTGGCGAAAGCCGATGGCCAGATTGACCAGCGTGGATTTCCCTGCGCCGGATTCGCCGACGAACGCCACGGTTTCGCCCGGGGCGATGCGCAGGGTAATTTCCGCCAAGGCCACTTCGCGGCCGCGCGGGTAGCTGAAGCCGGCGTGGTCAAAGACAATTTCGCCGCGCAGCGGGCTGGGCGCGGCGGGTTTGCCGGCGTTGTGCTCGACCTGTTCGGTTTCCAGCACTTCGCCCAGCGAGCGGACGGCGTCCGCGCCTTGGGCGAGGGCGGGGAACACGCTCAAGAATTGCTGCACCGCGCCGATGAGCATCCCAAAATAGGTGTGATACATCACGGCATCGCCCACCGTGATGCGATGATGCACGACGAGCCACCCGGAAAACACCAGGCAGGCAAGCTGGAAACACATGAACGTGAACCACGAGCTGGAGGCGAAGAACTCCGTCAGCGTGTCCACTTGCATCCCGCGTTCGCGAATGCGTTCAAAGACGCCGCGCACGCTGCGGGTTTCGATGGACTCCAGCCCATGCGCGCGGGTGACGGGCAGCATTTGCAGCATTTCCCCGACGCGGGCGTTCATCTGCTCGGTTTCCACGCGCATGGCTTGGTATTGTTCCTTGAACCGGCGGTCGAACAGTTTCAGCAGCGCCACCCCCGCCGGCACGGTGACGAGAAAATACAGCGCCAGCAGCGGCTGTTTGACCAGCGCAATGACGGCCACGTAGGTGATGACGAGCAGTCCGTTCAAGCCTGTGTGCATGAGGTGGCGGCACAGGCCGTCAATGGCGTCCACGTCGCGCAGCAGCTTGGTCTGGAGCGCGCTGGTCTGTTTCTCCTCGTAGAAGGCGATGGAAAGCTGCTGGAGGCGTTCCACCAGCGCGCTGCGGAGATTGAATTGCATGTGCCGCAACGCGCCGCTCATCAGCCGCACGAACGAAGTGTGGACCAGGGGATTTTGCAACAGCAGCAGGAAGTAGCCGCCGGCGATGAACCGGATTTTGCGGAACGCGCCCGGGTCGTCCCGGGTCTTGGTCAGTATGTCCACGATCATCCCCACGGCCAGCGGCAGCAGCGACGCGGGCGATTGTTTGATGATGTAAAGCGCCACCGCGCCAAACACGCGGCCGGGCTGGTCGGAAAACAGGTTCCAAAGCGTCCGGCCCGGGCGCTTTGAATCAAAGCGCCCGTCGAGCAGTTTTTCCCAAGCTGGAGGGTGGTCTTCCATTGGGGGGATTTAAACAGGGTGGCGGATAGGTGACAAGTGACGAGTGATGCGTTGTGAGTGATGCGTGATGCGTGATAGTCTCATCCTCATCCTCATCCTCACCTTTTCCCGTTCAATCAAGATTTTAGTGACATTCCGGAATTGGAATGGTGCAATGCTCAGGGGTTCTGAACAACCAAGCAACCAAGACACGCAGGCAGGGCGTATTCAAGATGCCAAGCAATGTGCGCCGCGCTGACCGCTTACAGAGTCAACCTCACACATAATATTCATCCAATGGCAATGGCACATTTTGTCACGCCCTTTTAGGGCTTGATAAACGCTGGCGACCGCAAACCCGGGGCGTTGCTGGGCTGTCCTGTTTTGGGCTTTCAGCCCAAGCTTGAGTTTATATCTGGCTCGCAACTACAACTATGCCGCGCCTACGGCGCTGCGGATAGCGATTTCACATGGCGTTGCATTCCGGTGTTTTACCCTTTTAACGATGCACCGCGGGTGGCGCGCCACCCGGCGGTCGGTGATACGGCTGGTGCGTAAGATACAGGGCCAATTCTTTTCGGGTTTCCTCCAGCACGTCAAGTTGCCGGCCCTGCGAGGCCAGCGCGCAGGCGCGCTGGGCCGCCGCCACCGCCTCGTCAAATCGTCCCGCCTCCGCGTAGGCGGCAGCCTCACCATTGACGCAGGCCGGATCGTTATCCTTGGTGAGCTCACAGGCGCGTTTCGCGTACCGCACCGCTTGCTCCCCATTTCGAAGGTTTGCGTCCGGGCTGGTGGCTAGTATCCAGCTCATGTCGTTCAGGATCGCCGGGGAGTCAGGCTCGATTTGCAACGCCTTTTGATAATGGGTCAAGGCTCCGGCATCCTGGCCTTTTTGCAGCAGGATATCGCCCAAGGTGAGGTGGGCTTGGGCGAAGCCGGGCCTGATTTCCAGGGCCTGCTGGCACTGCGCCATCGCCTCGTCGGCCCGGCCCAGTTGGTAAAAGAGCACCCGGGCGAGGTTGCCATGTGCCAGCCAGTTGGCAGGCTGGATCTGCAAGGCCTTTTGGAAATGGGCAACGGCCTCGTCCGCCTCGTTCCTTTGGGCCAGGATGCTGCCCAGGTTATTGTGGGCTTGCGCGCTGTTGGGATGGATTTGCAGCGCTGCTTGGAATTGCCGCATGGCGTCGGCGGGCCGGCCCATTTTAAGCAGGTCATCGCCGAGATTGATGTGGGCCAGCCAATTGTCCGTGGTGCAGGCCAGCGTGTGCGTCCAGAGGGTTTCGGCATTTCGCCAATGGGCGGCCTGCGCGCGGGCACTGACCATCAAAGCCGCGAGGATGGCGGCGGCGCCCGCGCCCAACAACGCGCGGCGATGACGCCAGCCGGCACACCAATCCGCTGCCGCCCAGGTTAGTAACAAGTACAGGCCGATTTGGGGCAGATAAGTGTAGCGATCCGCCCGCGCCTGGGAGCCTACTTGGATGAGGCCAATCACTGGCAACAACATGATGAGATACCACAACCAGCCGGTTAGTAAAAAGGGCTGGCGGCGCTGGCGGGCAAAAATCCACGTAGAAACGCCAGCCAGCAAGGTCAGCGAAAGCAAGGTGGTGAGGAGGCTCACACCGCCAGCCGGCAATGGGTATAGAACCGCCAGCCGCGCCGGCCAGAACATTTGGCCCAAATAAGCCACATAGGCCAGCGCCGCGTTGCCAAGGCGCTCGGGCAGGGTCGTGCTTTCCAGCGATTGGAGCGCCGGTTGCTGGGCAAAAATCGTGACCGCGCAGGAGGCGGCCGCCAGCGCAAGAAACGGAACTTTCTCCCGCAAGAGCCGCCAAGGAATAGGAGAGCGGAGAGGGGAGAGAGGAGTGGCGGGAGCGGAGAGCGAGAAGCGTCTAAGCGGCCAGTAGTCCAGCAGCACCAGCACCAGCGGCAGCGTCACCAGCATGGGTTTGCACATCAGACCCAGCGCGAAGCAGCATAGCGACAGGAAGTAGAAGAGGGAAGAGGTCGGGGAGACTACGGACCACGGACTACGGACTACGGACCACGGACTTCTGACTTCTGATCCCTGTCCTCCGTCCTCTGTCCTCTGTTCTCCGCTCTTCGTTCTCCGCTCTCTGCTCTTGCCTGTAGTCCCGTCGTCCGTTGTCTTGTCGTCTCGTTGTCTGTCTTCCTTCGCCCGCACGTACGCCGCGTATGCCCAGAGGGTGAGCATGAAGAACACTCCGCTGAGGACATCCTTGCGTTCGGCCACCCAGGCCACCGATTCCACCCGCAACGGATGGATGGCAAACACGGCCGCCACAAAGGCGCTGCGCCATAGCGCGCCGGCTTGCGTCGCCGCCGCATCTTGGAAATCGCGGACAGGAATGTCCGCGCTCCCGGCGTGCCATAGCGCGCTGGTTTGCGTCGCCGCAGTTTCCGCACGAAGGCACGTCATCCGTCGCAGCACGAGAAACAGCAGGATGACGGCCGCTGCATGAAGCAGGACATTGGTGAGGTGGTGGCCGGCGGGATTCAGTCCATAAAGCTCGCAGTCCAACATGTGGGAAAGCCAAGTGAGGGGATGCCAGTTGCTGGCTGCGACGTGGGTGAAAGCCCAGCGGAAGCCTTCCCAAGTCAGCCCTTTTTGGACGATCGGATTCTCATAGACATAACTTCCGTCGTCATAGTTGACAAACGCGTGGTGCAACGTCTGACCGAACACGAACCAGACGATTGCCGCCAGCAAGACACAGACCGCCGGAACGATGAACCGGTCGGTCAAGCCCGCAGTGTGGCTAGAAACCGCAGTGCCAGGCTTATGAGTGGCGATTGAATTGGGCACGCGTGGCTTCATCCTGGAAAAGACACCTGAAACCACGAAACCCACGAAATGACACGAAAATGCGGGAGAAACAGGCAAGGGGTGGCTGCACGCAACAGGTGAACGTCATGGCCACGCCAAAAGCGGATTCCCAGCTCCCCTTTCGTGTGGTTCGTGTTTTTCGTGGTTAAGCCTTCTGCCGTTTCAAGGTTCATAGGCGGCTCGCTTTCAGGCTTACGGCAATGGCAGCAGCACCAGCCGGTAAAACTCCTGGTCCGAGCCGGGCGAATTGGTATCTACAAATGTCGTGAGATTGGTGGCGGCCATCACTAAATGAGTCGTCCAGTTGCCCTGCGCGAGGTCGGTCGTGCAGAGGATCTGGTAATTCAGCCCCGCGAGCGTTGGCCAGGTGACTTGGAACCCATTGGTGGAAACCCCGTAGCCGGAAAACCCCACCGGCGGCACGGGCGTGACGGTGACATCGTCAAAACCGAAATAGGACCGGTCGCTCTGGGCGGCGAACTCCAGCGTGGCGTTGGTGTCGTCCGCCATGGCCACGAACTGAAAATTGGTCCAGGCAAAAGCGGGCGGATTCGCCAGACTGGCAAAATTGGCGCCGTTCCAAGTGGCGCTGAATTGCTGGACGCCTACGGCCTGCACATCATCCAGCCAGAAGGAAACGAGATACAACTGGCCGGGAGTGGTGGGCACGGTCTGCGCCAGCGTGGCCGGATAGCCGACTTGCCCCAAGTACGCGCCGAAGTTGCCGGAATGCACCACGCCGGGATAATCCGCCTCGGTGGCCACGACGTTGCAAACGCGATACCATGTGTCATACCAATCCACCGTGTCACCCGTCAGCATCCAACCGGTGAAATCGCCGGTTTCAAAGCCGCCGTTCTGGACGATGGATGGCCCAATGTCAATTTGCACCAGCACGTTTTGCACGCGCGACAAATCCGCGTTCGTGAAGCTCAAGACAGCGCCATAGCTGCCCGCCGGCATTCCGCTGGGATTGACCCACTGCAGCTCAAGGTTGGTTGCGCCGTTGGCGGCCAGCGTGCCGTTGGCCGCCGAAACCGTCAGCCAGGCCGGCACGCCACCCAGCGCCCAGTCGAGATTGCCGGCGCCGGTATTGGTCAGCGTGAGCAGCCAGTTGGTTTGCGGAAACGGGCCGCCGACCAAGCCGCTCGTGGAAAAGATGTTTGGCGGCAGGATGCCCAAGGGATCCGGCGTGGTCAGGGCGTTGATCAGATTCGTGCCGGTGGGCGTGCCCCAGCCGGTGCAGAGGTCGTACCCCGGCACCGCGTAATAATTCGACGGACTGGCGGTGCTGAAATTATTGCCGATGGTGATGTCGTGAAAAGTCGCCGCGTAGTTGGCGCCCCGGCAAAGGGAGTAGATGGCCGGGTTTAGAAAGCCGACGGGCGGCTGCCCCAGTTGCGCCGCCTGCTGGTTGGCCAGCGCGGTGAAAGCCGCCCACAGCGGCGCGGCACAACTGGTGCCAGCGATGGTCCCGCCCCAGCCATCGCCACCCACATAAACATTCGCCGCAGTGAGGGCTACGTCGGGGATATTGCGCCAAAACGTGGAGCCGCCATTAGTGGTCATATCCAACCCCATCTGCCAGACCGGCATCCCGACCGAGAGCGCGCTGCCGCCGCTGCCCAGGCTCCAGGTGGTTTCATAGAGGTAGTCGCCGTTGGTATCCGTGGCCAGGCTGGAGCCGCCCACCACGGTGATATTGGGACTGGCGCAAGGAAATTCCATCTCACCGGCGTAGGCTCCAAAGTCACCACTGGCATTGAAGAACGATTGTCCCTGCGCCGCCATCTGCTGAAAAATCTGTTCCGAAGCGGGATCCGGTCCGCTGGCGCTCCACGAACTGCTCAATTGGGCGGCCAAATTGTCGTCCGCCATCTGGCTCAAAATGTCCACCCAGGGAGCCCCATTGGTCGCCTCGTAAACATAGATATTCGACACGCCCGGCGCCATGGCCAGCACCATCTCAATATCCAAGGGCACTTCCACGCCCCCTCCTTGCGGCGAGGTGACGCCGCCATCCACCGGCATCACCGTCACCGACGGCAGGTTGTTCGTCAACCCGATGGTGTTCGCATAACTCGTAATGTCCGCCGGGGAAAACTCATCAAATTCCAGCAAGCCCACGCTCTGGCCGGCGCCCGTCAACGCCGTGCCCGGCACGTAAGCCTGGCGAAAATCATTGCCGAGGAAAGCGCCAATGGGACCCGAACCATCCTGCGGCGACCACCGGGATAGCGACGCCGGAAGATACGCCGAGATATTGGGATGCGGCCGGGAGAAATCGTCCAGTCCGCTGACCTGGAGCAGCGGCAGCCGCGTATCTACCGTGGGGGCGGTGTCTGGCGCAAAAAAATTCCGCGGTTCGGACGGATGGCGGAAGGAGTGGAGTTTCACGTGCAGCGCGCGTTCCACCTCCGCCACCCGGCCAGCGACGTCCACCAGCAGCCGGTTTGAATGCGTCGCCGTCACTGTTAATCCATTGGTGCGGGCGAACTGGAGCACCGCGGCGTAATCCGCCGGCGCCGGGCTGAACCGCGCGGCAAACTCCCGGGGCGTGAGATAATGATGGTATTCCGGGCTGGCCGGATTGTAGATGGACGCGAGCAGATTGGTGAGTTCACCGGCATGGCGCAAGGGCAGGCTCAAGGCCAGCCGCAACTGGTTCGTGCCGGGCACGCGCCCCAGCGGCGTGGCTGTTCCGCGCGCCACCGCCGCCGGCGGATGGCCGACCAAACGGGGTGGTTCCCCGGCCCGCAGCGGTCCCACCGATACTTGCAACAGCAAAATGGCGAGCCAGCAGCGTCCCAGCAACACACATTTCAGAAATGGACTGGCTGGCATGCGTTTCCTAAAAAATACCATGATTAATCTGGATTGTCAGACTATTTCATGTTGCAACGCCGCCGCCACAGTCCCAGAACTCTTTGCGAAGCCGGGAGCCGCGTGGCAGTCGCGCCAGCGTTTTGGAGTGCGGCGCGTTCACCGCCGCTTTCGCCCGCGCGGCACGCCCGTGAACCAACGATAAACCCCGCCCGCGCGAAAGTACTAGAGAGGTGCCGCATTTCTTCGGCTACTTTGGAAACCCAAGGTTGTCGAGCCAAATTTCGGCAGCCGATGCGTTCAATTCCAAGTCCGCAGCGAAAGCAGGCCGATACCCAGGCGTAACTGGCATCTTCTCAAATCGTCTTGGAATACCTGCGCTCGCCCGCCGATGCGAGCGTGATATCGAAGCACATCGCGCTCACTTGTTTCGCTTGCCCTTGGCCTTGTGTTCGGCGCGATAGGAGGTTGGCTCCGCGCATTTGCTCGCCGCAATTTCTGCCT
>Ga0316217_10005654_pt1 | contig 12828 bp, 6 predicted proteins | sample 1anoAmetaG_FD_203633 | JGI IMG/M metagenome (GOLD analysis project Ga0316217, IMG submission 203633) | Freshwater microbial communities from Trout Bog Lake, Wisconsin, USA - 1anoA | ecosystem: Environmental > Aquatic > Freshwater > Lake > Hypolimnion/Profundal zone | place: USA: Wisconsin...
TCAGGGAGAATTAGAGTTAAGTTAGCTTTTGTGAAGGCATTGGCAACCTTGGACCTAATCGCGTCATAAAAATCTAATTGTAATTTTCCATGACGGTTTCTGCAGCTACTCTTGCTTTTTATGTTTTGATAAAAGTCCAAGTATCCGCCAAGTTGGGCATTTGTCCATCATTAATCGCATTTAGATACTTTCTAATCATCAAAACATATTCCTTTCCATTGAGAGCTCCAGATCCATTCATTTTCATTTCTTTCAAAGAGTTCATTATCGATTTCCGCAATAAAATCGTCTGAGAAACAAATTCTGGCCTGAGATCCTAGACAGGTATGCGATCTAGTATTTGCAACCTTTGCTAATCAATCAGTGGCTTTATTAGTGTAAAGCAGTCTTTTTGAGCAAAAGATTCAGTAATCAACTTTCTTAGCTGCATCTTTTGAGGCTCCTTTACGTTTTCAGTCGTTAGTGCCATTTCAAGATATTGAGAAGAAGTTATTGCTTAGTTGCGCTCATTTATGAGCTGGAGTGAAAAATCACGAACTACCCATAGAAGGTTGGGTCGACTCCAGAAATTTCCACGGTCAATAGTCCCTATCAAATGTAGCGCCAAGGAGAGTGTTTGAAGTGCCGTCTAATCTATTGATCCAACACTATTGTAAATAAAATTTGTAGAAAGAAGTACAGCCAAGCTAAATATTTTCATATCGTGGTTGCTTTATTCGTCCAAAGCTCCTAAACCCTAAGTATCAATGACTAGAAGGGTTCTACCTTATGAAACTCTAATCGCTTCAGCCCAAAGCCACAGCCCTTTCGTGCAAGGATTTACAGTCGGCCCAACTCCAAAGCCATTAGCCCGGTTGAGCAAGATTCTATTGAGGAGATAGCTTTTGCCTGTTCTATACAGACCAGCGACTGTGACTATGGAGAGTGGAGCCTAAAGTTGCGAAAGAAAAGACTAAGCCTGCGGAGTGAGTGAATAAACTAAATAGACAGTGATGTACAGTTGGATTAGTCTTTGACTATGAATGGAATAGCTTTGCCTTCGGATTATCTTAACATTGAATTCAAATATTATCGTTAATTATCTTTATGAATATGAAATAAAATGGACAAAAGCTTTTAAAAGAACTTGAACCACGCAGTAAAAAAGTCTTCCATACTAGCAAGAGATAATGAGTCTTTTATTATTTTTAATGAAAATTAAAATATAACTGTTACAACTAAATGAAATTACAAAAGTTCATAGAAAGCTATCAAAGGAAAACTTTGGAGACACCTGACTCACGCTCACCTGATCGTCCTTACATCTTCAAAACTAGCGAAAGTATCGGGACACTCAATTCGCATGATTAATTTGCCACTGATCGATCTTTTATCGTCAAATAGTAAACTAACAACCGTGCTCAGAATTTTCAACTTTAGCACTTGAAATAGCTTTGCACGAGCTAAAGTTCCAAATAGCAGAAAGCTGAGAAAACAAGCTAAATAAAACACATAAGCATGTTTGGGGCTGAGGGTCACAAAAGTAATAAAAAAAGTAGTAAATCTTCACATTTGGGCAAAATATCTCCAATCGGTCAGCCCATTCATGGTTTATCTACACCAAAAGCAGCACAATCATTAAACAAAATGGGAGAATCTATCATTTTCGAAGGCAACTTCTAGTCTTAGGAAGGGTTGTATGAATAGGCTCCTTCAAGCATATAAAAGGTTTAGATAAAAGAGCAAGACTAAATGCTATAATAAGAAGTGTCCTGGTTTTACTCTCTTTACCATGAATTGATATCGAAGGTAGCTAGCCTCTAAACATAAAATTTGGCACTAGAATAGTAACTTCTGAGAATCGAAGGTTAAGGAATGCAGTTCTCAAAAAGCAAATCGAAACTGGGTGAAGAAGTGAGCGATCTGCGTGAGAATGTGGGTTTCATAATCCAATAGAACATTTAGATCTAAAACAAAATAAAATAGATCTTACTACGTGAGTAAATGCAGCGAATGAAATTTTTTCAATCTTCAGAACACATTTTAGATAGCATCGATGAAAGTGCGTATCAACTGTAGCTAAAGTAGAGAGTATGATTTCTGTTTGGTTAATTGCTTAGGAATATTTATATTTTCATAGTTTAACACTAAGACTTCATATATATGAACTAACCACTATTCCGCGAGAACGCTAAAAAGTTCTACTAGAGTGCCTACCGAGTCTAAAAATCACAATCCATGATCTCCAACAACAAACCAACCGACCTGGCTCTATCGGAAAGTCCACAGCTACAAAGATCAGAAAGCGCTCCAGCGACGATCGGCAAAAATGTGACACTTTCACAACTACAACGCCATGAGAAAGGTGACCACACATTCAGAAATGTCCTTTTGTTTCTAATAGTAGCCGGCATTTTCGTTTTCGCTGTTGACCTTTACAAGTAGATACACCAGGAGCGAGTAGAGCTATAAATCAAGCGGAAAAAATGCCACAACTAATTCATCGAGAACGAATGCGAAAATGCTGTCGATTAGATGAAAGCAAAATGCCATTCGTTATAAATGTGTTTCAAGCATGACGTTGAGATGGGTTTGCGAACAACCCAAATTGCAGCAAAACTGGTAGGGAGGCTAGTTAGTACTTTTTTGAATGAAACTGGATGGCTAGGTGCAGCTTTAGTTGTTGCACTTCTCATAGTGGTCCTAATCTTTATATACAAAGATAGCCGTTCAGCCTTTATTCATGAAATGACTCTAAAAAAAGAATGATTTATGCTTTATGTCAATGCTGCTAATCATTTTCGCTTAGATAGTCTAACATTTATTGCAGCTACAATTCGTTTAAGCCATCTATTGAATCTAACTCTTAATCCGGCACATCAGGAGTAGAAATTAGCTAGTATTTGCCAGGTTTCCTTCCTCGTCCTTATCCTTGTTTTTTTCGCTCTTTTACTTCCTTTGGCCCCTTTAGCTCCTTTGGCTCCTTTGACTCTTTTTAGCCCGTTTGTTTAGTTTTCCTCTCTACTTTTGGTTTTTTCTTAATTTCTTAGGCTTTCTGCTATTTTCTTTACCATTACACTAAATGAAGATGGTAAAGCGATTTTGCCTCTTCAGCCAATTCAGGAAATTTTGTATTGATATTCCTCATCAAATCAGCAATACATTCTACTGTAGATGGTACCTTATTTGCCAAAGAAACAGGACGAGCGATAATTTAGAGTATGAAAGTATAAACCATTTCGCATAACACCGGTGAGATGGATTTTGCCCAATCCATCTCTGGTTCCTTGTCTTTCACGAGCTAAGCCATGAGTTTTTTCACATCCTCAACACAGTAAGGGATGTTATTTCTTTTGCTTATGTACTTTTCATTTAGCTGGCCGTCCTTTTCGAAGATTAGCTACATCAGATCAATTTTAGTATGGTCAATTTATTAAATGCTAATTCATAAATAGAGATTTGAAATTATCAGTGTTTTAGTAAGAAAGAAGCTCCTAAAGAGTTATATTATTTGATGGGATAGTCCTACCTCTATGCTTCTTTAGTGGGCACTTTTTTCTTCAAAAATTACTAAATCTGCAAGGCTTGGGTCTTAAGTAGTCTCCTCATTTGAGTGCTCTCCTGATAGTACTCATCGCATTGCTGATCAATTATTTGGCTTTGATTAATAATGATCTGCTGGAGGCTTGTAGGTTGTTTGGCATCTTTAGTAGCAACTGCCTATTTCCTGATAGATAGTATCTTTTCTCTATACTAATTTAGCTTAGCGATTGCCTATTCATTGATCTTTTTAAGCTTCTTCTGCTACTATTTTTACAGCTCCATTTTGATGTGGTAATACTGCTAAAGCTACTACTTATGCTCTTTCTGTAATTTTTATGTCTTTTTCTGCTCATTTACCATTTCTCTGACGTAAGATAGCACTTTTTTGAGCTTATGACAAAGCTTGTTATTATTGCCTAACTACGCTATGATATCTTGGAGCAGGCATACTGCCTTATCGGACGAGGAAATAATAAATGACTGATTAATAGAATTATTGCCCACAAAAGAAGAGTTTTCCTGTTGCGTATGCAGCCTCTAAAAGCTTTTCTTTTTGATGAGGTTTATTTTGGACTGTTGGGAATGCAGACGGTGGGTGTTTTATTTCTGAGTGACGATCGAACGGTTCTTCAACTATTATATTAGATCTTGGTTTGTCACGAATGATTTATTGACGAGCTCTTTGAGTTTGGTTTTTATCATTCAAATTATAACAACCTTGTTAGGATTTATAAACATAAAAGAGGGAATATTACCCAATTAGGGTGTCTTTTGGCTATAAATATTAACATCCAAAGTGAATCTACTCACATTAGGAGATAAGTGATTTCGATAATTTATACTAAGAATGCTATCATATATTTGAGACTCTGACATGATATCTTCCATGCAGCATTTTTTTCAAAAAAGTTTCTTTAAAATCTAGCAAAAATAAAGCCGGATCAATGCTATTTGTTTACAACTTCAACAACCAACGCAAATCACCTGACTATTGTGCACCATTCAGAAGGAAACCAATCTCAATCTCCTACAATTTAGGTGCTCTCAATGTTTGTAAGGCCTAGAATTCCAATATTGGATTGTTATCTGTCTATTTGAAGTCATACACAGAGTGAGCCATTACAGTTCTGGCATAAACATTTTAGCTAATGACCTTATTTGAGTTATGCGGTTGGAAGACAGCCAAAGTGTACTCAAATTGATCGCATTTAGGTGAACCATGCTCTCAATAGAAACGATATTATTATCCTCTAAATTAGTGCTATAATTACTCAAACAAAGGCTGGTCAATACGGGAAAGTTGATATGAATGAACTTAAACATTTTGGTGGGTGGCAGTGCCACTCGGTTGAGATAAAGCTGGTGTATCTCTATTTCTTAAAATAACTCAAACAAAGGTTCTATCTGGTAGAGTACATAGTTTTAATCAGCTAGATAAGTTTTACTTTACAAAGCACCCATTGGAGCTTATCAGTAAGGCTGTTGGCTCTCCCTAGCTCAGCTTTCAGATACTATTTGGTCAACCCCTTTTTGAAAATGATTAGATCTATACGAACTCTATCTTGTTAAGTTGGATCCTACATTAATATATTTATAGAATAGCTAGAAGCTCATCATCTATTTTGTGCCTGACTCAGGATGTCCAATTTTATAAGTTAATAAGGCCTAATTAGTTTGCAGCTGCTTTTTACTGAATCTTTGCACAAGCCATGGACTTTCTAAATGAACGCTATGAAGAAGTAGTTGATGTTTTATTTAGATGTACGAACTCACGAGCAAACTTCAGAATGCTTTGGTCTAGGTGCACCTGCATCTCTAAAAACTCATGAGCTTGTCAAAAAACAAAGACAACAAGTTCAAAGATGATTAAGAACAACTAGAAAACCGCTCATTCTTGGAAGACATAGGAATAGTCAACAAGCCAAAAGATAATAACCCTTAAGAACTGTAACAGATTTTAGAGGTTTTAGAAGCTCCCACCCTACGCAAGGAAATCATATTCAGCAACAATCTAGTAAATGATAGCAAAGCTATACCTGCCAAAAATATGGCCAAAATAAAGCAAAGATTAGACGCACTCAAGCTTAAGGCCCCATTGTCTCCTTTTTTTCTGTTTATGAAAGAGAAAAGAGATGTATTAAAGCAGTAATATCCATAGTTGTCTTCGATTCAGCTTGCCAAATTATTCGGGAAAGTATGGAATACATTTACTGCTGAGCAGAGGAAACCTTATATTGATAGCTTTGCCCGCTCACAAAGTAATTACTTGAATTTTATGATGAAAATAAACCAAAAACTTGATGCAAACTGATTAATCTACATACTAAATCATTTATAAAAAAGTCTTTTTATTCTCTCTGAAATTGATTTTAAAAAAATAATATAAACTATTGGCTAATTAACCTGAAAATGGTACAAAATATAAAGCAAAATGATATCACCAATCATGCATGAACTAGAAGCCCAAGTAGCAAATTTTTATCTCCTGAGGGTAGGTACTTGTTGTTATCGTTGCCCCGTAAAAGCAACTCGGAATATCGTTTGCTTCACGATGGAAATTAAACATCTCTCCCCCACTTTTAGAATTCTCATCTTCAAAAGTGACCTCACTCCCTAGCTTTGAACGAAATGTGATAGAAGCTAACAAACCTTGTTTGAAGCTTCCACTTATACGGTACATATAGTCTTTTTCTTTAAGGGCGAAGCTTTTGAGCTATAGATTTTGAGGGACGTTTTCAACCATATCTCTACCATCTATTTATTCTTCGTCCTAATTCTCGTAGATAAAATTGAGCAAGCAGGGAGCACCTGAGGCACTCACGTACACATTTGCCTGCTTTATTTTATACTTATGTTGATCACCTAAAATCTGCTTATCTGAACTGAAATGCGAGTTTGGGAGGACTTTGCCTTGTTAAATGCAGAAGGCTTCAGGCACATTCCATTTCTTTACTTACCTTTCCTCTACCCTATTTTTGTCGTTTTTAACCTACTCTCTTTTTTGAAGAACTGGCTATTTTGGCTCCTTTGGCTGCTACTTTAAAACAGTCAATTTTGTTAGCTCTGCTATACGGCTACGAAGCATATTGAGCTTCCTCAACTTTTCTTTTAGCTTTAGCTAATTTTCTTCGTAAGATTTGAGCTATCTTATTTTCTGTCTGTTAATAGCATCAAGCTTCTTATTATTTTAATCATAAATTTTTCTTAATTTCGTCAATTTACTTTTCACATTAACCCAGTCTTTCTCCAATACTTCTTACTAGTCTTTTTATTTTTTAGTTTCCTGCTTCCCAGAGTAATATTCGTCATTCATTTTCCTCAAAGATTTCTCCAACTCTACGAAATACGCATGCTGCCTCTTTTATATTTCCTCCCTCTTGGTCGCATTTTTCTTCAAAGCCTTTATCTTTTCCTTCATGTTATTAATCTCCTTCTAAAGCAAGAGTTTGTTCTGCTTGACCTCTTCATTCTCGTACACTTTCAACTACTTATCCTGCTTTTCTTTGAGCCCACTCAAGTATTTGATTTCTTTCTGGTAGTTATCAATGACCGCATCCTATTCCTTAACTCGATTCTATAGTTACTTGATTCTGCTTATAGCTAGAAGTACTTATCGACGTGGTCCAATGAGACCTCTTTGGCTTTCATATTCTGGATGATCTCTTTATACATATCGATTTGTTTGTAAGCATTCGATAGCTCTTTACGAATGCTTTCTAGTTATTTGGGGTTTTTGGGAGCTGATTTATTAGAAGATGATCTGGCACTTCGCAGCTTCTGCTTTTAGATCTTCTTGGTTAGCTCTTCATTCTGCTGCTTGAGAGTCTCAATCAACTCCCGGTTAATTTGTGTCAATCTTTTTATCTTCTTGTTTTTCTCATAGTCATCGTTCTGCTCCTATGATTGTTATTCTGATTCCGTTGCGTTTTTATCGTCTCTTGCATCTCTCCTCATGATAAAATTATTATCTTTAGTTGCAATTAATTTTGAAATTGATGAAAAAGATGCCACCTCTGCCGAATAAAAAGACTTCAAATAATGCACAACAGATCGGTTTCCAGCTTGTTTCTAATCAGATCAAACTGCCCCAACGCTACAACTCCATTTAAAGAATTATCAGAGAATCTCGCAAATAATACCAAGATTAATCTCAAGAATGCCATACACCCGCAAACATTTCTCGCTAAAACAATTTACTAAACCGGCCAATGTCAGCAAGGCAACCTTCTAATTATGTCAGATACCAATCCAATGATTCAAGACGTTCCAGAGAATCCAAATAATCCATGAATTCTAAAGATAGCTCTCACAAGCACCGCCACTCCCCACATTATAATAAAAAAATGAGGATGACCATGCCTTCCATATCTGCACATAGTTGGGTACTCTATGAAATGAGAGAATAAAAGCATCTCTACGGGAAAAGCAACTTTAAAAGGAGGGAAATCGCCTCTCTCACTAAAATCATGAATCTCTACACGATTTTGCATATTTTGGATGAGCATCACCTAGCTGCTAACAAAATCAGGATCAACGTTTCAAAATAGGCTTGTACGATGACTGGCACTACAGCTTAGTTGAAACCTGGCATTTAAATAAGCCTATAAGACCTATTTTATGGGATGATGCTTCCAAGCGGGAATGATGCAGCCCATCAGATAGCTCAAATTGGAGGCGCTATACTCCATTTGCACAAAGAGGGAGATGACAGAAGTATCGTGTACAGCTGTCAAAAGATAAGTACTTTAGCCGAGGAAAATGAAAACGTGGTGGGAATGTACATTCACTAAATGAATTTGCTTTCAAGGAAGTTAGGGCTAGCTCGTACTTCCTGGGCCAATCCTCATGGGCTATCTAACGTTAACAATATGTCCACTGCGGAAGATGTGGCCAAGCTTTGCATGAGAGCCATGAAGAATAATACTTTTAGAGAGATCGTCTCAACTAAGACTTACAGTTGTTTGTATTATTACTAGCGTGAGCTGGAAGATGGAGGCAGTGAAATCGTTAAAGACTTTTTGAAGTGGGAAAATACCAATAAAATGCTGTGGCAAGGATGGTCAGGCATTAAAACTGGAATAACTCCTAATGCTGGTCCTTGCTTGGCTGCAAGCTGCAAACAAATGATCCGAGGCTGCGAGTACGAATTTTTAGTGATTTTGCTTAAAAGCGATAGTATGTAAGCCCGTTGGACTGAAGTAAAGAATCTTGTCAAATGGATACTCTAAGATAGCATTTACTGCTAGGCCTGATTTACTAAACATACTATTTATAACTAACGTACAATTTCTATCTCTTTTATAGTTACTTTTATGCTGAAATATACCTTTGATAAGCCGAGCAATCCCACTCATCAAAATTCCCGAAGATCATTCTAATTAGCTCTCAAATGTTGTTATTCTGCGAACTCAAGATCCTTGTTGGTTTTAAGCTGAAAACGAGTGATATTACGTTTTGATTGCTCTTGATGAGATTTATATCAAATGAAAAGCTCGGTTTTGTAGTTGATACATTTAAACATATTCATTTGGATTCGACAATTTCCAATCAAGTGACTAGAATGTTAAGAGTCGGTCTATACACTCTTTCCATTGTTTCTGATTGGCGATTCAAAACCAAACATGTCAGATCTTGGTGTGAGATTATCTAACTTCACAAACAGCCCGTATGAGAGCTGACACTAGGCTATTAGATTATATTTCAGCATTTCAATATGATTTTAGTGACTTTGAACAAGCTTTCAGCGAAAATGAAATCCAAGTTTTTTGATCAACGAAAATAAACGCCAATTAACATGAGGCTAAGTCCTTGAAGACAAAGACATTAGTAGAGAAAATCTAAATCAATAATTTACTTGTAATTAATAAACCATTATTCCTGCCCTTATAATAATTCATTAGATTAACAAACAAAGAGAATGGGAATATGCGCTTCAGAAGAAAACAATTACAGAATGAAACGTCAAACCTCCAGCTTCAGTACTGTACACTCAGAAAACACGAACCTTGGAGAGGAAAGGTTTCAAAATAGAAATCAAAAAAACTTTAAAACAAAATCAGACTCGAAAATACTTGAAGAGATATTCACGAAATTCGACCGGGACGGCGACAATTACCTCAACGCAGCCTAAATAAAGTAGTTCTTGGAGTATTTGGTCAAAAAGAGAAAGAAAAGCATTAAGGTAGATTAGGAATTCATGGGTAAATTCTTAACCTCAATTGGAGTCATGGAGTAGGCTAGAATCAGCAAGTAAACCTTCATCAGCTCTTACCGCCATCTCTGATACTTAATCTTTTTTTACTCCAAGAAATTTCTTTATATAAACTTGCAGTTTGAAGATTCTTTTTTTATCCAAACACTCATCTCCAAACAGCCGCCCAAAAAATTAACTTTTTTAGTGTACTTGCAAATTGAATTTAGGCTTAATGGGCAACAGAACGTAAAAACTTGGGAGAAAAAACAGTTCACATTTTCAGCCACCTATTTCATGTTAATTTTGAAGCTATCTCATGTGCCTTAAAATGGAGTTCAGAGACGTTTTACTAGACCTTTGTTTTACTTAATCTTGGCGATTATTATGTCTAAGCTATTTTGTATTATATATTGAATAAGTAATAAGATATTAAGAATCAAACAAGCTAACAGACAAATTTGTCAATAAGGCAGCCTTTCTTCCATTCTTTAAGTTTCTTGGCAATCTCTTTGTTAATTATTTGAAACTGTAAGCAAAAGCTAATAAAGTCAGATATACCTCACTAGAAAGAAACACTAACAGCATAAAATGCCTTTTGTTTTCAATTATATAGTGAAACTATACCTTTTTAAGACATCTGCATCAAATCTAAGCTATCTGTCTTGAGAAATAAGATCATTACACTAATTCGAAGAGTTTGAGCTCGGATAAAGTTTAATTTGGGTTAAAGAGATACAAATTAGAACATATTAGTGATTTGAAGAAGAAAAACACTCAAAAAATAGCCAACCCAAAACGAAAACAGTAAGCAAAAAAAAGCCGGATCTTCCATGATCTTATTTAGAATTTCGGTAATTCTTTTTTTGAATAAATAAACTTTATTAATATTATACAGGTTATCTCATAGCTTTGTTATAATTTATCCCTGGAAAATATTTTCTCTTTAATTTGACTAACAGAAATCAATCCGAAAATCTCACCTTTTTTCATCTCACCCTAAAAGCTATCTTTTTTTAGAATTTATGCCATTTTCTAAATTGGTGATTGTATTTGTTTTTTGATTCATGACATAACCTTCACCGAATCTCTGCACTCTATGTCATACCTAATTCAACATAACCAAGAGAATGCCGATTACTGTCTGTCCGTCTTCTCATCGCATATGTCTAAAATGTCTTCAAAACTTGTCTTTCCCTTTCAAGTGTCCCTTCTGCAACTTCGGTATCAAAAAGGAGAACGTCAGCTTAGATCAAACTTGCTTCTCAAAATTAGGTGGCCAAGCCAACACTGCTATAGTTTTCCGATATCTATACTACAGAGAGCAGCTGCGTATTACCACTGCTAATCCTGAGCTTCTAGAAAATTATCAAAATGAAGAACAGCAAATGCTTCATTAAAAAGGACTAATCATCTCAAAAAACATTCTCAACATTCTAACCACTATATTCATCATCTTCACTGTTCTTAATATCATCATTCATCTATGTTTGGTCTTCACTGAAGAGTAGTAATGCATTGATTGGGATTAGCATCCACACTCCTACACCATTAGGGACTACCTCAAGCTCAACATTCTCCTTAACGTTGCCTGCTTTTCATTTGCTGCACTCATCACTATTTCTTAGAATCGCGATTTAAAAGGTTTTTTGGAATTGTATGGACCAAAGTTGCTAGGCATTTATATTTTTTGCCGACTAGTATCCTAAATCTGGATGTGGAGCTATTTCATGTTTGTAATGCAGCCATAATGTTCGACCTTCATCTTCTTATATCTGCACATTGAAACATTCGGGTATTACCTGTTCGCCATTCTCTACACCCCCGCTTCGATTTACTACTATTTAAAAAATCAACACTCCAAAGCTTCTTAGCAGTGAAATCAATCTGTTTTAAATTCATACTTTGATGATTTATCATACTCTATTATAGCACTTTCGCTATTATGCTACTTGATGATAAGATAATTAACAGTTTTCTGAAAGATAGTAATATCAAAATGGGGTAAATCTAGGTGACAAAGCATAGAATTTCCTTTCGTGGTCCAATTTTTTTTCAATCTCCTAGTTAAAGGATTTAAGGTAATCTTCCTTTTTACATGCTTTATCCTATGTAGTCTAATTTTGTTTTGACTTAATGTAAGATAACTTTTGTATAGCCTCCAGCTCAAACTTCATCACTCCTCTCCTCCTGTCTGTCCTCCTGCGTCTCACTTATAGTTTGGTCAGGACCTTCATTAGATAGAATTCACTTGCTTTGAAGTTACCTTTAGTCATATTGATTTCGCCCAGTTTCATATTGATCTAGTTTTAGTGCTCATCTTCAACCACCTGCTCCTTTCTTCGTCTCTGCTACATTACCTAAAATGCCCAAGTCCAAACCAACTCAATTTAAAGGTCCATATCTCCTTCAGTAATTTCTGCTTTCTAGAGAATCTTTCCGTAACTAATCAACTATTAGACTGTTGGCCTCGGACTTGAGTGTTTTTTCAAGGTTATGCTCTGAATTAGCAGTTACAGCAGTTCCCAATCTCGACTATTTTGGACAAAAGCTTTTCTTAGAATATTTGTAATCTCAAAGTTATGGCTATTGCCAACTCCGATATCATTTACTATTCTCATCAGCGAAGGCAAGTGATTAGGCTTCAACTTAAGGGCTGTAAGATAATGTTTGAATGCTTACTCTTTGTTGCCTTAGTACTCATAAATAACTCCTAACATATAATAAACGGGATAGGCACTAAAATTGATTTGCAGGAACTTTTAACAGACATTTCTTGCTCTCTCACACCCTGATTGATAGTTTAGATAGATTGAGACCAAAAGCAGAACAGCATTTTGGGCAGCTGGAATCTCTTCTACTTCGAAATTCTTGAAGATTACCAAATTCTTGCTTTAAAACAGCATTTCGTTTAACAAATCTAATGCCTTTTTCTTATAAATTGCCATCTTAGAGTAACTGTGAGCTAATTTTGATTTGGAGTATAAATTTTGTTTATACTAATGGTACATTTCCGAATACCTTACAGCCTCAATGTAGTGCTATTTTACGAGCTATAACTATGCTAATTTGTCATAATAATCTACCTAACCTGAGTTTGCAAGTTAAAGATAAAC
>Ga0316217_10005655_pt1 | contig 12826 bp, 9 predicted proteins | sample 1anoAmetaG_FD_203633 | JGI IMG/M metagenome (GOLD analysis project Ga0316217, IMG submission 203633) | Freshwater microbial communities from Trout Bog Lake, Wisconsin, USA - 1anoA | ecosystem: Environmental > Aquatic > Freshwater > Lake > Hypolimnion/Profundal zone | place: USA: Wisconsin...
AAATTTTGAGATTAATAAAATTAATAGAAAGTTTCATTTGAATGTCCGTCCACTCAGCGCAAAGGCTGGAGGAACACAACTTAGCTGTTTCACACAAAAATAATCTTAATCACTCAATAGAACCCCATTCTGCTCAACTTAATAATCCACTTTTCTCTGCGAAAAATCAATAATAGGCAGCAGCTTATATTGAGAGTCAGGACTTTCTTGTTGGTACCAAAGCCGTCAATAAGCTCCAAAATATAGAAGCAAAGATATAGTAATAAAAAAAGAAGCTATCAAAGCTCTAAAATGACAATCATCCCTTAAAAAAATCTGTCTGTAGTATGCAGTAAGAGAAAGGGGAAAAGGAATCAATTAAAAGTTACTGTGGAACTTAGTTTCACCAAAAGGTACAAATCTCTAAAAAGGAGATTGCAAAAAATTAGCTTTAAAAGTAGGAAGATAAATACAGAGAAAAAATAAAGGAAATGCAGAAAGATAGAATCTAAATGAAAAATGAAATGAAGCATACTGAAAAATAAGAGATAGCCCAAAGAAAAGAGGTGAGCCAAAGACTGGAAAGTAGAAATGAAGGAAACAAAAGTGAGGTAAAGAAAAGTATGAAATAATAGAAAATTTAAGCTTAGAAATCTGGATAAACTCCTAAAAAATCACTAAGAGAATAAAGCAAATAAAAAAGTTTTCATAAAAGTAGAATCTAGAAGTCAATCAAAGACAACTTATAGTTAAGCCAAATTTCAAAAGAAATTCAAGAGAATGAAGCAAAAGATAACAAACATCTATAGATGTAAAAGAGCATGAAAAATCGTAACTCAGTACAAAAGTCGATCAAAGCTGAAGCTTTAGAAGATCCTAAGAACAAAAATACAGCAATTTATGGCGCAACTTTGGTAGAAAACAAGTCAGTTAAACAATCAGCTAAAAATGATGCAATCATTGATTAATCAGCTGAAAAAGTAGCCACAAATAAACAAAAATCAATGAAGAAAACATAAAAATATTAACCTTAACAATCTATAAAAAGGGAAAGTGAGTCTCAAAAATATTAAGTCAAGATTATTGGAGTAAATAGCATTGATAATTCACAAGTGCAGCATTAGTTTAGCTCAGCAATTTAATCTGTCAAATCAGCCCACTCTCAGTTCCTTTAACAAAACAAAAGCAATCATGAAAACAAGAGTAGAAAATCGCAAGGATTAGCTCATAAAGAGTAATAGATAAAATCCAAGAAATCAGAATTAAGCGCAGCAGAGAGAGCAGAAAAGGTTTCAAATCAGGCAAAAAGTAGTAAACCTCTTATAATTGAAGAGGATGAGAGCAAAAGTAGAAGAAGCTAAGCCGTAAATTTGGTTACTGGCAATATTCCTGATGAGATAAAAAGTAAGAGGAGCTATTACCAAGGATATTAGACAAAAAGTAACAGAAAGGAACCAGTTTAGTAAATCAAAAGTAAAAAGTCTTCATTTAAACCTTCTCAAGCAGAGGAACTTTTGTATATTCCCAAAAATAAATCAAATTACAAGAAAGAGGAAGAGCTATAAAGTAAGAAATCTTCAAAAGTTGAATAAAAAGAAATTAGTGTTCGGAAATCCTCACAAGCTAAAAGCATAAAACAATCTGACAAAGAAGTTTTCGAAACTAAACAAGCAGATGAATTCTAGTAGCCGAAGAGTCTTAAATCATAAATTATAAAGGATAAAACAAAAAACTTTGAACCTAAAACTGACTCAAAGAGATAAATGATCAATAAATCTATTCAATGGTCTCGAAAGTCTTAAAAAAACCAAGAACCTTCCTCAAATTAAATAAAATTTCAAAGCATTACTCTTAAAAATGACTCTTAAGGACAGCTAAATTAGTCTTCATTAAGATAAAGCTCACAATTAAACTATTAAAGTTTGAATAACCAACTTACATAGTAAAAAGCTCAAAAAATAGAACAACCTAGTTACTAGGGTGTTAAGATGTTCAAAAAGAAATAATTCTAGATTAACGACAAACAAAGTGAAAAGAAATCAAGGTCATTTGTTATTCACTCTCGTAACGGATCTGTGAAATAAAGGTCTGAAAAAAATTATGTAGGAAGCCGCTAATATAAACCTGCACAAAAGAATAGATAAGGTTAGTTTAGCTCAAATAAAGGAGAATCTGTGACCAAATAAGAAATAGGCAAACTTTACGAACAAATCGTTAGCCTGAGATAGAAATTAAAGATAATCTAGAACAAGCAAGAGCAAATGTAGAAGGTTTAAAAGACTGTTTCGAAAATACAATAAAACTAGAACTAGTAATCTCTCCAAATGAAATAAATTGAGCTTAAAAGTTCTCCTGTTAAGTAGAGCCATTAAGTCTATCATGAGTTAGTTGTAGCAGCAAAACCTCAGCCCAGATTGGGCATACAAAGCTCAATTATTCAAGTCAATACTCATGAAGAAATTATGAAAAAGCTTTAAATCTAAAGTGAAATCAATGAAAAAGAAAAACTAGGTCAAGAGATATCAAGGCTGAAAAAAATCATTAGGGACATGCAAATCGAAAAAATTAAATCTATTGAGAATGATCAAGAGCTAGGATAATCTCCTTTGTTCAAGAAAGACTCAAGAAACACGGAGCAGAAAGATTCAAGGATATAAAAAGAATCTATCAACAGTTTATAGGGAGTGTCACCTAAGAGAACCTTTTGGGGAAAATCTAGGCAAGAAGACGCAGGTCGAATAATCAAAAATTCATCTCAAATAGAATCTACAATCAATGACATATCTCCACGTCGTTTAGCCCATAAAGCCAGGAATATGCCATATGAAGACTAAGGGTTTATCTAATCTTAATAAATGCTTTTGCAATCGAACAACAAAAAGGCTTTGAATCTAGTAAAAGATGTACACAAACAGAACTTATTTTAGAACATTCGTGATAGAGAACGAGATTTTCATCATTTTATTTAAAGCAGTAGAGTTTTTGCTGACTAGATTCAGAACTCGCCTAACTAGGCTCAAAATTAGTTCTCAAGATTCCAAAATTTTGCTAAAATCTAAATGGGAGAGACAAATTATCACAACGAGCCTTCAAACAAAATCAACTATTCTCGACTAGTTTAGTAATTTCGTAAAAACAATCCTTAATAAGCGTAAGTCCTGCGAGAAATTCATTTGAGGGACATTAAAATCCCTAAATTGCCAAAGACCCCAACTGCTGAAATGACCCAAGAAGAGCTGCTTGCTTTAGCCAAGGAGCTTTATCACATTTTTAGAATTAATGTTGATCAATAAGAAAGACAGCTTTGTGTCAAAAAATACAAAAACTGTGTATTCTTCTCAGTCACCAACTCACCAGACTGTGTTCTATGGCATTTATCAGGCAAATTTTACATGGGAGGTTGGAAAGCAGGATAACCTGGGGAGGGTTAAAAGAATGGATAAGGACTGTAAATAATGCCTGAAAAACATGTCTATCAAGGCCAGTTTTTGAATGGAAAAAAGAACGGAACAGGAATAATAAAACTGATAAGTGGAAATATCTATGATGGCCAGTGGATTGAAGGAGTCAAAGACGGTAGGGGAGTATACTTTGATGCAGTATCCAAGGTCATTTACAGTGGGGAATGGCGAGATGGAAAAAAAGATGGCCAAGGGTTCCTCAAACTTTCTGAAAAGTAGTATTATTATGGAACTTTTGTTAAAAATGTGAAGTAAGGCTTCGGAAGCGAAATTTTTGCAAATGGAGACAGCTACAAAGGAGAGTACAAAAATGGCAAGTTTCATGGTAAAGGAATATACGTGTGGGCCAACGGTTCTTGCTATGAAGGTCAGTTTATCGAAGGTGCAAGACATGGCCAAGGAAGCTGGAAATCAGCAAAATCAAATGGCGACATTTACATTGGCAGCTACTAAAACGATAAAAAAAACGGTTATGGACGCTATGTTTGGTCAAATGGATGCATATACGAAGGAGGGTTTGCAAACGACGTGAAGTAAGATTGATTTTATGTAGGCACGGCAAAGGCAGACTCACTTATCAGGATGGGAAGGAAATCAAAGGTATGTGGGAAGAGGGAAATTTAGTGAACACTGAAAACGACAAAAAGCAAATCGACCATGAAGAGCAGCCTCTAAGGCGTTCTGTGAAGGCTAATGCCTTTGGATATCACCCTGTGGCTACTCAGCGTTTTTGAATGATTTCGCAATTTAATAATCGCAATAATTTATATTAGTTTATGAGTAAGGAGATTAAGAGAGATAGACAAAGACCATTGAGTGCTCAGCCTTTAGCTGGGTTTACTCAAAGACGTAAAGAACAAGCTGAGAGCGCAAAGAATTTTTACTAGAGATAATAGCTAATTAAAAAAGTTTATGTCCGTTCTAAATCAGCGAATCCGAACAGACCTCTAAGTGCTGCAAAGCCAGCCTAAGTCGTCAATGATGGCTAGAGGCCGAAAAAAGTCATAAAACATAAACCTCGTGAATAGATGGCTGATGAAATCCTCAAACTAAAGCTTAAGGTAAATGGATTAACTGAAAACCTTTCCCATCAAAGGGGAAAAACCGAAGAAATACGCAAAAAATACAATAAGTTCGTCAAAGTTTTGAATGTCTAATTTGAAAACTAAAGAGTTTGGAACGCAGGGATCATAAATACTCATAAAGTTTAAGGCATCAGAAGCATGTACGATAGACTAAAAGAATGTAAGTATGAACTAAAATAGAATACTAGACTATGAGAGTGCAGCATGTAACTTTGCTTAAAAGTAGCAAAACCACCAAGGAATTGTAGAATATGCAATACATTGAGGCACTTTAGAGTTAGATTAAGAACCTTTATTAAAGGTTTTAGAGGATTTAGTAGAATGTTGTTCATTTGTTGGCAAATGTCAACTCTGAGGAAGAAATAAAAGGCAAGGTTTTTCTTTTGGGCGAGGCTTAGCAATAGTGTAATCGCTTAGAGTAAAAGTGTACAAAAATTAAGGCGAAGTTAGAAATGAAGAATGAATTACTCAAAGATAGATAGAAAAAGATTGTCTTTTTAGATCGATATGCTAAATAACAGGAGAATAAGCTAAGGAAACAGCAAAAGCATTGTGCAAATCTTGAGAAATAGTTAGAGATCTTAAAGAACAGGCTTGAAATAACCCTTCAAGAGAAAGAAATAACTGTTTTGCAAAGCTAGAAAGAAATCATGCTACTAAGAGAAAAGATTCAGCTCAACGAAATGAAGTTTTCTGAAGAAAAGCATCTAATAATCAGAGAAAGAGATTAAAAGATGACTGAACTGTTATAAAAAAACAGATATTACCAAAATACTATTAGCTAACTTAGAAAATCGAACAATCAAATAGCCTAAGACTATTAGAACTTAAAAAACAATATGATTGTTGATCGAATCAGCTATAAGGCTCAACTTGATTCCAATTTTGTTCCACCATAGAAGGCAAATCTCTAAAAGATTAAAGTCGAAACGATACAATAAGAGAATAAGAAATTATAAAATGAGTACTTTAGCAAACATTCGTCATCTACTGTAGACAAAAGATTGAGAAAAACTGCTGACAGGCCTCAGAACAAATTTTCTCCCAAGAGGAGGAGAGTATAGTACCAATAAGTAATTTAAACTGCAGCTTTGATGAAGTATAGATTGATTGCTAAAAGCATTCCTTTTGACCACATTAAACAACTGTTTTTGCACCACTCTGAGACTGAAAGAGAAGAACATTAGTACATTAATATGAAAGAAATGAAATAAATCTTATCTTCTGTGCCGTTCGCTTTACCTGAGGATCAGGCTGAACTCATGGCCAGGTATTTGATATAAGATGTCAAATAGTAATACGTCTTTGTAGAGGAAAGTAATGAAAATTACAGGGAAGTCATTAAATCCATACTCAAAACACTTTTGGGCTAATATCCTTTGCTAGGAAAAGACAAAAAATTGCAGGAAGAACTGAGAAAATTCTTTAGTTTGTATGGAACGAATCTCAAAGCTACTTTACATGGCGTTGCAAGTGGAGGGACTATCTCAAAAAAGAAGTTTTTAGATGTTTTAAAAGGGCTTGGAGCTGAGGTTTCTTAAGATTTAGTTGATATTCTGCTTGGAAAAATGGCTAAAAATGCGGAAAAACTCAGTTCCCTGTTTTATGAGGAAATTTTTACTTAAAAATATATTTCCTGATCCTAATCTATATTCACTCATCAAATATAAATAAATCTTACAAATATTTTGCAGATCATAAGTAATTTGTCAAAATAGACGAATCCTGTGCTCAATAGTAAATGTTATTTGGTCTAACAAATTCTAGAGTGGGGAAAAGCCTTTTTTACTTTTCTGTTGAATTTGCTTATAAAAGGTGTGAAATGGCTTGATTCGGGCCTGGAGAAGTAAAAAAAACTAATTGACCCTGTATTGAGGCCATCTGCTGGATTGGCCCTCTTTAAATAGTATTCTGCTTATTATCTGAATAAGAAGTCCTTTCCAAATTTTGATTTGGAGTTTTTCTTTAGTCTGGGCTCAAAGGTGCAATCAAATACTTTTTTTACTTGAAATTGTTTAAGTTTGAATTCGCATTTATTTTGGCAAAAGAGAATCTGGGATGTTAGGTATGGTCACTATTATTGTAGGTTTGATTTTTGACCTAGGCATTCAGCAAAGCCTAGCGTTGATTGTTTCCTGCAGAATGAGAGGAGTTTTTCGAACTGTTTGTACTGTAAAGCAACTAATTTTAAGGTTTGCTTGGGCTACGCTAAAATAAGTTAGTGGAAGAAGATGAACGCTGGTTAAATGCAGCAGGACTAAAAAGCAGCAGACAAATGCATCCTCTAAAACGAGTTAGCTGGAAAGCTGGAAAGTGAACTACTTTGAGCCAATTTGAGTTGATTTTTGTAATTTTTCTTTTCAATGAGAATTCTCAAGTAGGGCTAATCGGCTAGCTGATAGACGTTGGGCCTTTTCAATTCTTCAACTTCTAGAAGTTTATTGATAAACTGTCGTAGTAGAGGGTTGATGTCCTTTCGCCATTTATGCTCTGCGATAGGTTTTGTGATGTTGTTTATAAGCTCTTGTTCCAATTCATATTCAACTAATGGAGTTTTGCCGTGGATTAGTTCGTAAATAATGATGCCTAGTGACCATATATCGGTCTTTTAGCTGTAAGTGTTCAGTATTAATCCTTATGGAGACATATATTGTGGAGATCCAATGTCCAAATCGTGGAATCGCTATCTTAGTTACCTGGACTGTACTTATAAAACTTGGCAAGCCCAAAGTCTGCAATCTTCATTTGACCGTTGTTAATGAAAATGTTGGCTGGTTTCAAATCCCTATGAACGACTCCCATTTCCCTCAAATACCTTAGCCCCTCGTAAAGGTCAAGTATGATGTTGCCCAGCTACTCTTATGTAAGTCTTCTATCCTTTATGCGGTCTTCAAGGCTGCCTTGGTGACACAGTTCAGTAACAATGTAGCAGTTCCTTTAGGAAAGCAATGCTGCATGGAACTTTAGGATGTTTGGATGGTTCATCCTTTGCAAAATTCTTATCTCCTCAAACACAAGCGTCTCTAAGTGTTGCGATCTAAGCTCATCCAAAGAGATCAGCTTTATTGCCAATGCTTATTCTTACTTAATGTAGACTTACGAGTGTTTAGATTGAGTCCTTTGTAGACTTTGGCGAAATTGCCTTTTCCAATCAGGTCAGAGTACTGGAAGATGAAATTTCTTATTTTCTTACCAGTCTCAGAAGTACAATTCGCCTGTGAAAATTTGGTTTGAGAGCTAGAAATCATTTTAGTTGATTATTTGCTACAGCTGATATAACCAAAAGAGTTTTAGATTGGAGAAAGAAAATAAAAAACTTTTCAACTTTTCATTCTTCTATCTTTGCACTCAAAATGTTCAAAATATCCTTTAGTAAAAGCTGATTCTTTTCACTTTATCTTCCAATTGCAAACGTCTGTCGAATTGGAGGTTTAAAACTGGAAAATTCAAACAATAGAAGCTATTTGAGTCAATTTGTACTTCAGAGAAGATAAAATTGAGAAAAAAAATAACTTTTCACAACAATTTTTTGTTTTTTATAACTTTTTAATTTTAACAATCGAAATGTTCATTTTTCTTACAGAGATTTGTATAAAAATAAAAAATGATGTGTGTTTAAGATTTTTTAATATGAGTAAAATAACTATTCAAATCATAAGAATCTCATAAAACATAGTCGAAAGGATTTTTCATCATTTATTTTCACTTTTTTGAACTGTCTTTTGTAGCTAAGATTGTGATTTGTTGGGTTTGTTGACTTTTTTATCTTTTTATGAGCTAGATTTAGATGGACTTTTTGAATCAGAAGAGTTTTTGGTATATCTATATTTTGCTTTTCTATGTCGACTTTTGTCGATCCTGTTGTGACTGTCTTCGTTATCATCATATTTATATTTCTCTTTCTTTTGCTTTTTATTGGAAACGTATCTAATTGAGTCCTCAGATCCAGAATCTTGTACAATGATTTTTCTGAATCTTTTGAATCTTCGTTTTTACTTGGACCTGTTTTTCTTTCTGGGAATCACATAGCCAGGCAGTTCTTAGTCCGACGACTCAGTCACAGCTACTACATGATTGGACTTTCTGCCTTTGTGCGGTTTCACCTAACTTTTCTTCCTCTGACTATCGTAAAAAAGTAAGGATTCAACTATTACTCTACTTATTATTCTTAACTTTTTTCTCTTTTCTTCTATTAGATTCAGCATCGCTTTCTCCACTTTTAATTGGATCTAATCGTTTTATTGAATATTTTTGTTTGCCTTAATTTATGAAAAATGGTCTTTCGGGTTGTTTAAAACTTTTTTGACAGCTTTTGGGCTTTCATTTGGACTAAAGCCCTTCTTAACGATAAATTTGTCTAATTTTTGTTGCCCCGCCTCGAATTTCTCAGTCTATTCTGCATTAATATCTTCTCCTTTGTTCTTTTCTTATTTGGATTTACTTTTTTCTTAGATGAATGGAGGAGGTTTTCTCATATCTGCAACTTCTCCTTTAAGATTCAGCTGAGTCTATTTAATAGCTTTAATTTTCCTTTTTCTTGTCAATCTTTGAGATATGTAGTCTTTTTCCTCCTAAATGACAATAGGGGTTTCTTGAATCTTAGCTCTACCTCTAGTTCGAACCTGTTCAGTGATGACTTCTTATTTTTTGGATTAAATTGCTTCAGGTTTTTGCACATGTTTGTCTTTACTTTTTTCGACTATTTTGGTGTTTTTTAGTTTGATTTACATTTTCTGTGCTGAATTTCTTTTATTTTCTTGCTTCCTTACAGAAATATCTTGCTTGCTTCCTTTCAAGACAGGTTTAGAGCTGTTTTACTTACTAGTTGGTTTGTTGGTATCTGGTTTTGTGTCTTCTACATTTTTATTAGTGTAGCCTGTAAATACTTCTAGCTGTACTTCTGATTCAGATTCCAGGTTGGTTAGTATACTTTTAACTCTATCAATAAAGTCTATCTCCTCTTCTTGTTCTACTTCCTCTTGCTACTCTTGGCTATTTTTTTATTATGAAGATTCTGATGATTAATCTTTCTAGGAATTGACATTTTTTTTGCTGTCTTTTTGTATCTTCTGTGGATTATTAGTTACTCTTGGTTCTTACTTTTTTTAGTGTAAGAGTTGTTTTGGGTTATTTTTTTCGGGTTGACTTTACGCGGACTACTCTTTCTAATGACTCTTGGATGAATCGCTTTCTTGTTAGCTTTATTTGGAATCAGCTGATTTTGAGCTTTCACTTTACTAATTATCCAAACTCTTGTCTTTAAGGTTTTTCTAAGCCTTTTAATGATACTTTTTCGTACTAGATTCATTCTTTTGATTAGTTTTTGTAGCAGAAAAGAGCTATCTTTTGTTCTAGGCCTAGATTTTCTCCTACACTTCCTCATTTTCTTCACTTTCAGATTACTAAGCTATTATTTATGACTCTTTATCAAGGTATGCTTCATCTTCTATTTTATCCTTTGAGAGTGTCTCCCTTAAATTCCTATTTTTGTTATTACCTTATCTTTGTTCTTTGTTTTGATTTGACAACTCTTTCAAATCAACATTCGGCTTAGCATCTTCTTACTCATTTGCGCTTTATGATTCACTTTATTATCTTTATTTCGAAGTCCGAATGTTTAGTTTAGACTTTTCTGATTGCTTTGTACCATTTAAGTTCTTTGATTCTTTATTTGAGTTAGAAGTTTTCTTAAGAGGCGTCTTTGAATAATCTGAGATTTATTTTGCATCAGCCTACTCTAAATAAGAAATGAAGTACTACTCTATCTTGAGCTATCCCTCGAATGATTAGGAAATGATTTTATGGAACTGGAATAAGTTGATCTGGCTTCATTCACTTCCTATTGCATTTTGTTGAAATCTAGATGAGATCACAACCCATGAAGATTAATGGGAGGATAGATTTGTCTATATCTATAAACCTTTGCCGAACGTTTGGAAATTTTACAAATAAAAAGCTGATAAAGATTTATTATAAAAGTTATCTATAAAAATATTTGAGAATTGAGCCAATTTTGTGAGCTTATAGTTTATAGCAACTTTGATATCTCTTTATAAATGCTAGTTATCTCTCATTTTAATATGCAATCAGCCAAAAAATGTCAAAAGTTTTCCTTTTTCTCAGTTTTCTATTTCTAAGCGTTTTTAATTAAAAAGGGATGGTTTGCTAGTTCCTTAATAGTTACTCTGTCATTAGGGTTTTTTTGCAGGCATTTGTCCAAAAAATCGCGCGCCTATTTCGATACATAAACGTAAGAAGGGATGGAGATTTAGTCTTTGACGATCTTGATTAGCTCTTCCTCTTTGTTGATTTTGAAAGGGCTTTCTCCTACGAGCATTTCGTACATCATTATTCCTATAGACCATATATCTATCTTCTAATCGTACTCTTTCCCTCTCAAGATTTCAGGACATACGTAGAGAGGGGTTCCACAAAAAGTTGTCCTCATTTTATTGTCTAGGTGAACTGACCACCCGAAATCGCACAACTTGATTACTCCCTAGCTTAATGCACTTGTACCTCATGTAAAACAATATTTTCAGGTTTCAGGTCTCTGTGTATGATTCTATTGCTATGTAGCTCATCAATCGAGGTGCAGATCTGCTTCATAAAGCCAGCTGCTTTGGCTTCAGGCAGAGGCTAGCTTCTTTTGAACTGCTGGAATAGTTGTCCACCCATGGCAATTTAGAGGATTATGTAGATGTGTTACTGGTCTTCGAAGAGGCCATACATTTTGATGATGTTGGGATGGTTCAAGTACATTTGGATTTTGACTTCTCGGATGAATTGCTCAACAATTTCCTACTCAATGAGCACTGCTTTATCTATCATTTTCAGTGCACAGATAAAGCCACTCAGCTTTTATCTAAATCACGTGATCTTTACCTTGCCAAAAACACTTTTCCGTATTTGCCAGTGCCTATATTTTTCACAAGCTCAAAGTTATCAAGAGAGAATGATGGACCTTTATTATTTGCGCCGATGGGGCTTCTTTTAATCCAATTTTTCTTCTTCTACTCCTATTTAAAATTTTAAGGAGTATGCAAGTTCTTTTTGAATAAATGAACGTCTTGCTCCTACTTTGAACCCTAAAGTCCTTTGCTGCTTCCATGAGGGATGAAGGAACCTTTGGTATCTTGGTTTGGATCAAATACAGGAGGTTCCATATTTGCAGGTTCGCTGTATCTTGGTTGTCTTCGATTTGGAGTCCCAATCGGCATCCGTTCGTTTGTTTTGCCAAAATTGATTGGGTGTTAAGGTGTTCTTGGGGGATCATGAAAAGAACTTTTGCTCATTTCTCCTGCCACTTTGGGATAACTAGGGGAAAAATTACTAAAATTACTTTGGGAAGAACTGGCCTAAATGCTTGATTTCATGTAAGTTGAGTTATTGGTATTGGTTTTAAGCGGTTCGAAGTTGGGTTTTACAGTGTAGCTCTTTGAAGAAGGATGCTGGATCTGGGGATTGACGTATTGAACTGAATTGGGCGATCTAGAAAGAACGGGGTTTGGAGTGAAATGGTTAGGCATGTCTTTCGACTGTGGGTTATAGAAAGGATGAGGCACGTTGAGCTGATTGGGATTGAAGTGCCTCGGACTGGAGTAGTTTGGGTTCATAATAAAACAATAACAATATTGAGTGTATTATTCACTATCATCCTTATTCGTCGAAATCGTCGAATAAAAATAGTAGGTTTTTCTTCTTCCCCTCTTCCTATTGCAGCAGATCCTAGATGTTTAGCACTTTCTTCTTCTATTCTTTGTCTTACTTTTATACATGCTGTTATTCAACTTTTTCATCGAGTTCGATTGTGGCGACTTTGGGCTCAATTTACATCTAGTGAGGAGATTGAGATTTGATTTAGTCCTAGATTTAGTTTCTCTGTTATCTTCTAGGAATAGGTTAAATGAATGATTCGCTCTTCATTTATTGGTAGCCTTCATTATCTTCAGCCAACTTCTTTTTGTTCTATTTTTCACCTTCTAGCTACTTCGGCTGCTTTACTTCTTAAAGTTGAGCCATGGCATCATACATATCAACATCCCTTTCACTCTAGTATTAGTCTTGCTTTTTCTCCTCCTACGAAAGGCCTTATCTTTAGATTTAAATGAACGGGAACTAGGATTGCTTTTAGGAGTTGTTTTTCTATATTTCGCTGAGTTGTTAGATGTTATTGATGAGAGTTTCTCCAGGCTAGACATCTATTTTCTTTTCCTCTTCCTCATCATTGTAATATCTCACTTGCTAGATCTCATCCGAAACAATTGATATAACGTCTCTAACGTCGTCATCTATGTGTTT
>Ga0316217_10005657_pt1 | contig 12823 bp, 10 predicted proteins | sample 1anoAmetaG_FD_203633 | JGI IMG/M metagenome (GOLD analysis project Ga0316217, IMG submission 203633) | Freshwater microbial communities from Trout Bog Lake, Wisconsin, USA - 1anoA | ecosystem: Environmental > Aquatic > Freshwater > Lake > Hypolimnion/Profundal zone | place: USA: Wisconsin...
TGTGGATCTATGCCGTCAATGCCATCGGTTGGCCCCTTTCTGCAATTATAACGGCAACACTTTCGCTGCCATCGCCCGCCAATTGATCCTCGAAATTCCACTGGAAGCAGACCAGGCACACCTGATCCGATCGTGGGCCGGTCACATCGTGGCCGGAACTGCCGAAGCGGCGGAAACGGAGCAATTCCGGCAGTTTTCCCGCTCGCTGCCGGACGGGAAGAAGAGAAAGTAGCCAAGAGCGCTGTCGGCACTCAAATTGCCATTCCCGCTCGAAATCCACCTCAAGACCGATCTAGTGCGGTGAATTTTGAAAGGATCATCAAGGGGTCAGTTAATCATAAGCATATATTTGCTTGAAAGCATGGGTGATGAGTTCTCTGGTTGAACCGCGGCTCGTGAGGTCGTGAAGGACTCGGTCCAACATACCTTCGCCATACAACGCGCTTGATCTGCTCGACTGTTCTTCGGGCTGTCCACGCGGCTGCGGCTGGTGTCTGACACAGTCCTCGGCTTGCTGGCCACCACGGAACGCTACTTGCGGCTGACCATCGCCGATTTGAAGGAGGCTCATGCAAAATTTCATCCCCGGGAACAGCGAAACGATGAGCCATGAAAATTTGCGTGAAGACTTGCCAGAACGCCCGACAGCGCCGATATTGTATCCGCATGAGCATTGCAGCTGATAAAGTGGCCGAGGTGCTGGCCTTGCCCGAACAGGACCGGGCGTATTTGGCCCACCGACTGCTTACCAGTCTCGACGACACTACGGATGCGGATGCCGAGGCGCAATGGAACGACGTCATTGACCGGCGTTCCGGCGAGATGGCCGAAGGCCGGGTGGATGCCCGTTCCGAGGAAGAAGTGGTTGGGGATATCCGACACAAGCTCCATGCGCGTCGTCAGACATCCTGAAGTTCCGCAGGAGTTGGAAGCCGCCGCAGTCTGGTATGAGGATCGCCGGCCGGGCTTGGGCGGCGATTTTCTTGAGGAATACCAGGCCACGGTGAGCCGCATCTTGGCCGCGCCGGAACGGTGGCGCAAAATCCGGGGCGACAATCGCAAGCTTAACTTCCGCCGCTTTCCCTACGCCATTGTTTACAGCGTGGAAATCGACGCGCTTTACATCAAGGCCGTGATGCACTTGCACCGGCGACCGTTTTATTGGCGGTACCGCCAACCATCGGCCTGAGGATTGGCTTGGGGTCTGGCGAAAACCCTGACCGCGACCGCCCGGCCACTCTGGGAGGCTGGCCACTGACAAAAAGCGCTTTACGCAAACCCCTCCCACTCCCCCGAAAAAGGGTAAAAAAGGGGTTGTTCCCCGAGGACAAAAGGCGCAATATCGGCCTTGTGAACGGCACCCTGTCAGCTTCCGCATTTAGCTGTTTTGCCGACCGCCAGGAACGACGGCCAGGGCTCCCAGCCTGTCACAGATCAAGCCGCACCAGAGGCACTTTCCGAAAAATCACTTGTTCAGCAGAACGCGCGCATTGGCCCATAAACACATCAGTTCCTGCCAAGTCGCGCACTACCACCTTAGGCCCCTTCGGGGAAGTCATCCGCGCCACCGGGCCGATCGCGAAGGTGAACCCCATTCGGTTTTCCACCAAGTACGATGATGACGAATCGGACTTGCTGTACTTCGGCTACCGGTACTACAAACCGTCAACGGGAGACTGGATGAGCAGTGACCCGCTCACTGAACCCGGTTTTTATTTGATCACGAATGGGCGACAGGTCTCTGAAAATAGCAGTCTATCCGATGACGATGGTGGTAGCGCGAATATTAATGATTTTCTAGTGTCAGGCGGGCCAAGTGCCTACGCCTTTGTTGACGATTTCAGGGAAGAAAGAAATTTTAATCATTACAATTTTATAGGTAACAATCCACAAGATCATTATGACCTGTTTGGTTTAACTGGACGTGGCACATGCCACCCAAATGGGCATTGTGGTCCTGACGTAACACACGCATTAACGGTCGCCTTAGCGGACGCAAAAAGCCAGTGGTTTCTCGCTGGTAGTGCTAAACGCGCGCTAGCTCTCCATAGTTTGTTTACGCAAGGCGGCTGGGATACCATACTGGTCACAAGCAAAAACTTAGTTAGTTCATGCAACCAATCGGTCGGTTGCAAAAAGACTGTAACGGTAAATGGCGTTTGCTATTTAGGCCCGGAAGTAAACTATGTTCTCTTTGGTTACATGTGTCAACTTGCGGCCATAAACGAACCAGAAATGGTGTCGGCAGTAATTGCGCAAAAGATGCATAAGATATGGGGCCGTGGGGGATATGATTGGCAAATGCGCGGAGCGGTTTCCTGGGCGATAGCTGGATACAATGGTTGGCCAAATACGGGGGTGCCTTATTCAGACATACTTTATTGCGATCCATGTTCTGATGTCTATCCGGATCCACCAAAGTTTTGGTGGTATGTTAAACCACTTGGAGAACATCCTAAAAACAATAGTAATTAGACAACAGCCTCAAATGAAAGCGCTCATTTTTGGAAACAAACGCCGTGTCTCCGTGTCAGCAATATTGGCGGTTTTGTTTCTAACGAGCTTTTTCTGGTCAAATGTCAAAGGCGACTGGTCAAACCCTTTCGCCTGGCTGCCATTCTTCCTTGTCGGAGCAGTTGGTTGGGCGATTTGGTTGTTTCATTTGGTTTGGGCATTATTTATACGGCCTTGGATGCACAGCCCAAAAGTCAAGCTGTCATTTTTTTTAGCCATCATTGTGGCGTCTCTGTTTGCCATTGTCACAGCATTGCAATTTGGTGGTGTTTTTGGAAGAGCCATATATTTTCATGAAATTCACATGGCTGTTAGTGCCGGTCTTCAAGAGAACTGCATGCAGCTTGTTCGTGATTGGCCATCTGATGACGATAGGATCTATAGTATTGACCCAGCTTACAAAAATTTGCCAAACAGCATTAAAATGCTCAAGCCGGGTTACATAGTAAAGGAGAAGGATGAATCCACGAACTCGCTGCCAAGTATAGGTATTTGTACCGATGGGTTTGGCGGGTTTGCCGTTGGAGTTCGAGTATTTCAAAATGACTATGATGCACAGAAATATATAGCCGAGGCGAAAACGCAAATGAGGATCGGCCATGAATTTGGGTACAAACAAGTTGCTCCCGGGGTGTATTATTGGTGGCAAGGCACCTAACTGTGAACTGGATCTTGTCATCATCGCCTTGTAGCTGTCGCCCTGCCCGCCAGGAGCGGCGGCCAGGCATCTCCCGAGCCGCTTTCCGAAAGGCCTCCGGTTCATTAAAACTGGCGCATTGGCCCGTAAACACGCCAGTTCCTTCAAAGTCGCGCACTACCACCTTTGGCCCCTTCGGGGAAGTCATTCGCCAAACCGGGCCGATCGCCAAGGCTAATCCGATGCGGTTTTCGACCAAGTACCAGGATGATGAAAGCGATTTGGTTTATTATGGGCATAGGTACTACAAGGCCAGCACGGGGACTTGGTTAAGCGCAGACCCAATCGATGAAATGGGTTTCCAGATAACGAATGCTAGACGCGGAGATAGACCGCAAGGTGAGTCAAATCTTTATTTATATGTCAAAAATAATTCCATTCTATACATTGATGTTAATGGCTTGAACTGGGCGGATGTGCAAAAAATGTATGATGCGTTTTTGGCGACTTTCGACGCATTGTGTAAATCCTGCAAAAGATGTGATTCGCCTCATTTCGGTAATTTATGTAGCCTTTTCGGAGCAAGCACTTTAGGATGCAGTAAACAAGCCGATGCATTAGGTGCTAATATTTTGGCTGTAAAAAAAAGACGATCATTGGGATATACTAAATCATTACTCGTTCTGTTCGGATGGGCATTTAACTCATAATACAATTGATGCCGTACCAGGGAATCCAAGTGATCCAACGCTCAATCTTGACACATGGTCGGGATGTTTTTCTGTGAAATGGCCAGCAAGTTCTACGCACGCTGACTGGACACGGTGCTGGACATGTAAAGAGAGGGGACTGAAGGGCTATTGATAATCAGGTTACATCTATGAATACACTAAAAGGACTAGTAAGTGCGGAATTAATTTTGTCGGCGATGCTCTTAGTAGCCGCAGTTCAATTTAAAGAGTATTTTGACTTAAGTAATTATGATCAAAATGTCAAAAAAATAAAGAGCACCGGGAATGTTACAGAATGTCAAGAATATGCCGTTTATTACATGAGCAAACTGCGTTCCGGCTCGCTTGCTGGCAATGATTTGTTTGATGTGGCCATTCTGTTTGGTTTTCTGAGCCTTGGCTTGACAGGTGCATGTCTGTACAGAATAAGGCAAATTGAGCGCGACCCGCCTACTGAAGCAAGCGTGAAAGGGGCGAAGTGAACTCCACAGGCCAACCATTAGCACCTATAGTGCCAAAGAAATATGAGGCAGGAATGGCTTCTCGGCTACGAACATGGAAAAAGCTGGCCCGCATCCAAATGATCAGCCTGCGCTACGCTACGGCGCGAGAAAACCGCCAATTCCTAAGGCTTTCGGGAGCAGGCCATTTTGCCCACCGCCGAGACCGGCACCAACTCTGCACACGAGCAGAGTTCCGAAAAACACACTGTTCGGCTATTAAGTCATATTGTCTTACGAACACGCTATTTGCAGCGAAGTCGCGCACTACCACCTTAGGCCCCTTCGGTGAAGTCATCCGTTCCACCGGGCCGATGGCCAAGGCCAATCCCATTCGGTTTTCGACGAAGTACCATAAAGGGGTCAGTTAATCATAAGCATATATTTGCTTGAAAGCATGGGTGATGAGTTCTCTGGTTGAACCGCGGCTCGTGAGGTCGTGAAGGACTCGGTCCAACATACCTTCGCCATACAACGCGCTTGATCTGCTCGACTGTTCTTCGGGCTGTCCACGCGGCTGCGGCTGGTGTCTGACACAGTCCTCGGCTTGCTGGCCACCACGGAACGCTACTTGCGGCTGACCATCGCCGATTTGAAGGAGGCTCATGCAAAATTTCATCCCCGGGAACAGCGAAACGATGAGCCATGAAAATTTGCGTGAAGACTTGCCAGAACGCCCGACAGCGCCGATATTGTATCCGCATGAGCATTGCAGCTGATAAAGTGGCCGAGGTGCTGGCCTTGCCCGAACAGGACCGGGCGTATTTGGCCCACCGACTGCTTACCAGTCTCGACGACACTACGGATGCGGATGCCGAGGCGCAATGGAACGACGTCATTGACCGGCGTTCCGGCGAGATGGCCGAAGGCCGGGTGGATGCCCGTTCCGAGGAAGAAGTGGTTGGGGATATCCGACACAAGCTCCATGCGCGTCGTCAGACATCCTGAAGTTCCGCAGGAGTTGGAAGCCGCCGCAGTCTGGTATGAGGATCGCCGGCCGGGCTTGGGCGGCGATTTTCTTGAGGAATACCAGGCCACGGTGAGCCGCATCTTGGCCGCGCCGGAACGGTGGCGCAAAATCCGGGGCGACAATCGCAAGCTTAACTTCCGCCGCTTTCCCTACGCCATTGTTTACAGCGTGGAAATCGACGCGCTTTACATCAAGGCCGTGATGCACTTGCACCGGCGACCGTTTTATTGGCGGTACCGCCAACCATCGGCCTGAGGATTGGCTTGGGGTCTGGCGAAAACCCTGACCGCGACCGCCCGGCCACTCTGGGAGGCTGGCCACTGACAAAAAGCGCTTTACGCAAACCCCTCCCACTCCCCCGAAAAAGGGTAAAAAAGGGGTTGTTCCCCGAGGACAAAAGGCGCAATATCGGCCTTGTGAACGGCACCCTGTCAGCTTCCGCATTTAGCTGTTTTGCCGACCGCCAGGAACGACGGCCAGGGCTCCCAGCCTGTCACAGATCAAGCCGCACCAGAGGCACTTTCCGAAAAATCACTTGTTCAGCAGAACGCGCGCATTGGCCCATAAACACATCAGTTCCTGCCAAGTCGCGCACTACCACCTTAGGCCCCTTCGGGGAAGTCATCCGCGCCACCGGGCCGATCGCGAAGGTGAACCCCATTCGGTTTTCCACCAAGTACGATGATGACGAATCGGACTTGCTGTACTTCGGCTACCGGTACTACAAACCGTCAACGGGAGACTGGATGAGCAGTGACCCGCTCACTGAACCCGGTTTTTATTTGATCACGAATGGGCGACAGGTCTCTGAAAATAGCAGTCTATCCGATGACGATGGTGGTAGCGCGAATATTAATGATTTTCTAGTGTCAGGCGGGCCAAGTGCCTACGCCTTTGTTGACGATTTCAGGGAAGAAAGAAATTTTAATCATTACAATTTTATAGGTAACAATCCACAAGATCATTATGACCTGTTTGGTTTAACTGGACGTGGCACATGCCACCCAAATGGGCATTGTGGTCCTGACGTAACACACGCATTAACGGTCGCCTTAGCGGACGCAAAAAGCCAGTGGTTTCTCGCTGGTAGTGCTAAACGCGCGCTAGCTCTCCATAGTTTGTTTACGCAAGGCGGCTGGGATACCATACTGGTCACAAGCAAAAACTTAGTTAGTTCATGCAACCAATCGGTCGGTTGCAAAAAGACTGTAACGGTAAATGGCGTTTGCTATTTAGGCCCGGAAGTAAACTATGTTCTCTTTGGTTACATGTGTCAACTTGCGGCCATAAACGAACCAGAAATGGTGTCGGCAGTAATTGCGCAAAAGATGCATAAGATATGGGGCCGTGGGGGATATGATTGGCAAATGCGCGGAGCGGTTTCCTGGGCGATAGCTGGATACAATGGTTGGCCAAATACGGGGGTGCCTTATTCAGACATACTTTATTGCGATCCATGTTCTGATGTCTATCCGGATCCACCAAAGTTTTGGTGGTATGTTAAACCACTTGGAGAACATCCTAAAAACAATAGTAATTAGACAACAGCCTCAAATGAAAGCGCTCATTTTTGGAAACAAACGCCGTGTCTCCGTGTCAGCAATATTGGCGGTTTTGTTTCTAACGAGCTTTTTCTGGTCAAATGTCAAAGGCGACTGGTCAAACCCTTTCGCCTGGCTGCCATTCTTCCTTGTCGGAGCAGTTGGTTGGGCGATTTGGTTGTTTCATTTGGTTTGGGCATTATTTATACGGCCTTGGATGCACAGCCCAAAAGTCAAGCTGTCATTTTTTTTAGCCATCATTGTGGCGTCTCTGTTTGCCATTGTCACAGCATTGCAATTTGGTGGTGTTTTTGGAAGAGCCATATATTTTCATGAAATTCACATGGCTGTTAGTGCCGGTCTTCAAGAGAACTGCATGCAGCTTGTTCGTGATTGGCCATCTGATGACGATAGGATCTATAGTATTGACCCAGCTTACAAAAATTTGCCAAACAGCATTAAAATGCTCAAGCCGGGTTACATAGTAAAGGAGAAGGATGAATCCACGAACTCGCTGCCAAGTATAGGTATTTGTACCGATGGGTTTGGCGGGTTTGCCGTTGGAGTTCGAGTATTTCAAAATGACTATGATGCACAGAAATATATAGCCGAGGCGAAAACGCAAATGAGGATCGGCCATGAATTTGGGTACAAACAAGTTGCTCCCGGGGTGTATTATTGGTGGCAAGGCACCTAACTGTGAACTGGATCTTGTCATCATCGCCTTGTAGCTGTCGCCCTGCCCGCCAGGAGCGGCGGCCAGGCATCTCCCGAGCCGCTTTCCGAAAGGCCTCCGGTTCATTAAAACTGGCGCATTGGCCCGTAAACACGCCAGTTCCTTCAAAGTCGCGCACTACCACCTTTGGCCCCTTCGGGGAAGTCATTCGCCAAACCGGGCCGATCGCCAAGGCTAATCCGATGCGGTTTTCGACCAAGTACCAGGATGATGAAAGCGATTTGGTTTATTATGGGCATAGGTACTACAAGGCCAGCACGGGGACTTGGTTAAGCGCAGACCCAATCGATGAAATGGGTTTCCAGATAACGAATGCTAGACGCGGAGATAGACCGCAAGGTGAGTCAAATCTTTATTTATATGTCAAAAATAATTCCATTCTATACATTGATGTTAATGGCTTGAACTGGGCGGATGTGCAAAAAATGTATGATGCGTTTTTGGCGACTTTCGACGCATTGTGTAAATCCTGCAAAAGATGTGATTCGCCTCATTTCGGTAATTTATGTAGCCTTTTCGGAGCAAGCACTTTAGGATGCAGTAAACAAGCCGATGCATTAGGTGCTAATATTTTGGCTGTAAAAAAAAGACGATCATTGGGATATACTAAATCATTACTCGTTCTGTTCGGATGGGCATTTAACTCATAATACAATTGATGCCGTACCAGGGAATCCAAGTGATCCAACGCTCAATCTTGACACATGGTCGGGATGTTTTTCTGTGAAATGGCCAGCAAGTTCTACGCACGCTGACTGGACACGGTGCTTCAAGGGGTCAGTTAATCATAAGCATATATTTGCTTGAAAGCATGGGTGATGAGTTCTCTGGTTGAACCGCGGCTCGTGAGGTCGTGAAGGACTCGGTCCACCACACCTTCGCCATACAACGCGCTTGATCTGCTCGACAGTTCTTCTGGCTGGCCACACGGCTGCGGCCGGTCTCTGACACAGTCCTCGGCTCGCTGGCCACCACGGAGCGCTACTTGCGGCTGACCATCGCCGATTTGAAGGAGGCTCATGCAAAGTTTCATCCCCGGGAACAACAAAACGATGAGCCATGAAGACTTGCGTGAAGACCTCGTGAAGACTTGCCAGAACGGCCAACAGCGCCGATATTGCATCCGCATGAGCATTGCAGCTGATAGGGTGGCCGAGTTGCTGGCCCTGCCCGAACAGGACCGGGCGCATTTGGCCCACCGACTGCTTACCAGTCTTGACGACACTATGGATGCGGACGCCGAAGCGCAATGGAACGACGTCATTGACCGGCGTTCCGGCGAGATGGCCGAAGGCCGGGTGGATGCCCGTTCCGAGGAAGAAGTGGTTGGGGATATCCGGTGATGGCGACACTGACGCTAAACACCGCCAGAAACACCAGGGTGAAGATCCAAAAGAAGGTGGAGGCCGGGGTGATGCGGAAAGCCAGCAGGCTGAATTGCGCGCATCGGTTTTCACAAGGCGCCTTCCGCCAGCGGCACCAGCACTGTTTTGTCAATGAGCTTCTTGCCGCGCGCGATGGCCACAATGTCCGCGTACCGCCGGGCTTCAGCCCGCACCACCTGCTCGCCCACGCCCGTCAGCCGGTAATAGCGGCGGCGCTCGTCGTCCAGATGCGGATCGGGGCGCTCGTCGGATTCCTCGATCAATTGCGCCTCCAGCAGCCGCTTGATGGTGCCGTACAAGGTGCCCGGCCCCATTTTGATGCGGCCCTCTGTGCTCTGCGTCACCTCTTGCATGATGGCGTAGCCGTGGCGCTCGCCGCCGGCCAGCGCCAGCAACACGTGAAACACCGCCGGTGTCAGCGGCAACCTCGAAGTGGAATCATTCTCAGGCTTTACCATTTTGGCGGATATAACGGCTACGGATATAATAGCCGGAACCGAGCTTCTGTGAAGCGGGTTTGGTTCCGGATGCCAGGCCCCGAATGGATGCCCCCCGGTACGGATTACGAATTGAACCCCGGGCTCATTTCAAATTCTGCGGATTGAGCGGCTTCAGTTCCTTGGGCAGGAACAGGCCGTCTTTGCGAATGAGCCGGCCGTCAAACCACACCTCGCCGCCGCCCCATTCCGGGCGCTGGATTAGCACCATGTCCCAGTGAATGGCGCTTTTGTTGCCATTACCGCAATCTTCATAGGCTTGGCCGGGCGTGAAATGCAGCGAGCCGGCGATCTTCTCGTCGAACAAAATATCGCACATCGGGTTCTGGATATACGGATTGAAGCCGAGTGAAAACTCGCCGATGTACCGCGCGCCGGCGTCGGTGTCCAGGATTTCGTTCAGCCGTTTGGAATTGTTCGCCGTGGCGCCGACAATCCTGCCGTCTTTCAACTCCAGCCGCACGTTCTCGAACTTGGTGCCCGCGTAGAGCGTGGGGGTGTTGAATTGGATGACGCCGTTGACCGAGTGCTTGACCGGGCACGAAAACACTTCGCCGTCCGGGATGTTGCGGTCGCCCTTGCACATCTTGGCCCCGATGCCTTTGAGGCTGAAGGTCAGGTCCGTGCCGGGCGCCTTGAGCCGGACTTGGTCGGTGCGGGCCATGAGCTTTTCCAGCGGGGCCATGGCGCGGCCCATCTTCTGGTAATTCATGGTGCAGACCTCAAAATAGAGGTCTTCAAAGGCCTCGGTGCTCATGCCCGCGGCTTGGGCCATGCTGGGGGCGGGCCAGCGCAACACGCACCAGCGCGTCTGGTTGACGCGGTAATCCAACACCGGCCGGATGAGGCGCGAATACATCTTCATCCGGTCGCCGGGCACGTCGGAATTCTCGTTCATGTTGTCCGCGCCGCGCACGGCGATGTAGGCCTGCATCTTCTTCATGCGGAACAGTTCGAGGTCGCGCACGGTGGCCGCCTGGGCCTCGGTGATGCCCAGCAATTGTTCCCGCCCCACCCGCGTATGCCGGGTCTCGGCGAAGGGCGTGGCCCCCGCCGCGCGCGCCGCGCGGATCAGCTCGATGGTGAATTCGTCGGGCACGTCAATCATGTCCAGCAGCACCCGGTCCCCTTTTTTGAGCGCGGTGGAGTAATTGACCAGCAGTCTGGCCAGCTTGGTGTATCGTGGATCAGTCATAATGCGCCGGGAGCATAAAGGAAACTCCGCCGCCGCGCCATTCGGATTTCGCCGCGCCCACCAAACATTCCCGCCGGTTTGAATTGTCATTGGTTCGGTTTTCTGCAACTTTTACCGACTCTGGTTGTTTAACCGGAACCTGATGGCTTTTAGCTCGGTAAAAAATCTCGTGGCAACGGTCGCAGACGCGTCGCCGGCCCAGTTTGACGACTGGCGCCGGTCGTGGCGCGCCGCCGCCGACGCCGGATCCGCCGAACCGCTGCTCTCGTTCATCGCGCGCGAGCGCGGCCTGGCTGAGGATGTCTTTATACAGCGGCTGGCGGCCACGCTCGGCTGGCCTTACCTCGATCTCGGCAAACTCACGGTTGAAGACGACGTCCGCAACAAGCTGTCCACCAAAATCGCCTTCCAGTACTCCGTGCTGCCCGCCACCCTCACCAACGGCGTGCTGCAGGTGGCCGTCAGCGATCCGTTTGACATGGCCATGATGACCGCCGTGCGGTTCGACGCCCGGATGCCCGTGGTCTTCGCGCTGGCCACCCGGCTCGAAATCGAGAAGGCGCTCAAAAAATATTATGGCGTCGGCGCCGAAACGCTCGATGAAATGGGCGAGGGCGACACCATGGACATTGACCTGGCCGCGGACAAGGAAATCACGGAGGGCGACCAGGAAGCCAGCGTCATCAAGTTCGTCAACCAGATCATCTGGGAAGCGTTCAAGAACCGCGCCACGGACATCCATTTCGAGCCGCAGGAGGATGAACTGCGCATCCGCAACCGCATTGACGGCATCCTGCATCTGATTCCGCTGCCGCCGCAGTTGAAGCGCTTCCAGTCGGCCATCATCTCGCGCATCAAGGTGATGAGCGGCATGAACATTTCCGAGAAGCGCCTGCCGCAGGACGGACGCATCAACGTGCGCATCAAGGGGGAGGAAATTGACATTCGCGTTTCCACCGTGCCCACGGTCTATGGGGAAAGCGTCTCGCTCCGGCTGCTGACGCGCGGCAAAATCTTTCTGTCGTTGGACAAGCTGGGTTTTTCGCAGATGGAGGAAACGGCCATCCGCGACATCATCATCAAACCGCACGGCATTTTCCTGGTGACCGGTCCCACGGGCTCGGGCAAGTCCACGTCGCTCTACGCCTTTCTGAGCGCCATCAATTCCATCCACAAGCGCATCATCACGATCGAGGAGCCGGTGGAATACGAATTGAAGGGCATCAACCAGATTGCGGTGCGCTCGGACATTGGCCTGACGTTCGCGATGGGCTTGCGCCACATTCTGCGCCAGGACCCGAACGTGGTGATGGTCGGGGAAATTCGCGACACCGAGACGGCGGAAATCGCCATTCGCGCCTCGCTCACGGGCCACCTGGTCTTCAGCACGCTCCACACCAATGACGCGCCCAGCGCCTTTACGCGCTTGATTGACATGGGCATCGAGCCGTTTCTGGTGGCCTCCTCGGTGGAGGCGGTGATGGCCCAGCGGCTCATCCGGACGATTTGTCCGCACTGCAAGGAGGAACAGAAAGTGGACCGCGAATACCTGGTCCACGTGGGGTTTCCGGCGGCGGACATTGCCACGGCCAAAGTCTGGCACGGCGCGGGTTGCGAGGAATGCCGCCAGCAGGGGTATCAGGGCCGCAAGGGGATCTACGAACTGCTGCTGGTCTCGGAAGCCTTGCGGCCGCTCATCATGAACCGCGCGCCGGCCACGACCATTGCCAACCGCGCCATGGAAGCGGGCATGCGCACGTTGCGCACCGACGGCTGGAACAAGGTCAAGGCGGGCGTCACCACCATCGAAGAAGTCTTGCGCGTGACCCAAATTGAGGAACATGTCGGGGCGCTCGTCGAGAGCGGGGATAAAACGCAATTCGTCACGCGCCAATGAGCTTGCGAATTTCAACGCCCAACGCCCACCTTTGATTCATGTCTCGCTGGAACTCCTGTAACATCCTGCACTTGGCGCCCGATGCCAAACGGCTTTGGCAATTTGACGCCAAGGGCAAGGGCTTCGTCCTGGTCCGCGAGCAGCGCGTGCCCCATGCCGACCGGCTGCCGGCCAGCTGGGTGGCCAAGAGCTGGGGCTCGCTGTGGCACCCCCGGCTGAA
>Ga0316217_10005658_pt1 | contig 12821 bp, 7 predicted proteins | sample 1anoAmetaG_FD_203633 | JGI IMG/M metagenome (GOLD analysis project Ga0316217, IMG submission 203633) | Freshwater microbial communities from Trout Bog Lake, Wisconsin, USA - 1anoA | ecosystem: Environmental > Aquatic > Freshwater > Lake > Hypolimnion/Profundal zone | place: USA: Wisconsin...
TCATCTGTCTGTATAATAAGATACAAATATATGTCATATAAATAAAAGATGTAAGCTAATTGTGATTACATACCAATGATATAGTATATTTTGTGATAAGTGATACGTGATAAGTGATAAGTGATAAGTGATAAGTGATAAGTGATAAGTGATAAGTGATAAGTGATAAGTGATTCGTATCTAATATATCAGCTTTATACAGGTCAAATTATATGATTTCTTGTATTTATATCGCTAATGCAATTACTTGTGCCTCGGCATTTGTATTTGCTAGTATGTTATCAGTTGAATTTACATAAGATCACACTATGACATTAGTTATCAATATTATGTTATGTGTTACTACATGTAAGCCAATCATGATTACATACCGATGATATAGTATATTTCGTGATAAGTGATACGTATCTAATATATCGGCTTTATACAGGTCAAATTATATGATTTCTTGTATTTATATCGCTTATGCGATCACTTGTGCTTCTGCATTTGTATTTGCTAGTATGTTATCAGTTGAATTTACATAAGATCACACTATGACATTAGTTATCAATATTATGTTATGTGTTACTACATGTTTATAATAACAATAAATTAAGAGGTCTCCATATTTGCATAAGATCATACTATGACATAAGTTATTCATATTATGTTATGTGTTACTACATGTTTATAATAACAATAAATTAAGAGGTCATTTTTTGTTTTATTTTAAATAGTAGGTATATAATAACCTTTCTATCTGAGCAGTTTTTATAATCTAAACCTGGAGGAATTATTAAATTGCTTTGTGGTGGATATCTGCTAATCGTTATAGATTCTTCTGGTAATCCCTTATCAAGTGAAGCAAGATACGTTGTAGGAATAATAACGTAGTAAAATGTAAATCTAGAACCAATAGCACGCACAGAAAATATCTCGCTGCTAGTAGCAAACTTTCTATAATTATCAAAAGCACCAGCAATCATTTCGCCAGCAAGTTGATACTCTCCCCATGCAGAACCTGGACCTGTGTTTTTAATATGCTTATCTTCCTCAACCATAAGCAGTTTTCCTCTTTTTTCTACAGAAAAATCGTATTCTGATGATATTGTTTTATGTCTAACTTTGAAAACATACACCGGTTTTAGTCTAATAGCAAGAGGATACTTTCCCAGGCCAACTTCTCGTAATATGTAGTCTATGAATGTATCTGTTTTTGATTCATCTGTTCCTCTTACTACTTCTTCATTTAATACAACTTGGTCAAGTAATGTTGCAAATTGTTTTTCATCATCTGATAAACTATATATAGATTCATAATTAATGGTAGAACAACCTGTAAAAGTGTTATATTCTCTGTTATTAATGTATAGAGCAGATGTACTAGGAACAACCTCTATGTTATCACTGCCATTTGTACTTGAGAGACCCTCTCTTGCATTTATCATTTTAGCAGTAAATTCTGTTATGTCAGTTACATTTTCATATTCTACCCTAAGAGCGGACTTGTCTGCTATATTGAAATAACTCGTAGAATCATTCAGATTATTTATTTTTCTTACGAGTTCAGCAGTTGTCTGTGCATCTGTATTGCTTCTTAAGCTACACATATTGTTTTCACCTTTTAACCAAAAAATATATACATTATTCATTAAATATATTATGTATGATGTAAAATGAGCAGTACGTGTAATTTCCTTGGAGTTATTGTGTTATATTTAGAACTCCCAGGATGTTAAAGTTAAAACATAAACAGATTTATTAAAGTATATTCGCTATTAATTAAACAACAGACCTAACTAAGTTACAAAATTATAAATCATATTTGTAAATACATAATTCATATATTAAAATATACCAGGAATATAGAAAATATTTATACTTATTGCCTGTCTATATATTCCTATATCAAACACATTTAAGTGGGAATAAAACAATGTTATAACATGAGTTAAAAACATAGATTATAATAGATATCATTATAAAATATTTATACTTATTGCCTGTCTATATATTCCTATATCAAACACATTTAAGTGGGAATAAAACAATGTTATAACATGAGTTAAAAACATAGATTATAATAGATATCATTATAAAATATTTAAAATGTGTGCAAATATACATCCAAGTGGTACATGAATGTACAAATTTTGATATATTTGTATGTCAGTAAGACAAGCACTAAAATATATCATCACAATATAGGTGTTACCTAAGTAATCATGCATTATTATCATACAGTCCTGGGAGTATTTTTAATGTAAAAAATGAATTGTAAAAATTAAAATTTGATAAAAGTTGCATTTTTTTATTGCAATTAAATTAAGCTTGAATTTAGCATCACGATAGAGAATATGACGTATTAGCAGTTTATCTTAAGTTGTTTCATTATATTAAACAAAAGTAATACCGATGCACCAACAAATATAACAATCAAAGCATAGAACAAGTTCTTTATTTTTTTATTATATTAAACAAAAGTAATACCGATGCACCAACAAATATACCAACCATAGCATGAAACAAATGATTATTTTTATGTTTCTTATAATTGTCGTTTATCGATGCACCAACCATAGCATGAAACAAATGATTATTTTTATGTTTCTTATAATTGTCGTTTATCGATTGAACCATCTGCGTAGTATGTTCTTTTGTATTCAGTGCAACTGGTGTGATGATACCGTTTGTATCATTAACTAACTGCGTAGTATCTCGTGCCATCGAGGCTGATAACTCTGCCGTGCTGGATATGTATTGAACTTTTTCTTGCAACTCTTGTAATAATTCTGCCGTGCTGGATATTATTTGGACTTTTTCTTGCAACTCTTGTAATAATTCTGCCGATAATTTTTCCTTATTATACCGATTTATAAAATTTTCTGATTCGATAGTTGACACTCGTACAACTGCACTTAATCTATCTATATCAGTTTGTAATTGACATTGCTGTTTTTCTACTACCAAAAATCGACCATTCGCTTCTGACTTGCAATGTCGTATTATATCATCTTGTACTTTTAACTGCTTTTCTTCAAATATTTTAATTTTTTCATCCAGTTTTTCTACAAGCTTATCTACTTTCTTGTTAAATAGCGTCTCAAGTACCGATATTCGATGATTTGTATTATTATTATACTCTTCGACGGTTACCATAATATCCTCAGTATTTAATCCAGAATATCCTGAATATTCAGAATACACAGATTCTGTTTCTGTACTATGAAATGTATCAGTCAATCGTATATTTTCTTGTTCATGCGCAATTTCAAATCCTTTACTTGTTTCTATATCAAAAATATTTTCCGATATGACATTTTGTTGCCTACGTCTTAATTTTGTGTCTTCGTTACAACACTTTTTGCATTTGCGCCTAGACTTATAAAATTCCGAAGACTGTTTCTGCTTATTGCAATGTCGACATATTTTATAATCCATTACTATTGGGACAAAACGATGTGATTCAGTTAAGGTTCAAACTTGTATTTACCACCACGAAAACATAGATAATATTCTTCTTTTATCGTATCAAATAGCCAATTCAATTTATTCATTCTAAATAATAATTTTACATATTTATTTTTATAATACTTAACGTTTAATAATTTATATGTACTATAGTATACATTTTATTTGCTTATAACGCTAAACGTTTACGCTGCTACATAACTGCTATAACATTTCCTGAGCTTATAATACTTAACGTATACGCATCATCATTAGGAATTGTTATAGTCAATCTTTATAGTCAATCATAGTACATTATCATTAGTAAATCGTTATAGTCAATCATAGTACATTATCATTAGTAAATTTTAATAAATTGTTATAGTGACTCGCTTTAGACATTTGTATTTACTTATGTTTTATTTACTTTTAAATGTTACGTTAAATTTATCTTTACTGTTGTTTTATTTGTTTAAATACGTTATGTTAAATTTAAGTTGTATTCAGTTTTATTCAGTAGCTTACGTAAACTTTATTTTATAGTCATTTTTACTAAGTTGTTTAAGTAATGTCTTCAGTATTGTCTTCATTATTGTCTTCATTATTACGTAAACTTTATTTTATAGTCATTTTTACTAAGTTGTTTAAGTAATGTCTTCAGTATTGTCTTCATTATTGTCTTCATTATTACGTAAACTTTATTTTATAGTCATTTTTACTAAGTTGTTTAAGTATTGTTTCAGTAGCTTACGTAAACTTCATTTAATAGGATATCCACAAACAGCAGTAGTTAAGACTATAAAATATAAGATTAACTACATGGTAACCAAGAAAAAACTCCCAGGACCCAGGATATGTACATTTGTTGTTTAAAATAAGCATTAATATAACAGAATGGTTTTAAAACAAATATAAAAACAAATACTTTGTTCTGCATATCATAATATTAACTCACGTAATACAGAAAGTATCATATCCTCTGTGCATATACGCTATTCGTGTACATATATTATATGTCATTCAATTGCAACTAGAACACATTATATAAATGCTTATATATGTAGATTACATAATAAATAATTGAAGTATGAACTCTAGATAGCTAATAGATTATATAAATGCTTACATATGTAGATTACAAGCTTAATTTTATATAACCTTATGTAAGTCTTTGTATAATTCGAGATAATATATACATGATATAAATGCTTACATATGTAGATTACAAGCTTAATTTTATATAGCCTTTATGTATAAAAAGTATTCCAGGATACAATCTGATGCGTTTGATTAATAAATATCGTCATCACGTTACTATTATATGCATACAATCTACATTCACATATTTACAAATCATCAAAGCTTGGCGTTATTGATAATCCGTATTCTCTTATATACTCTAAGCATATAAATACATGTTTTAGTTGTTCAGTATTAGAAAATGATAAAATATTATTTTCGGTAGGATAGACGATAACTTCTAATCTAATATCTTCATCAGGTATGTTGCTTGTCAGTGATTCTAAATATTCATCTTTTATATTTGCGGCACAAATATACATTCTATCACCTTTTATTAGCGTACCTAACATTTTAGGAGGTATATGTGATAAATGATTAGCTCTATTTCTCTGAGCTGCAGCGATTAAGCAAGCTACTAGTTGTATAATTCCGTTTTTATATCTTGTATCAAATTTATGTTTATCTTCATCTAATATCCAAATAGTTTTAGTTCCTCGTCTACCTTCTCTATCAGCATACGCTGAGAATCTAGCATCTGCAATATTAAGTTCTAAACAGCATGGTACCATAGTAAAATTATAGCCATCTTCTAGTTCTGCACAATAAAACATATAAACAGCAAATTCATGAAGATAAGTTTCAAATCGTGTTACTTGCATATCTTGTGAATTATTCCATATAACCATTCGTAGTTTGTCAAAAAATAACAATACTTCTTTTGGTAAATGTTTATAATTAGAAGGGTTAAAAGTTAATATATCTCGTTTATCTAGTTTTGTATTTACAATCTGTTGAAGAATAGGTAACTTTATATTTGCAGATATTCCTTCTTTACCTGGAACTTTTATTAATTCTGTGATATCATCTGTCATTATAATATCTATATTTAATGCTTCATGTTCAACTTTTCCAAATTTTGAAGTATGTGCTGCAAATATAAATTCTTTTTTATTTCTTACAAAAATTGCCATAAAACCCTCAAACAATTATACAGTTAGACAAAGTATGTTTACACTGATAATTCGTAAAGCAATCGTTACTTATTATCTCAACAAAGTATGTTCTTATAAAATACTAGTGCTAATTCATTTTGTTCTCCTGTATTATTGAACAGTGCATTAATGTAATAAAATCTTGTTTACGTAATAGTACATCGTTATTATATGATTTGTAGTATATGATACAGTATCATCAACAGTACATCATGATCAATCATATAATTGGTAGTGTATGGTACCTACATGATTTGTAGTATATGATACAGTATCATCAACAGTACATCATGATCAATCATATAATTGGTAGTGTATGGTACCTACATAATTTATTATTATATATCTCTACCGGTAAACATTATATGATTAATGGTGTATAAAACGTAAATGATTAATTATTATATACATATAGTACATTATTATATGATTAGTGGTGTATGAAACTACATAATTGATCATTATATGCATTACAAGCACTAATGTAATACCATCTTGTATACGTCATAGTACATCATTATTATATGATTTTTAGTGTATGCTACAGTATTATGAACAGTACATCATGATCAATCATTATATGCATCACAAGCACTAATGTAATACCATCTTGTATACGTCATAGTACATCATTATAATATAATTAGTAGTGTATGCTACAGTATTATAAACTGTACATTATAATCATATAATTGTAAGTGTATGGTAATGATATAATATATGATTAATCATTATATGCATATACTACACAATCTAAAACTAATCTAAATAAACCTGAGTAAAGTAATTATATGTTATATAATAAAGTGTTTAGATATATTTGTCAATTTAAATTGAATTTATTATTATAAAATTTTAGCTGTTATCCCATCTATTGTAAAGTATTATGAGTTGCAAACTAGTAACTATAATCTTCGACTATATACTACTCCGTATTGGACAACATCAAACGATTTTCAATGGCACTAGAAATAACTACTATGACAGAATATATTCAACTTGACTGTTATCCTTCTCTACCATTTGCTTCTTTCATACCTTGTGCAATATTTCCTCATGGTAATACTATCGAACGCGTGTTATCCAACGAGTTTATTCTTGATTTAATAAATAACACGATCAAAGCACCCAGCTGGCTGACAGATTCAACGATCAAGCATCCTAGAATGTTGATACAGCTAAATACAAAAAGTATTGCATGTGTGTACTATCATCAAACAAAGTTACTTGTTTGTTTTGGCATATCTCATGCACAACATCAGGCATTTATAGATTTGTTACCTTTGGTATGTAACGCACTTAATACGACAACACAAAAGAGTTACAAGTCATTTAAAGCATGTGGTTTCATCAATGTAAACAAATTATTTAACTGCAATTTGTTTGCGGATTTTATAACAAACAACAACTATATGTCTAATGTCATAGCTATATGTGAAACTACAACAGAACTGTGTAAAAAACATAATATTGTGCTTGTGATAAAGTGCACAGACTTTATGCTAAAGAAAATATCATTACATGAATATACAGAATTACCTTCAGATATTCTGAATGTACTGCTACCAACAATTAATAATGCACATTCGTTTACTATAAGAGTGTCTATGACTTTTAAATATGTGTTCCCCCCTCAAATTCAGCTAAAGCTTTCCCGATTACCATCGATTGATACTGCTAATATTATTTATAAGCTAATAACTATATTGCTTCAAGTGTACGATAAATTTGAAATGACTAAAATAAGTCAATATTATCCAAGTTTCTTGTCCGGTATGATATATCCAGAAAATTCGGATACATCAACAATTACAGAAACCCACAGTCTTGAAAATTATATAAATAATTCACAAGTACATTCCGAACTAGATTATATACAAGGCATTGCAAATTTACGCCAGGAAATACCACGGTTGTTTATAAAGAATTATACGAGAGAGTGTGCAGTATTACCAATTATTATTTCTGATTCAGTAATATCTTTGTGGACATTACAACGACCTCCACATAGTATTAAATATTTTTATCGAGACATCGAAGATAGACCATACTTAAAAAATAGACTAGTCATTAAATATCCATATCCAGAAGTCGAAGATTCACGATATTATACTTCGTCAGTTGACAATATGTTTGTTGGGCTTAAAGTTAACCGTTTAAAAAATAGCATAGATTTTCCCTATCTTGTTACTTGCTATAAATCTGATCACATGCTTAGACAAACATCTGTTACATATAAATATTATCATGATAATAACAAACAACAGAGTGAGTCTAAACAGTATTCTGTTGGGTTACCACGATTTGTGTCGTTACTTGACAAAGGATATGTAATAAAACATATACATATGACAAACACTTGCAAAACATCAGATGCATTTATAAATGCACTAGAGATTATTACCAATAAAACTATAGATCGGAATATGCTTCCGTATATTCCTCAGCTCGTAAAACAAGAAGCATGGCAACAAACAGATGAAGATATCATGAATACTATACGTTGCGGCACAGTTATCGGATCAATATATTTTCGATATTTTGAAGAATACATTAAAATCTCTATACACATAAATCGTATAGAAAAAGGCGAGAGACAAGTCATTCCTGCACATATCGAACCATATATATGGGATGTGCCTTATGAAAAACATATTGTTCTGTTTGAGTATGTAACACACTTGTACGGTCGCACAGAGCTTGAATACAGAGTACTGGAGCGCACTATGGATAATGCTAGAATATTTTCGACTACAGATATAGTTATCAGGAAGATACTCGCAGAAAAAAGAAGGCTATCACAACGTACATTACATTATGATCATGTGACCCATCAAATTCTTGATGATACAGGTAAATGTCGTATTTTGCGTAAAGAAAATGGAACTAATATTTCTACTTTTACACGACCTATGAACCTTCCGCTTATGCTTCGTCAACAGTGTTTTCTCGAATCACACATCGAATATATGAATAAAATTAAACAACAGATAGATATGCCTATCATGAAATATTCTAAAACGTCATCAACGACACATAAATACTTTCCAAATCACAATTCTTTCCAAGTGTGGTATGAAAATATAATGAAATTCTGAGTTTAGAAGATAAATGTCTGTCATTGAATGCTGCTTTCCGAATTGGTATGAGAATATAATGAAATTCTGATTTTGTAAGATAAATGTATGTATGTGTTTATCACACATTGAATAAAACAACATATAGGTATGCCAGTGCAATCTTCAGTTGTAAGATAAATGTATGTATGTGTTTATCACACATTGAATAAAACAACATATAGGTATGCCAGTGCAATCTTCAGTTATATGATAAATGTATATTATTGAGTGTTATAGATTTACTATAATTACATTTGTATATAACATACAAATGAAATAATCATCATGTTGCTTGCAGTTTTGGAGTAATATTAGCAGACAACATCATGTTTCTAAATATTACATACGAATAAGGTAATCGTAAGAGTTTTGTTGGCAATTGCAATGGACGACAAAATAAACAGTATGCACTGATCTTTTCACCAATTGTTTTACATGTACTACAATATGATACATAATGCATATCACTGCTTTCGGCAATGCCCGTTATTATCTGAGATGCACCGTGTGCTAGTAAACAATCGTACTCCATTTCACCAATGCGCAAACCGCCCATGTTAGCTTTTCCTGGAACCGGCTGGCGGCTCAGTAAGCTCCTGGGACCATTATTTGATCGCACATATACCTTGTCTGATGCTTGATGAAGTAAAGCTACATAAAATACCATTCCAATACTTACCGGACGTAAAACTCTTTCTCCTGTCTTACCAAGTGTAAGCATTGCTGTACTTTTTATATTTAGTATTTTTGCTATATCGAAGTTTTCATTGAATGGTGTTCCATCTTCTAGTGCTTTACTACTATATCTTGTTGAATGCTTTATCTGCGTGTTTTGTACTATATTCGCATTTTTTCTCTTTGACATGTTTGAATCATCTAACTTATCGCAAACATAATCACCTGTCGGTGAACAACATCTTATACTCAATGCACTCTCTAGTAACTGTCCTACTGTCATTCTACTAGGAATTGCATGAGGATTTATTATTATATCTGGTGAAATACCATGTTTATCAAACGGCATATCTTCTTGATTTACTATTATTCCTACTATTCCTTTCTGACCGTGACGACTACTAAGTTTATCTCCTATTTCTAAATCCCTATGCGCCTCATATGTAATTGATACCTTGCATTTGTTGTTTTGTGTTTTTGTTTCTGTATGGCAAACATATTTTGCATTTTGTATAAAAGGATCTGCTATAATGATCTTTTTTTCGCTTCCTCCTGATATTACTATCCGAATGTCATCACTTCTTATTGCAAAGTCCACTGGATAGTCTACATTATACTCTAGCCTTTTACGTATGATAAACTTAAATGCTCCACGATCAATACACGCTTTGTTAACAATAATAGCATCTTCTTGGTTAAAGCCTTCAAAAGACATTATACACGTGACTAAATTTATGCCATTCGGGTGAAAATCTTGATAGCCAATTGCACGCGAGATTACTGTCGACACTATGGGCTTTTGTAGTGAATAACATAGCTTTCCGCTGTTTTCTATATTTGTCGTGTTTTTTAACATGGCACGTCCAACAACATCTCCAGATTCATCATGATCTAAATTCTTATGCAGTAAGTAGTATAACCTACCTACTTTGTCAATATGTATTGCTTGCTTTAACATAGCACACGCAAATACATTACGTGCAGATTGATTGTGATTTGGAAACGGAATTAAGCCTGCAGTCAGTCCAAGCATTGCACATGGATGTATTAGCTCTAGCGATGCTTTATTGTGTATATATTCTACCGGATCTACATAACATATATATCCTTGTTCAACGAGCGTTTTCCATGCATTTGTATTGTATATTATATCTTTTACCAACTTTTCTTCACACTTAATATTTAGTACGGGCATTATCGGTCTTCCTGCAGTTGATCTTATTTTCAGTAGCTTGTCGTTTATTAATGTTATACTTATAAAATAATATGTTTTTTTCTTCCATGCCATCCAGTCATCTACTTTTTCGCGTGCACACCAACCAACTACAGTTCCGTCTACTATTACTTGGACTAATTTTGCCACTTCAACTGCACTCGACATTTGCTGGTCGTTTTTCGGATTACACAATATATTTCGTAAGTCTATTATTTCTAGACCTTCACATATATCAATTACACTTATATCATCAACTGATATTAAACAACATGCAGCCAAGTGTTTTACGAGGCCTACTTCTTTTCCTTCTGGAGTTTCACATGGACATATATATCCTTTCTGGCTCTCGTGAATTTGTCGCATTGGCATATTCTTACTGTTTGTGTCACATGGAATATGAACTTTTCTTATACATGCAATGGTATCTATATAATTTCTTTTTGATCGCTGAATTGCGAGTTTTGTTTGTCGTTTTCCTGCTATAGTTTGCTCACCAAGCTTTAGTATTTTTTGTATACTATTTAAAAATACAGCTCTTAGCTTGTTAATAAATAATTCGTATGTAATCGGAAATGTATTTTTTTTCAGTTGAGACATCTCTTCTTTGATATCTTCTGTCATATCCTTCACGTTTATTTTTCGCCGTATTAGATTATCGTGAATTTTTACATCCTGTTTCTTTTTTAAGTCATACATTGTATGTAACACATCATTCTTGAACGTTTTGAATATGGTTTCTCCTGGAGTGCATAAACGCTTTAATGTATAATTATCTCTATCTGATACTGGATGTTTATTTAGTAGTACTTCAATACATCGTATTGCCATGTATAAAACGGTAAATAATATTTGTTGATTTGGTAATGATGCAAATAGCTTCTTACGCATTACGTCTATAATTAGCTGTTTCATTTCTTTTATTTTTTGATCATCGTCGTTTGAACAATATGAAGAAACAATCAGTGTTTTTGTCGTATTAAATAAATTTTCATCAAATACTCCAGTATTAATATTTATACACAAAAATCCAATGACTGTGTATATGTACTTCATATCGACGTATCCTAATACTCTGATAAAAAATGGCAGTAATGCCAAAGCACTTATATTTGCTATATCTTTATTAATCATTTCCGTATTTATTACTAGCTTTGAACCTTCGATCAATTCTACTTTTGTTGACAAGTCACCTATACAACATTCACATTTTATTATGTCGTTTTTGTGCTTATCATTTATTTCACCACGTGCTTTACTTTGCACTTCTTTATGTAAATAGCATTCTTGCTTTAGTTGCATTTCGAGAATCAATACAACTTTTTCTTCGCCATCAATAATAAAATATCCTTTGTCAGTCATCAAAGGCAATGTAAAGCAAAACTTACCTTCTTGATCATAAATGTTTACTTCATAGCTCTTATTATAATTAATACACTTATCTATGTCTGTCACTTCGTATTTCTTTAATAACAAAATATCTATATCGAAATGTACCTTCACATAATACTTAAAATACTCTTCAATTTTTTCTATATAATAATTGTAATTAAACGGCATCTCTGCATACACATCATGAAATCTGAAAAACGATCTCATCAGCGTCTCACGAGTACAAAAATTCATCTACACCGATGTAAAATATGCCGTATCACCTGATGTTGTCGACTAGATACAATTTAACTAACAATCGTAAAATATCAATATAGTATCTCATACCGATTGCTAGGATTTGCTCCTTTTGTTGCAACATCAAATTCAATTTTTATTCTGTATAGTATTTTTGATATATTCTATGGTACTTCATCATACAATTACAGCTAGGTTGCTTTTGTATATTTTCAGGTGTATTTCCCATACATTTACAGCTATGTTGTATATTTATTTCATGTTTATTTTTCATACATTTACAGCTAGGTTGTATATTTATTTACTTCATGTGTTGTACATGTATTACTACTTTTAAATGTTGTATATTTATTTTTGCTTTATGTGTTGTACATGTATTACTACTTTTAAATGTTGTATATTTATTTACTTCATGTGTTGTACATGTATTACTACTTTTAAATGTTGTATATTTATTTTTGCTTTATGTGTTGTACATGTATTACTACTTTTAAATGTTGTATATTTATTTACTTCATG
>Ga0316217_10005659_pt1 | contig 12819 bp, 12 predicted proteins | sample 1anoAmetaG_FD_203633 | JGI IMG/M metagenome (GOLD analysis project Ga0316217, IMG submission 203633) | Freshwater microbial communities from Trout Bog Lake, Wisconsin, USA - 1anoA | ecosystem: Environmental > Aquatic > Freshwater > Lake > Hypolimnion/Profundal zone | place: USA: Wisconsin...
TACTAAAACGGCAAAATCAAGATAATTCTGGAGCAGGTGGGGGGCAGCAAGAAGTCCTTTGGCAATCGCACCACCAGAAGCGGGGAAAGGTTGAGAGGTTAGGAGGACATGGATAGGTTCAACTCCTTCTTGAGCTACAAGAACCAGGACTGTCTTGCCATTGGGTTCTATACGGTGGAGCAGATCAAGGGACTGTACTTGGTTTGTGGGAGGTACCCTCTAAAGCACCAGATCAACTTCGACTCTCACTCCATTTCCGAGATGCTCCAATCCCTCAAAATCTTCCTGGATGAGGTCTTCTCGCTGTAGAGTTGCTACCAATCCGACATCCTTCACTTCTTCGACCTCCCCTCCAACACCATCAAGGAGTACCAGTAGAAGCTGGGCAGGCAGGTTGAGGACTCAACTCCGGTTGATGGAAAGATGGGGATCGTGATACCGAGAGATTTGAATGGGGGCTATCTGTCAGTTGTTTGCTATCGGTATCTGTGGGTTGGTCGTTGCTGTAAGTTTTACTTTAGGGCTCAGCCCAAAATTGGTATGGGAGGCTAGGAGATTGCCTATCCTTATAAGAGCTATGATGTAACCCTTTGACTATCTAGGATTTCGAGGAATTGTACAATAATTTGAAGAGAGTGCTCAAAACTGTGGGAAAAGGAATTGAACTGCCAACTCTTCCGAGGAGACCCAACCACAAAGACTAAACCTAACCCATGCATCTCCTTCAACCTCTTTAATCATTCCTTAGAAAGTTGTCCAACGATGAAAAGCTGATGAAAATACAGTAAGCACAACAACTCATTCTTTAATTTTTGGGATTGAACCCAGCTCTAAAACTTTAGCCCAAATTCTAGCCACAATTTTTCAATAAACTGAAAATCGAGGCGAAATCGTTCTTCTTCGATATTCGAAGATACGAATCTGTGATAATTTGGTAGTTTACTCTGCTTAAGGGTCGAGAAGTCTTGAAGACTATCGCAAAGGAATACGAGGAATTCTAGGACTTAGACATCGTACATATCTCTTAACGAAGTAACTAAAACGCCACCTCAAAAACCACAACCTTTCAAAAACGATATCTCTGCCCTCGCTATAAAAACGTGAGAAGAAGTAAAAAATGTTAAAAATGCTTGCAAACTATCTTCAGTAGGTTGCCCATCTCTAAGGCATCTAAAAGTGCTACACATTAACTTCATTCTTCGATATCCATGGGTGCAACAAAATGATAGAAAATTTCAAATCTAGGCAAAAACTGGTGGATTGCTCAGCCAGCTAAGTGAGCTAAGTAAGGAATTCTCAGAGGGAATCAGAAGAGCCGCATTAGAGTTTGGTCTTGAGCAGAAACTAGAGTTGGGAGAGATAGGTAGGGAAGCGGGTGAGTCTAATAAGCGGCCTAAGTTCCTAAATTTTGGAGTGATTGAGGTTATATTATTTAATTGGCTATATATGCCATATTAACCCCTAGTGGTTGTGGATAGATACTAGGTTTCGTATAGTCGAACTGGCATCATTGAGAATAGTAGTTGTAAGGGTTCAGTTTCTATTATTTTTGATGGTGAGGCCAATAAAAGAGAAGAATTCTAGGGGAGTATCTATAGTACAGTGCATGAAGGGTGCCCAACCGACTAATACTCCTACTTAGGGCCACCCAAAAATCCAAATTTTTCCACTCGTTTTTTTACCCCTTTTTCCCACTATTCCTTTCTTTGTTTACAATTTTTATATATCTTTCAATTCTGCACTCCCAATTAAAATCAAGTTACTATTTCTCATTTTTCACACTCTCTACCTCCAACTCTCTTTCCAACTAACTCTTTTATGTTTTTTCAGCGGTTGGACTTGAAACGGTAACACCAAATCCTATCTCCATTTGACCTTCATTACAACATCAGCCCTATTTTGGATAACCTGGTGTTTTCGCACCCATTGATCTTTCTAAAGACTCTTGGTTTTCGATTTTGGTTCCATTGTAATTTTCAAACTGATAACCGGCTTTTATCGTCAGTCCTTTTCCTGCAAACATAAATCCCTTATAACCCTCAATATAGTTCAGATATCTCATATGATTTGACCTTTTTACAGTTTTTTTACAGCCCTCTTTCGTCTATCATAATAGTAAAAGGATTATGCATCTTGGGCAATAAAATAATCGATTACCTTTATCTCAAAGGTTTCTACAAAGCAACATCACTGCAACCGAGGGTATTCCTCCCATGAAGTTTGGGGGAAGTGGGACGCAAAACTGAATAGTTGGGTGGGAAGTGGATTATTTTTTTAATCCGCAGTGAAAAATAGTGTGTTATAATAATTAAAGTTAAAAGTTCCGCGATGTTGTTCCCCCAATGCTACACTGAAGCTGCATAGTCTCTCTTTCTTCAAAGGAGAGCCCCCAAATCCTAAAACAGCCAAAGCCGCAAATTCCTATCTCCAAATTCAAAAATCTCGCTTAAAACAATTAAATCCTCAAACAGTCAAAAATCAATTTCCACCAAGGATGAACTTCGCCCCTTCGAAAGTGTTTCCCTCAAATCCATCAAAGAGCATCACAAAAGCAGCACCTAAATCTTTTGCTTTGACTAAGACTTCAATCTTCGGAAAGCTGTTCCAGAAAAGCAAAAGTTTATAGTTGGCAATCATGAAGGCTTTAAGCTTTATAGGAGGAATTCCGACATAATTGACGCTCAGGTCCCGAAAATCACCATTTTTTATGAAAAAACTGATCGTGTGGTAAACGCACTAACTTCTGCCCCTAAGCTCCCAAATACCCCCTCAACACTCAAAAAATCCTAATCTATGATCTCGCTGAAAATTTCTCAATGCCCCCAAAAAAGCATCCAACCCAAGCAAATCGAAGAGATAACTTAATAGCCTTAGGACTCCACCATAACCCTCTCCCAAATCATCAACTCAAGCTTCTAAACCCTCTAATCGGGTGAGGAAGAACCCTTGAAAGAGTCGGACATGAAAAGTACCCACATAGGGAGTGGCGTACCGCAGTTCTAGCTGCTCATAAACAACGTCCACTCTAAACCTAAGAGCGTGGTTTCGATGCTCAGCGACCGCAGCCCCTGCGATTCCATCATCGTCGACCGATAGGTGTTCAAGCCATCGGCAAAACTTATCAAATTGCTGTGATTATACAATATACTTATGTTCGGGTATGTGTGGTTAGTTGTTGAGCTACTTTGTATGTATAACTCTTGGCAGTTTGGCAGTTATAGAGTGTTTAGTAATCATTCGTTTTTGACGTTCTAGGTCATTATCCGCTCCGATCTTTCTTCGCCAATCACTGAGACAATCTCGACGAAGGACTAGACTGAGGTCTTGAACTTCTTGTCATCGTTATCGATGGTCTTGTATATGTTCTTGTAGAAGGAGGGCTTGAGGATGAGTTGGGGGAGTTCTGTGAGGAGCTAGTTGATGACATTCCTCAGCATCTAGCTGACGGTCATCATGGTTATCTTGTCGATGTGCATGTGCTCCATGAGGTCGTTGATGGCCTGGTCGTAGGGCAGCAGCCGGTCCCTCACACTCACGAACAGTTTGTAGAGGTAGTCTCTGGAACTTTTGGGCAGGAGTTTGGTGTAGGACCTGAAGGCGTAGAACAGGATGAAACTGCACTACTCGCCACTGGAGGGCACGCGGTTGGCCAGCAGCAGGACGTTCTTGTGCTGCTCGTTTTTGCTCTCGCCTTTGATCTGCAGCTGCCAGTAGGCCGAACGTTTGGCGAACGAGATCATCTTTTAGAGATTGCCTGTCTTCTCGTAGATTTCGGCGATGCGCATACAGACCTTGCGGATTTTGTCGGCATGGGGCTCTCCTCCGTCCAGGTTCTACAAGACGTTCAGACCTTGGAGGTAGTAGTTTATCTTCTTCTAGGAGGAGAGTGGCAGCTCTGCCAATTAGAGCAGGATTTCGCTGGAGGTTGCGTGGGTGTATCCTAGGGAGTGCTCACAGATCTAGAGGGAACGTAGGAACATCTTTTAGCACTTTTAGGGGTCGTGGGTCTAGAGTTGTTCGTAGGCGAAGCTGTTGTAGACTGTGATGGTGAGAGGGTGGTTGGTGCCCAGATGGTAGCCTAAGAAGTTCAAAGATTTCTCATAGAACTCAACTCCTTTGTTCATCTCCTTCTTTTGGCTGTAGTACTTCAGCAGAATCTGGAACAACCGAACGGAATCCGAGTGCTTCTCGGGGATGGCCTTCAAAGCCTGCTCTGCATAGACCTTGGCCTACTAACTCAACCCCATTTTGTAGTAGACTTCGGCCAATTCGGTCAGGAAGTAGGCCTCGGGCAGTGGTCCGATGGGCTCCGTTTTGTCATTGCTGAGGACTGAGTGTATTTTGGCTAGGATTTTGAGTTCTTTGATGCAATCGTGGAGTTTGCCGGCTTTGCGTTTGTCTTTGTAGCGTTTGCAAACTTGTTTGATCTCAGAAGTATCCAAATCATAGGTGCGAGCTGAGCCATGAACTTCGAGAATATGCGCAATATTGAAAATGAACTCCAAATTCTGGAAAAAAGGGTAGTCAATAATCTTGAGTTTGACGCCAAAATGGTAGCACAAGGCATGGAGGAGCCCGCCGCCGGTGATATCGGGGGGGTAGCTGGCAATCTTATAGTCATAGTACTTGGCAATCTCAGCATAGATATGGAGCCTGAAAAACTTCTCTCCCTCCTTGGACTTGATGAACAGGAGATTCAAGAAGTCAATGAAGTACTCCTTGAACTCCTGCAGAAGTTCCCCGCCCACTAGCTTCTTCTCGTGCATGATCTAATGGAAGGTGCGGAAGAAGTAGCGTTTGCAGCAGCGGGCCATCATCTCTGTTTCCAGCACCTTCTTGTTGAACTCGAGGTTGACCTTCTAAGCCAGCGACCCGATGTAGCGGATGTTGATGCCGTACTCATGCAGGATGTCCTCGATGCCCTGGCTGTCCACCAGGAAGATCGTCGTGTTGTCCAGCATCTTCGCCAGCGCCATTATGTGGTCTTCCTTCACCCGCTTGCACGCGTCGGCCAGCTAGAGTTACCCCTCGGGGTCCGGCTTCTCGCTGACCTCGCAGAAGACCACGTTGGAGAGGGGCGTTTTGGAGCTGATGACCACCTCGGGACGCAGGTAGCCCACTGATTTGATGATATCACTATCAATGAAGAGGGGCCAGAGTTTGGCCACACTCATGAGATAGTACTCCGGCTTCTACAGCAAGATGGAGTTGCTTTCGGGGTAGAGCACTGACTCCTTGCTGATGATGCTCAGCATGCGCTAGTGGGAGAGGTACTTGGTGACCTTGTGCAGTTCGAGGGTGAGGCTGAAGGGGATGTTGACCGATTTGCGGTCTGACGACTGCATCGTGAACTCCTTGAGGTTGAGGCTGTGTCCCAGGATGCGCAGGAGGTTCATGTACTCCTCGCGGTATTGGTAGATGGTACCCGTGGGGCCGTGGACGAGGGTCTCGAGTCCCTCGCAGGGGCTGTCGGCCTGGCACAGCGCAGTGAACCCCATGTACTTCACCAGGCAAGAGAGGGGCACTCGTATTCTGGGCAACTTGGGCATGTCCTTGACCACGCTGATCGACAAATTGTTGAGTATGTTCTGCGAGAGAAACTCCTGGTGCAGTGACTTCACTGCGTTGTACTAGAACCCAACACTCCCATTGTCGTTCTTCTTGGTCTTGATGCGGGCCACCCTGATGACAATGCCCTCGACCAGGTAGATGCCCTCCTCCCCGTCGCCCTTGAGGTTGTAGCGGTGGTCGATCTCGTCGACGGGCTTGGCGTTGTCCAGGCCCCCGTGGACCAGTTCCTTGACCAGTTCGATGCAGTGTTCCTTGAACTCGCAGAGGAAGCTGAAGAGTTTGAACCAGTTGTTGGAGCGGATGGCGTAGTCCACCAGCCGCACGTAGCGGTACTCCCACAGCCGCTCCAGGGTCCGCATGTTGTTCTCCAGCTGCTCCTGCGTCAGCTCCTTCACCTCTGACAGCTCGCTCTCCAGGTCCTTCTACATCTAGGACCCTTCTTTAGAGTGCTCGTAGAGTTCGTTGATCTCTCGGTTGAGGGGCTCGGGCTGCTAGGGCCGGAGGTTGAGGTTGGTTTGGCTCTTCTAGAGTTCGGAGGCGTTGCTTTGGAGGAAGGTGAACTCTTTGGGGCCTTGGGCGAGTGCCGCCTGCGAGGGCTATTAGGTTCGCATCATTATGATTCAAATCATAACACACTCCAATCATACCACTCAATCATTACATTCCAGTCATACCTCATTCAATTCTGCTGCTTATTGGGCAATCCTATTGGCTATGTCCTTTGTTGAGCTAATCTAATCGTTTTGATTCCAAGGAGGAGGGTAGGCTTAGAGTGTGTAAGGCTGATAGCTACTTCCAGATGTGCCAGTTTTGTAACTTTAGACTCCTTGTAACTCTCCAGCCGTCCTCCTAAATTTATCATCGATATGCTGGACTGCCCTAACTCGCCCTCTCAACTTACTGCTCGAGGGTTGAGGCACATCGACTGTAACAAAAAGCCAACCAGACCATGAAACTGGTGCTCAGTAGCCCATTCCCCAAACCCATCTACTGAATTCCCCCAATTCATAGCCAATAATCCATAAACAACAGCACTCTGCATAGCTTCACCGCACCACCCGCCAATATATCAATCCACTTCAACCTGCCACTATCCTCATACCACATCATGCCATATCTCAGCATATCTTAGTAACAATGCATGCTATCACTGCGGTCTGTGCTTGATGGTGGTCTGCGCCTTCAGTGCGAAGAGGTAGTCCAGTTTTTTGCTCACCGCGTTCAGGGAGCTCAGCCCCACCCTCTCGAGTTCGCTCATGCGCTGGTTCTCGACCTCCATGGTATTTATCTCGACGAATTACTGGTCGAGCTGCAGGTGCAGGGGGTGCAGCACCAGGGTCTGGAAGGCCAGTGCCGAGCTGCCCACCACCAACACCGTCAGCGGAATCAAACGCTTCCAAATCATAAGCCAGCACCTGTCCACAATCCCAATTATTATAAGTCTTTCGAGAGGGTAGCGGACAAAGCAGATCTGCCAATTGACTGCATTGGACCTTGGATACACATAATAGGGTTGTTTAGATGCTGAGGTTGCGGGTGGACGGGGTATTTATTGTTTGTGAGGTGTTGGTTATGGGAGGGTTAGTTTGGTATGGGTTGTGCTGAGGGAGATAATAATTCATTTTTTGCCGCAAGTTGGTTCCACTGTTTTTGGACAACCAACTCTAATTCTGGAGTGTCTGTGGCATTTGCTGCCTGCTGCACTTTCCTAATTGTAGTCTGCAATTTTTTGGGCATGAACGTCCTGGTGGATGAGGGTGACCATCTGTACTGACTCTAAGGGAGGTTTAATAACTGTATTCATTCTTGGCTCTGTTTGCAGGAACACGGTTAACGCAGTTTTAGGGTAGGTAGAGTCACACTCACTCCCGCAAAAAAGAGAATGTATTGCTGAATGCATCCAACCACAAGCCTTCAAGAGTTCAATCTGGCAGTCTGCCCCTTGATAGTAGAGGCGAAGGGTTGGCGTTGCCAGATTTGAAACTTGCACTCCATGAGAATACAGATTATGCTCCAGAGAAAGCGCTTTGCATAATTTCCCAAGCTCATAAATGGCCAGATGTCAAAAACGAGGTAGTGTGAGCAAACAGGAGGAATGAATAAAAAGGTAGGTTTAGGGAGATGGTTGTTGGTAAATCAGAAAGTGACATCTCTGAGGCAGAACTCGAAGAGCTGCCATCGGTCGACCTTGCCGCTGCTGTTGAGTGCCTGGGTCTGCGTGAAGTAGTCGTCGAAGCTCTGCTCTGCCATCTTCTTGATGAAGAAGGCCTTGTCCTTGAACTCGCGCTTGATCCAGTTGATCACTTCTTCTTTTTCGAGCAGGTTGTTGCTGTCCTTGTCCAGCTGGCTGAAGATGTCCTCCACTAGCTTCTTGCAGTATGTCTCCATTAGTCTATATATTATTGGCTCACCCTATCCCAGAGTTCAGCCGCGACCACCCTCCATAGCTTATTCAGCCTCTATTTATATCTTACTGCTGTTTGGGCTCGGACTAAGCTACTAAATCCCACTGCTTGCTCCATACTCCATTCCTCAAATATGCTGTGCCAGTTGCATTAATACATCCAGTTTCGAAATGCTTCTTCAGTCCCTCCAATTAAACCAAACACAGCAAATCAGGCTAAGTTTAAGGGGAGATTGGGGTCTGGCTTTTGGTGAGACTGGCAAAAATGTGCTCTAAAAGTAATTTCGTAGTAGTTTGCGTAACCTAAGATTGAGCTCAAATAATCTCTCAACCCTCAAATGTGACTATGTTGCTAATCATCCGCAATGCGTTGTATTGGAGGGGTGAGACGTGCTAAGTGATTTATTTGATGCTTCATTTTCTTTGATTTTCGATAATTATATTTTAGTATGAAAAATCAAGCGGCATTAAGCAGGCATCAGGGGTCAATTTTTTGGACTGTTTGGAGTTGCCGAGAGTGAGGGAGGGTCAATGCTAACTTTAGGGCTGAATGGTTTGAATTCTTTATTTGGCTGATTGGTCATCGGTATATCGAACCATGCATTGAGACTAACAACTTCCACTAAAACGATAGGCATTGGGCTGATTGATGGGTGGCAATCTGTACTAAAGTAAGAATTGGGTGAATGCGATAATCAGGTCTTTTGGATGTGTGGCAGAAATGGAAAAAGAGGGATTTAAATAGGGCAGAGGGCTGGTGTTTCCCAAGGAGATGGTTGCTGCGGGTTGTGGATTGGACGACAGACCACGAGTGAAGTCGAAAGTGATGGTTTGGTAATTTTGGTGGGTTTAGGCATTGTTTGCTAACCTAGTACGGAAAATAAACAAAATTCAATCACTGGCTTGCTTTTTATTGTAACGCTTCCGCACATCGTGCTTAAGCCGAAGGTGGTTCACCAGTGCCGTCCTAGACGAAAACAGCACTCTGCAGTTTTTGAAACAGCACTCGTAGTCTTTTTTCAAATCGGTTCGCCGCTTTCTGTACCGCCGCTTCCTCGGAACCGACTCACTTTCGTCGAATTGAAGCTCCAGAGCTGACTCGTTCGCAGAGGGCACTGCATCGTGTGTTTAGAAGGGTTGGGCGTGGATGGGGTCAGAGAGGTAGGCAGATTGGTATTCGGTGCAAGGGGTGCAGCAATATGGAGTCTGGCACTATGCTGGGGCGGAGGGGGAGTGGGGTGAGTGGAGGGTAAAGAAGGGGACATAAAGCCACTGGACATACTAGTTAAACATTTGATTATATGCGACAGTTTACTACTAACGCACATATAATGGAAAAAACTCGCTTTCCTCGCCCCGATGTTACCCACCCCTAACCTTCACTGGCAGATCCTTCGACCGAGATCACTACTGCCTCGGTGTTCCTGGCTCTTACCTATGCTGTCTATGCATAGAAGTGGTTGATAGAATTCTAGAAGTATGCAGTTTGCAGAGTGGAAGGCAGAGGGCTGGCTCAGGGATATTGATTGCTAATCGGCCGAGAGTGTGGTGGGATATTTTTGCTTCGGTTTGAATACTTTTGCAAATAGAAATTTGAAATGACTCCAGATTTGTGCCGGAATTCCCAGAACTTCTTTTTTTCATATCCCCTCCCCAGCTCATAATCTGATTCACCACTCAGTTGGAGCCAAATTGGCCCATTTTTTGCATTTTTTGTGAAGCAAGATTTTGGTGTATTAGGGAGCAGCCTAACTCGATATAATACATAAGAAAAAAATCATTTTGTTCACATCGGGAAGTTGATTGTCCCCGAATCCAGAGGTTGAGGGAAGTGCAGCAACCCAACAACGGGCAAATGGAGAATTATGGATCGAGGATAAAGTGCTTAGAAGTTTGGAAGGCTCACCAAACATATTAGAAATTGACTGGCGTCTTCCTTAGCTTAAATCAAGGCTGGGACGACCAATTTGGTTAAATAAGGGCAGAAACTTGCAAAATAAGAAATTTTGAAATGGTAATTTTGTTTTTGGAATTTTTGGGAAAATGTTGGAATGATATTGAGATTAGAGACAATCTGCAGCTTGAGTGAGTCTGCGGTTAGTTCAGCCAACTTCTGGATGACTAAAATCTTTTGTTTTTCAAAGTGTTTTCTACGATGTATAATGATAAGCCTATAACGATGATAAAGATGAGGGTTAAGTTAAGTTATGGGGAAGCTAAAGAATAAATTGATATGATGTGAATATGAGGGTGGCGATAATTTTCAGCGTTCTCCGGTTCTTCTGAGCTGCTTTCCTGAAAATACCATACACCAAACCATTAGTTGCTGCCAGATCCTTCTATGGTTCGTGTGCTTGAGGCAGAAGCACTGACCCAACGAGCAATCAGAACAATCAGAGTTGATTCTTCGCCAGATGATAGCTCTAAGTAAGTGGAGGGTCGGAACTAGGATTGAGTGGGAGTGATGTCTTGGGAATGAGGGCTTGAAGATGGAGGAAGCGGGGTTGGATGGGCCTGAGAGGTGTAAAAGGGCATCACAGAAGAGCTAAAGGTGGCGAAACATGGCATCAGAGTTATTGATAGTTAATCACTGACCATAAATTTTAATTGACTGTAATAACTGCTGAGAGTACAATCTAGCCAATTGGGCTGATTGGCTTCATTTGGATTGAAAGAGAGAGGCCAGGTTGGAGAATTGGAGTTTGGAATTTCACTCTAAAAATTGATGAAGCGCATAAAACATTTGAATGTGATGGTCTACAGCAATCAAAAAGTGGTGATGCTGCTTGTAAAATATAACCACATCTAATACACAAAGGCAGTGCAGTAGAACAAGGGGATCGTGTGTTGGCACTTTTCGAAAATGGAAATCAGAGTAGGCATTATAGACATTTCGAATATAAAGATAGAATAGGAATAGGTTTGCAAAATGAGGTTATTGGGCAAACTCAAGCACTTGGTCACAGCCGTGGACTTCTTCTACTCCACCGAAATGCTGCGCTACGACGATGACCTTTAGTACAAAACCCTCACCGGAGGCATCATCTCAGTCGCAATCATACTCACCATCTTCGCGGGCTTCGCAACCATGATCTTAAACACCCTCGAACTCAACACCTTCACCATCGCCACCGAAGTCATCAAAAACGCAGTGCCCCCGGCCTCCGCGCTGGAGATAACCCCGGACAGCCGCTTCCGAATCGCAGTGGAGGTCTGGAGGCAGAACCTGTCTGACACCAAACGCTACTTCGACGTCACCTTCACTGAGTACACTGAGAACTACGGTGTTATCACGAACTCGACCAACATCCCCTTGGAGACCTGCACCAAGGAGTACTTCAAGGACTACCCCGAAATTGCCAACAACTTCGACCGGCTGCAGTCCGGCTACTGGCTCTGTCCCAGCATGAACACTACCCTCAGCATGATCGGCAAGTACTCTTCCGAGACCTACAAGGAGAACTACCTGCAGGTTTCAGCCTGCCAGAACAGCACAGACCCCGCCCGACCCTGCGCCAGTGCCGAGGAAATCCAGAACTACTTCGCGCAGAACCAGGACTTCTTCTACTTCACTGTCTACTTCTCCAACACCCAGATCAACCCCGACAGCAAGGACTACCTCCACATGTACATTGAGGACAAGACCTACTCCATGTTTGGCGACAACATCGGTTCCCAGTCCTACCTCTACTTCAGCGACTACACCGTCCAGACCGACCAGAGCATTTGGCCCTTCTCCAAGATCGAAACCAAAACGGGCTGCCTCGCCGAAGACCTGGCCGTCAACCACCCCTTCCAGACCAACATCAACGGCACCTACGCCGCCTTCAGCATCGCCAAGTCTTCCAACTCCATAGTCTACACCAGAGAGGTGCAGAAGCTGTCGGCCGTGTTCTCATTCATGGGGGGCATGATAGGGGCAGTCTCTGCTGTGCTCTTCGTGATCAAGATCTATACGAGTCTGTCCTACTAGTTCTCCATCGCCTTCTAGATCTTCAGAAGGAGGAGGACGGACCCGGACCTGCCCGATGAAACCTCGAGCAGCAGGGCTGCGGACGGCCAGCAGGCAGAAGCCGAGCCCCATCTCTCCATGAACCTCATTAACTTCATCAGGTACTATATCTATATCTTCTGCTAGAAAATGGGCTGCCTCTACGAGTGGCCTGAGATGGAATACGCCAACGAGTGCAAGCACGAGATCCTGAAGCAGCTCGACGTCAAACTCTTGCTCAAAAGGATCATATTTATCGAACACTGCCTTACCTACCTCATCGACGATTATCAGCTGGACGCACTCCAGATCAAGAAACCTGAAACTCCCAGCGAAATCAGGGAAATTAGGCTCAAGTGCGAGTCCATTGTAGATCGCCAGTTCTCTATCTAATCGTAATAAATGCCCCCGGCAGAGGAAAAACAAATAAAAAAGTAGCCAGTTGAAGCTCAGACCCTTGACAGTCCGTACATGTTGGGTTCTAATGCTTCCCCGACAGTGCCAAAGGAAAAGGAGGGCAAAGCAGGGAAGTAAAAACTGTAGCAGCCCGAAGATGCGAAAAATGCGAAGTAGAAGAAGCACGTTGTAGTCATGGATATGGAGACTATTCAGGATTAGAAAGAGGTGACAGAGTATTTCTTCGAGAATTCGAGGCAGAGAAGCAAAGTGCAGAATAGCTATAAGAGGGAGAAAACTAGAAAACTGTATCTCATGCAGCTGCAAGCAGACGCAGAGTAGGGCAACCCGATCAGCAATAAGATATGGAACAATTTAGATGAAAAGATTAAAAAGTCAGTAAAGTACATCGAAAAACAAAATAATAAATGATAAGAGAAGAAACTAATTTTGGCAA
>Ga0316217_10005660_pt1 | contig 12818 bp, 10 predicted proteins | sample 1anoAmetaG_FD_203633 | JGI IMG/M metagenome (GOLD analysis project Ga0316217, IMG submission 203633) | Freshwater microbial communities from Trout Bog Lake, Wisconsin, USA - 1anoA | ecosystem: Environmental > Aquatic > Freshwater > Lake > Hypolimnion/Profundal zone | place: USA: Wisconsin...
ACTGGCGTAAACTCAACGGCAGCACGTTGCTGCCGGAGCTGATCGCCGGCGTCATTTTTCAAGATGGAGTCAAACTCGCCGCTTGAGCTTCAAACTTCATCCACGACATTTGACAATACCTCCAGTTGCAGCCAGCGCGGGGCGATCGAGGCGCTGGCCGAGGTGAATTTCAGGTCGTCGAGTTTGAGAATAATGACCGGCGCGGGCGGCTGGCCGGCGGCATCGGCCGCACGGGCGGGGGATAGGCCGACGATTTGGCAAAACGCCACGCTGAACACCGCGACGCAGGCAAGGGTTCGGGGCATCATAAATAACCTTTCATCAAATAGTCACGGGGCCATTGGCTTTACATACAGGCTCTTAGGTTCCTCCGCGCCCTTGAACATCCTTGCCATAGAAATGCTCGATGGCGTGGTCAAACATCGCTTGATCGTCACAGAATACCCCGATGCAGGCAATGCTGTTCATCATGCTCGCATCCCAGTTGCCGTTAAAGGTGGGTTTGAAGTCCTTCATGACGCCGTACATGTAACGCAGCATCTTCTTGCAGCGATCGATATCGGCCGGCGCCCAACCCGACGGCTTGCCGCCGGGGATGCCGCCGTAGACCAGCAGTTCGGCCGCGTTGGCCAGATAACAGGCGTTCCAACTGCACACCAGCATCTCTTGCGAAGTCTGGCCGCTAATCGTCTTGAAGGTCGAGGACCAGGAGTTCAGAATGGCGATTGCTTTGTCGGCGTGGGCTTGGTTGCCCGTCATCGCCCATTCCAGGGCATGGCTGTAGACCGCCATGGCGTCGCCGTGCATGTAGGAATCCGCGTTGGCGTCCCACTCGGCCACGGCGTGGGGGCTCCACGTCACTTGGGAATGGGTGTCGGCTTGCAGCTTCTTCCAGCCACTGAGCCACGGCTCGGCCTGGGCGGTGATCTTCTGACGCATGAACGCCAGATCGGCGGCGTTATGGTAAATCCCCGGATGGACAAAATCGCCCCACGCCGGCGAGTACAGGCCACTCAAGACCAGCATGACCACCATCAACGACCGGATCAGGCTTCCAATGCATAACATTGGATGCTCTCCCTGGACCCGCGCGTTTCCTTGGGGCTGACGCAATATGGCATCGTGAGTTTGGTGGGTCACAATCGGCATAGCCACACTTCTATTCCTGGCCGAGATTTGCCACAGGAAACGCCGCGAACCAACGCCATCGGCCATTTGGCGTAGGATACCGATGTCAGAAATCCAGGTCAAACGGGGTTTGCCCGATGCGGGGGGCAACGAATCGCGCCAATCGCCAAGTTGACCTTGACAACGCCAAATGTGTGGTAAACTATCTGGCGTATGACCCTGAACCTGAAACTCGATCCGGCTGAGGAACACGCCCTGGCGAAAAAAGCTCAGGCGGTGGGAATGGACGTCGCCGCTTATGCCCTGCGCGTCTTGCGCTGCGATGCCAAGCGTCCATCACTGGACGAAATTCTCGCGCCGGTTCGTGCCAAGTTCGTCCGCGACGGCTTGAGCGACGAGCAAGTGGCCGAACAGTACGAAACGGAAAAACATGCCGAGCGAGCCGCACGGCGCGGCAGGCCTTTTAATGAATAAGGACCGGCTGGTATTCGACTGCAATGTCTATTTGCAGTTTTTGCTGAATCCGCGCGGACCAGCAGGCGTGTGTGTTGGCCTGGCGCTTGAGGATCGCGTGGAGTTGTTCGTCAGTCCGGAAGTTCTTCGGGAAATTCACGAATTGCCGCTTAGAGCCGTTGGCATTGAGCGCGGCCTCACTCCCTTAACTGTCGGTCAATTCACTGAAGAACTGCTGAACCACGCTTGCTTCATCGAGCAATTCCCCGTCCTTTACACCCACCCGATTGATCCGGACGATTCGTTCTATGTGAATCTCACCCTTGCCGCCAACGCCGCGTTGATCGTTTCCAACGACAAACACCTGCTCAACCTGACCAACCCAGCCAAGTCCTGGTCGCAATCTTTCCGCGACCAATACCCCGGCATTACGATCTTTAGGCCCGTGGCTTACCTGCAATATTGCCGCCAACGCACGCCGACACGGGACTAAGAGCAGGAGCCGTATATGTCCCCTTTGATTTCCGAACCTCGCGCCCCAACCAAGCAGCGCCGCCTGCTGGTCTTTCTGCTGGTCTTCGGCCTAGCCGGAATGCTCTTGCGGCTCCTGTGTGCCGGGGTTGATCTCGATCCCGATCTGTTCCATGAGATGTGCCTGGCCCGGGCTATCGTGCAAACCGGGCAGGTGCCGCTGCATGATGCCTTCGCCTATACGCCCACGGTGTATCCGGTGATCCATCACGAATGGGGCAGCGGCATGATCTTTTACTGGCTGATGACCCGGGTCGGGCCGGCGGGGCTGATGGCCTTGCGGCTGGGGTTGATCGCGGCGCTGCTGGCGACGCTTATCATCGTCACCCGGCGACGCGGGGCGGGATGGCTTTGCATCTTGCTCACCGTGCCGGCCACGTTGATCCTTTTCAGCATCGGCTTTACCACCGTCCGCGCGCAACTGTTTACCATGGTTTTTACCGCCGGGCTGCTGCTGGTCCTCAATCTGTCCGATATGCGCGGCCCACGCTGGCTGCTAATCTGGCCGCCGCTGCATCTGATCTGGCTGAATTTGCACGGTGGGTTTGTCGTCGGGTTGGGCATCCTTTTTCTCCACGGCAGCGAACGCAGCCTCCGCGGCAAACGCATCGCCTGGGCTTATCTTGGCACACTGGCCGTGTGTCTGGCGCTGATCCCGGTGAATCCGTATGGCTGGGCCTATCTGCCATTCCTCGGCAAATCACTGACCATGCCGCGGCCGCAAATTAACGAGTGGCAACCGCTCTGGGTCTCGCCGTTTTTCCTGGGTTCTTATCTCATCACCATCGTGCTGCTGCTGTATTGCATCGTCAAGCTGCGGCCGCGACGGATGGCTGATCTGGTGATCCTGCTATTTGCCGTCGCCATGGCCTTGTGGCATATCCGGCACATCTCGCTCTATGCCACGATCTGGCTCGCCATGGTTCCCACCTATGTGCAGCAAACACCGCTGGCGGAAACGCTGCGGCAAATCTGGCAGCGCTGGTCCGGCCGGATCGTGGCGCTTTACGCCTTGGCCGGGCTAATCTGCCTCATCATCGCCTTGCCCCAACGGCCGTGGCTCGCCCGCTTGCCAGCAACACTGGCCGACCGGCGTAATGGCTCACATATCCTCTATCCCACCGGTGCCGTGGATTTTTTCCGCCAAAACCATATTCAGGCCAATGTCTTGGCCCCATTTGAGTTGGGCGGATATCTGTCGTGGGAACTTAGCCCGGACATTAAGGTGGCCGTGGATGGCCGTTATGAAGTTGCCTATTCGCCGAATTTGGTCGAGGAATTCTTTCGCTTCTACGCCGCCCGTCCCGGCTGGCAGGATACTCTGCGGCGTTATCCGCCCGATCTGGTGCTGATCCCCCGCGGCTGGCCACTCAGCCGCCCCTTCGCCCAAATTCCCGGCTGGACCATCGCCTATCAGGACCAGGTGTTTACGCTGTACCGCCGCAAAGCTTCCTGATCTCTTTTGCTTTTGACGGCATTCGCGGCGGCGGTGTGGACACCACCGCCGCAGGCACGTTACCGTTGGGTTTGGCGGTCAGCAGGGTCACGAGCAGATAAACGACCATTCCCAGCGCCGCCAAACCAAGTGCCACGCTTATGGCACGGGCGCTTTGGCGTTATGCCAAAGCGGATAATTCTCCATCACCATGTCGATGCAGGTCTGCACCATGGTTGCATCATGTTTCAGGACAGCGTTCTTTTCCAACTTGGCGATTTCCGCTTCTTTCAACTTGTTCAACTGCGCCACTTCCAACACCAGGTGAATCTTCTCCTGCACCTTGGCATCATCAAAACTGGCCACGCTGCCGTCGGTCCGGCTATCCACCCGCACCAGGTAAAACAGCCCGCCGTCCTCGATCGGATCGCTGATCTTCCCGATCGGCAGCCGCCACATCTCGGCATCCACATCCTTCATCCGCAGGTGCGCCATGTTCAACTGCTGCTTGTAAACCGGCAGGAGATTGTCCTGCTGGCACATGCCGGCAAAATCCTCCCCCTTGGCCACCCGCTCATGGTAATCCTTGATCCGATCCAACGCCCGCTGCCGGCTGGCTTCGCGACTATCACCCGGCTGCGCCAAATCCTTGGGATCGACCTGCAACAGATAAAAACTAGCCGAGGACTTGGCCGTGAATTGCTCGACATGGTCGCGGTAGTATTGCCGCATGTCATCCACGGTGATCACCACCTGATTCTTCATCATCCGCTCTTCGTGCAGCCCCACCAAGATCTGCTTATGCTGATCTTCAGCCTGCTCGGCAAAGGTCTGCCCACCGGCCTCGGCACGGCGGCGGGCCAGTTCTTCCGAACCGCCGGCATCGGTGATCTGCCGCTGCCGCCACATATACGTCAACATGTCCGCCAGCTTCAGATCGTCGTTGGCCAAGGTGCGCTTGGCCACCGCCACCAGCAGTTCGGTGTGGATTTGCTCGTCGATGGTGCCGTCCACCACCATTTTCACCCGCTGGCGGAAACGATTGAAATCCAAATCCCGCGCTTCCTTCTGAAATGACAAGGCGTTGAGGTGGAGAATCTTACTGGCGTAAATCGGCACGCCGTTCACTTCCGCCACCAGCCCGCCCATCACAAAGTAACTTGGGTCTTGCGCCGAAGAATTCAGCGTCAACCCCGCCGGCTGCGTGCTGGGCGACAGGTCAGGCAACACCGCCTCCACAGGCTGCGTGGTCGAAGCCACGCTTTGCCGCACCGCTTCGGAAATTGCCGGTGGATTGCCATCGTTCAACACCACCGGCCGTTCTGGCGCATCGGGGTTGACCGCCGGCTGGGCCATCTCCGGCAACGGCTGGGCCACCTGCCCCACCGTCGGCACATTGGTTTCCGGCGGTGGCAACTGCCCCGACCGCGCATTAGGCGAATCCACCGTCCCCGTCCCCGCCGGCGAAACCGCCGCCTCCCCCGGTTGATAAAACGATTGCGGCCCGACCGTCTGCGTCCCCGATCCGCCGCAGCCCAACAAACCCGCCAACGGCGTCAACGCCGCCCACGCGATAAGTTTTACCCGTTTATGCATGAGCGCCATTGTAACCGGAAACGGCCCGCGCTGCACACCCAGCGGCACGGCGATGCAGGGCCGGCGCGGCGGCGCATTCGCGGAAGGCACTTGCACAACCGCCCGGCAAACTCCTCGGCAAGCCAGGGGCTATATTTGCAATCAAAACGGCAACGACTGATCCATCCAGTCATCGCTCTTGAGGACTTGTTTGCGGTTGAAGCGGGCCAGGCGCTCGGCGCGGGCTTGGCAGAGCTTGATGAGATTGGACGCGCCGATGGCTCGCCAGAACTTTCGGAGGCTGTCGCCGTGACGGATGAACAGATCGTCTTCGGCGCAGCTAAACATTTGGGCGCAGCCGGGGTCGCCCTGGCGGGCGGCGCGGCCGAAAAGCTGGCGATCCACGCGGAAAGAGCCGTGCGGCTCGGTGGCCAGCACGTGCAGGCCGCCCAGGTCGGCCACACCGCGCGCCAGTTTGATGTCGGTGCCGCGGCCGGCCATGTTGGTGGCCACGGTGATTTGGTTGCGTTGGCCGGCTTCGGCGACGATGTTGGCTTCTTGGGCGGTTTGCGTGGCGTTGAGCACGCGGTGCGGGCGGCCGGCGGCGGTCAGGCGGCGGCTGACTTCCTCCGAGGCCAGCACGCTGCGCGTGCCGATCAACACCGGGGCGCCGGTGTCGTTGATGGCGCACACGCGTTTCACCGCCGCGGTCCATTTCTGATCCATGGTGTCGAACATGCGCAGCGGCAGCAGCGTGCGGATGCAGGGTTTGTTGGTGGGGATGCGCACGATGGCCCGCTGGTAGATTTGCCACATTTCGGCGCGGGCTTCCCAGGCGGTGCCGGTCATGCCGGACATAAACGGGTACTGCCGGAAAAAGCGTTGGAAGCTGAGCCGCGCCAGATTATCCGACATCCCGCGGATTTTGACGCTTTCCTTGACTTCGATGGCCTGGTGCAGACCCTGTCGCCAGGAGCGGTCGGCCATGATGCGGCCGGTGAATTCATCGATGATGACCACCTTGTTTTTTTCGTCCAGGAGATATTGTTCATCGCGAAAAAAACAATGGCGGCCATTCAGCGCCTGGTTCACCAGTTCCTCACGGCGGCGTTTGCCCTTCCAAAAACCGTCGGCGGCGGTTTCCGCCAGTTCATCCAGCCGGGCTTCACCACGGCTGGTCAGTTCACAGTTGCGTGCCGCCCAGTCGATGGTGAAATCGCGGTCCAGTTCGAGTTGCTGGGCCAGATCATCGGCTTTGAAATAAAGGTTGGCGGTGCTGGGCACTTCATCGTCGGGGGCGTTGGAGATGATCAGCGGGGTGACACCCTCATCCACCAGCAGGCTGTCCGCCTCGTCCACAATCACACGCCACAGGCCGGGCACCTGCATGCCGCGGCGCTGCGCGCCGATCAACATGCCCACCGAAGTTTGCGTGCTGTTGCGCAAAGCGCCCAGGGCGATTTGGTCACGCAGGAAATCGGCCACCAGCTCTTTGCTGGTGACGTAGACCACGTCGCGGCGATAGTGGTCGATGCGGTCGGCGGGGGTGGATTCGTGAATCACGTGCCCGGTGCTCAGACCCAGCATTTTGTAGATCGGGCTCATTTCGCTGGCATCGCGGGCCACCAAGTAATCATTGACGGTGATGATATGCGTGGGCCGGCCCGCCCAGCCCAAAACGCTGGCCGTCAGGGCGGCGGTCAGGGTTTTGCCTTCCCCGGTGGCCATTTCGGTGATCCATCCATGGTACATGGCCATCGCGCCCATCAACTGCACGATAAACGGCCGCAAACCGATAGTGCGCACAGCCGCTTCGCGTGCCAGCGCCATGCCGCGGTCCAGCGCCGGGCCGGTCAGACGATTGAGCCGGGCCAGTTCGCGGCATTCCTGCACAGCTTCGCGGAACTTGGCATCGCTGAGCGGCTGAATTTCTTTTTCCAGGGCGTCGATGCGCAGGGCTTGGGCGCGGAGACTGGACAGCACGGGCGTGTGATTCTTGACGACACCGACGAAGCCGTTGAGGAATAGATCGATGCCGCGCAATTCCGGGGCTTTAACCCGGCGTGCGTCGAAGACACTCCACAACTCGTTACCGACTGCTGTCATGGTCTAAACAATTCCTCGAACGAAACACCAGAAATACCAATCTGAAATCTGGAACCTCAAATTCGATTACAGCCATTTCCCCGTATCGTGGCTGGAAATCAACTGCAAGAACCGGCGCGTCCACTCGTAAAGGTACGGCGTGCGATCGATGGTCACGCGCACGTAGGCACGCTGGCCGGGGGTTATCCGCGTATCGTTGGGCAGTTGGATGCGCACTTCCAATTCCGGCTGACGGGCGCGGCGGCCGTGCGGATCACGCGGATCAACCTGAATCGTGCCACCGCCCGGTGTACCGATGGCCGGGTGGGCCAGTTGGTCGGTGGCGGCCGGCAGCGGAGTTAGCTCGCCGCCCTTGAGAATCCGGGCCTGATTGCTCACCAGGCGAATTTCCGGCTTCAGCGCCTCGGTGGTTGCTTTATTATTGAACAGCAGCTCATAATCGGTTTGCTCGATGTTCCCGCGGACTTCCAGTTTATCCAGCACCGCCACCTGGCCCAGTGTGGTGCCGCGCGGAATCAGGTTGTCCTGGAACTGTTCGATCTTGGGCGCGATCAGCACGCCGGCAAACGGGGCGCGAACGTCCAACTCGGCCAGTTGCTTTTCATCCCGCTCCAATGCTTCGCGGTAAGCTTTGGCGTAGGCCTGATCGGCCTGAAAAGCGTTGAGATCGGTAAAGGCGTCGCGGGTTGCGCGGGCCAGGGCCGCGTTCAATTCCGCCTGATCTTCGCGGGCTTTGCACGTCAATTCCGGATCTTCCAGATGCACCAGCAACTGGCCTTTTTCCACGTATTGGTGGTCCTGAGCCAAAATCTCCACCAGCCGGCCGGCGCCACGCGTGGTCAACATCCCGGAGATTTGCCGGCCATCAGTCACGGGGTTGGCGGGCAGCACCACGCCATTGAATTCCACGTGCCGCGGAAATTTGATCACGCCAAAGCCCAGCACCAATGCCGCCGCCACCGCACCGCTGAAAAGCATGGCGCGGGTGCGCTTGCGGTGCAGTTCCGGATCGAGCAGCAGATACTTGGTGACCTTGTACACCGGCACCACCGCCCAGGTGACCGCGCCACCGATGGCCATCAGCACACCCAGGATCGGCACCTTGAACGCCACCAGCACCACGATCATGATGCCGATAAACACGCGGTAAATGCTGCTGGCGACGGCGTAGAGGAACAACCAAATCCGCTGTCCCCAGGGCGGCAACGGTTGGGTCGCCTTGACGCGGAAAATGTGCCGCTTGATCAGCCCCAAAGCATATTCCGTGCTCTTTTGCCGCAGATTGGGAATCTCCAGCGCGTCCGACAGAATGTAATAGCCATCGTAACGCAGCAGGGGATTGGCGTTGAAGATGAGGGTGGAAACGCTGGCGATGAACAGCGCGTTGTAAAGCAACTGGCTGAGAATGGGATAGGCGGCATCATCGACAAAGTGCCAGGCAATCCCGCAAAACGACGCGAAGAAAAGCTCGACGATCATTCCCGCCGAGCCGACGAAGATCCGCTGCCACTTGCTGGGGAATCCCCAGGCGGTCGAAGCATCCACGTACGGACAGGGCATGAACACCAGCAGCATCACGCCCAGTTCGTGGCATTCCCCGCCAAAGCGCCGGCAGGCAAACGCATGGCCCAGTTCGTGAATCACCTTGACGAACACGAACACGCCATACAGCCAGAAAAGATTTTCCCAGTTGCCCTGGAGATCAAAGGCATGTTCGGTGGCGGCTTTAAGCCGCGTCCAATCGGGCAGCACCAGCGAAAGCGCCAAACCCACCACCAGCAGCCAGACCACCGCGCCGGCCCAACTGAACAACGTCTGCATGACCGGTAGCCAGTGTTTCAGGAATTTATCCGGATCCCAAAAACCCCAACGCGGGAACAGCACGTTCATCAACCGGCCCTGCAACTTGCGCTCCACCATTTTCTTATGGCGGCGCAGCAACACGGTCGCATCCGGGGTGATGTCGGTTTCCAGCAAATTGGCCGAATAAAGCTGGCTGAGAATCTGGATGACTTCCGGCTGGGTGGGGGCGTCGTCTTCCAGTTGGCCCCCCACCAAATCCCAGGCTTGTTCCACGCTGCGCTTGCCGTTGAGCAGGCCGACGAAGCGGTACGCCGGATCGCTCAGGCGGTGAAACTGGTTGCCCGCCGGATCGCGTACCACGTACCAGCGGTCACCGCGATAAAACTGGCGGGAGATTTGCGCGCCGGCGCGAAGCTTGGGCTTCAGCGCCGCCACGCGGTACCACGATTCGGAAAATGTGGGTCGAAGCTGGAGCATGGGGTTTTAAGTTAGAACGGCAACCAGAGTTTCAAACGCAGCCAGTCGAACGCCTTGTGCGTCCAAATCCACGCCAGCGTCTTGCGTTCCACGTCGATGCGGGCATCGCCGCGCATCCCGTCCTGCCAACGCGGATCACTGGTTTTCAGCTTGGCGTAGACGGTAAAGATGTTATCGCTTTCCTTGGCCTCACCCATGGGGACGATGCGGTCCACCTCAATGTCATATTTCTTGGTCGGGTCGGCGGTGGTCGCCAACTTGCCGGTGGAATGCTGGCCTTCCGTGTGGATGTCGCGGATCTTCTGGATGTCGCGCTCGGCGACTTCCAGTTCGGCACGCAGCATGGGCGGCTCGCCAGGCTTGGCCTCCTCGGCAATCCACATCAGCTCATCGCCGGGCTGTTTGTGGTTGCCGGCCATGTCGGTCAAATCACCCTTCAAGATCAGCCCATCAAACGGCGCGGTGATATGCGCCAGGCTTACCATGTAATCGTATTTCTGGTAATCGGCATCGGCACGGTCACGCTCGGCCTTGGCGATTGCCGCTTCCGCCTGTTTGTCCGGCTTGGACACGTACATCTGATATTCGGCGTCGGCTTTGGCGCGATCAGCTTTGGCGCCGGCACGCCGGGTCACATAATCCGTGTCGTCCAGGTCGATCAGTGGATCGCCCTTTTTCACATGGTCACCGGGTTTGACATGCACACCGTCCGCCTTCAGATACCCGTCAAACGGCATGTCGATCTTGCGTTTGTTTTCCAGCGCGAATTGGAACGGCGCGCTGACGTGGTACATCGGCCGGTAAACATTGATGAAAATCAGTACCGCAACGACCGCGATAATAATCAGCTTGACGGTCATGTGTTTGGGACCAATGGCCATCTCCGCCAGATTGCGGATGCTGATCCCCGTCTTGGTAATCCACCAGCGGTCGTTGACGTGGCGGTCGTAAAGCTGCGGCCCCAGCAAATCGACCGCCACGCTGAGCGCGGTCGAGGCTTGCGGCGTGAGCTTCAGCCCCGGGGCAAATTCCATGGTCACCACCCCGACGATTTCCGCCTGCCGCCGCAACGGCAGCGACAGCACCGAATTCCCGCCCTGGCTGCGCGACAGCGCCTGTGCCGCCCGCGTTACGTTCTCCGACGATTCGGTGTGGTCCGGATCGAATTGCACCGGCTCTTCCTGATCCAGGCATTCTTCCATGGCTTTTTCGATTTGCAGCACCAGTTCCTGTTTCTTATCAAACTCTTCGGTGTGCGAAAAAGCCTTGACCTTGATACGCTCGCCTTTTAACCAACCCAGCGTCACCCGGCTGGCCCCGGTGCGCGTGGCCAACTCGTTGCATAAATTCATCGCCGCCGATTCAAAACCTTCGGCAGTGGCGACGGCGGTGGCCAGTTGCAACACGTGCTGGTGCGATTGCGCGATGATTTGCGCCTCGTCGCCGGCACGCCGCAACGTGTAAAGCTCGAAATAACCGGCGACAAGCTGCATCGACATCAACCGTTGCTGCGCCCGTTCCAAATTGATGCAGCGGGTGATCACCGCGGTGATGGCCACAATTTCCGTTTCGCTGCGCAGCAGCGTTACCAGGCAAAACTGCGGCTCGGCGGTCAGATCACCGGTGTTAATCTCAATCGCCCCATCGCGGCTCTGCTCCAGGCACGGTTTGAGCATTTCCTGGAAAGCGCTGACGGCGGCGGCACGCAACTCGGCGCTGCTGTTATCCGGCCGGATATGCGCGATCAAACGCAGCGACACTTCCTGCTCTTTCTTTTCCAGCAAGAACCCGGCGGCTTCGGTGCCTGCCACCACCGTCGCTTGCGTCACCAGCAGATCGTTGACGAACTGCGGCAAACTTGACGAGTTCGACAGCAACCGCTGGATCAACTTCGAGCGCGTGGGGGTGTGCTGCTGCTGGGCTTGAGAGGTTTCGCCCGACGAATTGGATTCAACCATACCGCCTGAAGACACAATTCACCTTTGCTTTCGTAGGGCAAGCTGCCGCCCATCGATCATACGAGTCCATTTAGTGGCTTTCCACCGCCGGCAATGCCACGTTGAGCAGCAACCCCGCCGGTTTTTCCTGATCGTTGGCCAGTTCCAAGCGAACCAATTGCGTACCGCTGCCGGCGTCGGCGATCGGATCCTTGAAGATCACCTTGGCAGGTAAATCCTTGAGACTGCTGTCCTCGACATAGCTTACCGGCAGCGTATCACCCACTTTTAATTGCGCCGCTTGCTTGGTGGGCAGGTGCATTTCCACCCACAGCGGGGTGTTCACCACCAGCGTGATGGCCCCGTCCGCTTTGCCGGCATCCACCGCTTCGCCAGCCTGCACGTTCACCTTCTCCACCATCGCCTTGCCCTTCACCGGCGAATGCAGCGTCATCTTGTCGATCTTCACCTGCTGATGCTCGGCATCGGCAATCTTGGTCTTTTGCTCTTCCCTGGCGTAATCGATTTTGATCACCGCCACTTGGTAATCCAGTTCCGCTTGTCGCACTTCCTGCGGATTCGTCCCGCCGTTCTTCAGCGCCTCGACCAGCGTGTCGTAGTGAACTTTCTTGGCCTCGCAATCCTTGACGGCCCCGTCGATTTGCAGCGTGCTCTTGGCTTCGATCTCCATGGATTTGAGCTGCGCCACTTCCACGTCGGAATCTTCCGTCGCCAGCACCTGCCCCAATTCCACCACGTCATACGGTTTGACCAGCACCTCGCGCACAACGCCCGGCGACATGAACGACAGGTTATACTTGGCCGACGGCACGGTAATCGCCTGCGCCACCGCCGTGGCGGGCACCGCCGGCGCCGCCGGCAAATTATCCGCCCGAATATTCCCGGCCGCTCCGTACAGCATCACCGCGCCCAGCGCCATCAGCATGGCCGGCAGCAGTCGGCGAAACATTCTCTTACGCTTGAACATTCGCGTTCCTTCTCCACAAAAAAAGTCACCTGCGGAACTTGGCTATCGCACCAACCATCTGAAGACCATGCGCCAATGGTTCGGCATCATCGCGGTTTTTTTCCGCAGCGGGCCGATTTCAATCCAAATTGACCCCGAAAGCAAGGCCAGAATAACATACGCTTCCGCCAGGTCAATATCCAGCCTATGCTGCCAATGTTGGCATTTGATGAACCCGCCCCACCGCCGGCGCAGCCGCCGCTCTCGTCGGGCATGAGTTTCCCGAAAGAGTCCTAACGCTGATCGCGCAAGTTGCCCAGGTGTTTTTTTGCCGCAAGTGATTATTCCCAAAAGACTTAGAGGGTGTGTGAGAAGCCAATGGCCTCACGATGGGCCGGAAAAGGCC
>Ga0316217_10005661_pt1 | contig 12818 bp, 9 predicted proteins | sample 1anoAmetaG_FD_203633 | JGI IMG/M metagenome (GOLD analysis project Ga0316217, IMG submission 203633) | Freshwater microbial communities from Trout Bog Lake, Wisconsin, USA - 1anoA | ecosystem: Environmental > Aquatic > Freshwater > Lake > Hypolimnion/Profundal zone | place: USA: Wisconsin...
TTGCCGGAACCTCGGCGGTCTGGTTGGGATAGTCGATCCCATCGACATTGATCGGGTCGATCCCATCCACGGAGGGGATGGCACTGGCGGGAACCACCGGCGCCAGCACTTGCGCTGGGCCTTGCGGTTGCGCCCCGCGGCCCGTGGTCGCCAGCGTAAGCTGGACGTTATAAAAACCCGCCTGCTGGGTCAGTTGCTGCTCACAGGCTTGCGTCAACCCGGTGGCGACGGCTTGTTCGTTGGTGAAGACCTCGGCTTCGTGATTGGCGGCGGTGGTCGGTACGTTCTGGCTTTCCGCCGGCGCGGTGCAGGCTTCAAACTGCGACAGAATCACCAACTGCTGTTGCAAGGAGGCTTGAATCGCCGTCAGCATGGGCGTTTCGTTTTGCGGCGGACTCCATTGCGCGGCCAACTGCCGCAAACCCTGATTGTTTGGCCCCGGCGGCCCGGGTTGCCCGGCGGCGGCGGCGTTCCCGCCAACATAGGTGTTTTGCACCCAGTTCAGCGCTTCGCCCGCCTGCTGCACGGTTAGTTGGAATTTCGCCTCAACGGTTGGATCGGGAGAATCGTCGCCGGCATTGGCCACGACTTCGGCCAGCGCCCCGGCAGTTTCGGCATATTCATTGTCCACCCAGCGCAGGCGGCTGATCATCTGGTTGCGCAACTCGTTGAACTGCGGATCGCCGCTGCTAAGCCAGCCATCTATGGTGTTCAGTTCGTTTTGCAGTTCGGTGCGCACGGCCAAGTCGGCGGGCGGCACCGCACGCCAGATGGTTTCCATCGAGGCGTCCTGGCAAATCACCATGTTCTGCGCGGTTTCCAGGTTGGTGCAGCGGCTGATCCAGGTGGCGGTGGCATGGGCCGAAGTATCCGCCGCGTTTTGCAACACCTGCCGGCGGGTGGCGACCTCGGTGGTGTTCCAAATGAACGCGAGCAACGCCACGAACACAAAGATGGTTAGCAGCAGCAGCGTGGCGATGTTGCCGCGATCATCCGCGATTGCCGATTGCCAATTGCCGATTGCCGATTGAGGGAACATTGCCGATTGCCGATTGCCGATTGCCGATTGGCAACATTGCCGATTACCGATTTGAATTTTCAATTGGCAATCGGCAATCGGCAATCGGCAATTCTCAGCAATCGGCAATGATGATCGTGTTACCATTGGTTCTCTCACCGGTTATTGGGGAAATCCCGATCCATCGCTGTTGGCGGCACGGCCATGGCTGGTACACACTTGCCGCGTGGAACGAATGTCCAGAAAGCGCCCATCCACTCCGGCCACGTTAGCCGCCACGCCAATAATGCCCATCGCGCCGGGCACGGTTAGCTTGAACCGGTAAAGCAGCGTGACATCGATGATCTGGCCGGTGTGGGTGGTGAAATCCATCTGTGGGTTCCATGTCGTGGTGGTGGCGGCCATGGCATAGGTGTAACGCGGCGGGAAACTCGGCGGCGCTTGCACACCCAGCCCCAGCAACGCCTGATAAGTTGAATCGGCCTGGGCCGCCACGGCATCAGTGGCCTGCGGCGACAGCGGCGTGAGCGCCAAACAGGCGGCGGCATTGACGTTGTCCGGCTGGCCCTCGGGCAGCGAAGTGACCGCCGCCCGCGCCGCGGCTTGCGCGGCATAATCCACCATCACCTTGGCGTTGACGATCAGTACGAATTGAATCACGATGGCGATGATCCAGAGGAACAGGGGAAAAGCGATGATGAAGGCCACCGCCGCGCCGCCAGCGTCGTTGTGGAAATCGCGGGCCCATTTCCGCAACAGGCCTGCCTTGGTGGCTGCCCTGGGATCCCCCGTAACGTCCGCCGTACGGTCCGCTTCAGCGGACCGGTTATTTTCTCGCCGGGAAACGAATAGCCGGTCTGCTGAAGCAGACCCTACAGGATTGACCGGTTGTGCGGCATTGCGTTCCATTGGCACAAACCTCAGTTCTTTTCACGTTACCTTCCCAACCAGTGCCACACGATAGCACTCGGCACGGCACGCGTACAGAACAAAGCTACCAGCATCGGCACCGCCAGCGGAATGGACGATCGCGATGGCGGCGGCACCGCGCCAAATTGCCGCAAATAGACCATCTGCAAAAACTGCGATCCCACGGCACGTAGCACGCCATTGACCTTCCCGCGCGCCACCAGATTGACCAGCGCATACGGCACGGCGATAGCCAGGGTCCACAGCAGCACCATGCTGACATCGGCAAAACCAAGCATCGCGCCCATTGCGACCATCAGCTTCAGGTCGCCACCGCCCATGCCGGCCATGGTCAGGCAAATAATGCCGATGCCGGCACACAAGGCAAAGCCGCCCAACGCCGGCATCGCGCCAACGGTGCCCAGCACATGCGAAGAATCGTGCCCGCCCAGCGATGTTTCCAAACTGGCCAGCGTGTTGATGGCCAATCCAAACAGGATGGCGGCGTAGGTGATCGGATTGGGGATGCGCGCCGTGGCGGTATCAAACCCCGCCGCCAGCAGGCATACCAGCATCGCTAGCATGGGCATGAACAAGCCGGCGGCCCTGGCAGGACGCAAGTAAAGGATCAAGGCTGATCCCACCAAGGCAACAACGATCAAGGCCAACCAAACTGCCCACCATGCTCTTACCCCCTCCTCGGCAATGACCGGTGAGGAGGAAGAACCAGCATCCACCGGGTCGGAGGTCAACTTGCTCATGCGGTGACAACCAACAGGGTTGCGGATTGATCGGGCATTAATTGCCGTTGGCGTCGGTGTTCAATGCAGCGCTCTGCGTGTTGAACCAGCCCTCGATCTGATTGCGGAACAACACCAGCAAAATCAAGATCGGCAAGGCGATCAGCGCGATGATCAGAATCTTCTCCACAGACATCGCGCCGGCGGTATCCGTGTGAAGTCGGCGAGCCAATTGGCGTAAGCGTGCAACCATAATTGTGTCTCCTGTGCGGTATTGTTTCGTTTTCAAGGCCGGCACACCGCATGATGCCATCCTTTACTACAACGCAGCCAGCGTTGTGTTATTGGCCGAAAATCAGGGAAACGGCAGTCCGATTAAAAAAATCATGCGGGCGGCATAGACCTGCATCATATTCATAAACATCGGCGTCAGCAGCGCCAGCGGCAGGATGATCAGAGCCATGATGAGAAGGTATTCGGTTGCCAGTGCGCCGGCGCGGTCAGCGTGCAGGCGGCGCCAGAATGCCGAATGCCAAATGCCAAATGCCGAATGGAAGAATAGGGAGACGCGCGTCTGGAATTTCCAATCGGCAATTGGCAATTGGCAATTGGCAATCGACATTTGGCATTCGGCATTTGGCATTTGGCATTTCCGCATCATTTCACTGCCTCCCTCAAGAGTATAGGCTTGCTCAGCTCGATCTGTCCCGCCAAACTCTCCAACGCCGGATCGTCGGCCAACTGGCTGGGCTTGCCGGTCCATTGCAACTGGCGATTGTCGCCTTCGCCCTGTAATAGAAATATGTCGTTGATGAGGTAATTGTTCAACGTTTCTTCAAACGCCACTTCACTAATCTGCGACACCAGGCGTTTGCCATCCGGCAGGCGAACCACCTGCACCAATAGATCGATGGCGTTGGCCACCTGGCGGCGCAGGGCAAACAGCGGCAGGCCCACATCCGCCATTAACGCCATCGTTTCCAGGCGGTGGCAGGTATCAATCGGGCTGGCGGCGTGCAACGACGCCAACGCGCCGCGATGGCCGCTGGTCATCGCCTGGATCATATCCAAGGCTTCGCCGCGGCGCACTTCGCCCACCACGATGCGGTCTGGCCGCATACGCAGCGAAGTCACAAACAAATCGCGGATGGAAATCGCCCCGCGGCCATAAGCGTCGGCGGCACGGGCTTCCATTTGCACCACATGTTGCCGCTGCACCTGCAATTCGCGGGTATCTTCGATCACCACGATGCGCTCGTTGTCGCCAATCGCGGTGGTTAGCACGTTCAGCAAGGTGGTTTTACCGCTGCCGGCGCCGCCAGCCACCAACACGTTGCGGTGCGCCTTGACCGCCAGCAACAAAAACTCCATGGCCATGGGTGTCAGCGCTTTGCGCTCCAGCAAAAACTGCGGCGTAATCGCGCTGCGCATAAACCGCCGGATATTGATTTGCGTGCCGCTTTCGGCAATCGGTCCCAGCACCACGCAGACGCGCGAGCCATCGGGGAGCCGGCCATCCAAAATCGGCCGGTCATTGGAGAGCGGCTGGCCGACAAACTGGGCGATATTGCACGCCGCCGCCTGCACGTCGGCTTCGGAAGCGAATTTGGCGGTGGTGCGCTGGAGCAAGCCATTTTTTTCGATGTAGACGTGCTCCGGACCGTTGACCATGATTTCGGTGACTTCCGGATCGCGGAGAAAGCCTTGCAGCGGGCCCAGGAAAAAATCGATGCTGGCTTCGAAGCCGGTCAACCGGCCGCGCGTCGCCGACGCCGGCGCGGACGAAGCCACCGAAGATCGCATCGGCGTGGGCGTCGGTTTTTCCACCAGGGTCTTGCTCATCACTATCCTTGATACCGTGTTGGGGCATCCGTTGTTAATTGGGCGGCGGCGGGGGATTATTATTCCCGCCCGGATCCATTTGCCCCGGCGGCGGTGGTGGCGGCTGCCGGAACGCCCCTTCAAATTGCTGGAACTGCTTGTCGTCCAGCACGCCCTTTAATTTCGCGAAAAAATCCTCACGCAGCTTATTCTGTTTGTCGCGGAAATCGTTCAGGATCGGTTCGATTTTGGCCCGTTGTTCATCGGTCAGTTGCAATTGATCAATCGCCTGCTGTTCCGGCCCGCCGCGCGGCGGGCCATCGCCTTGATCCGGCGGTCCACCGGGGCCGCCAAGTCCACCCGGCCCCGGATCCATCTGGCCATCCATGGCCGCCTCCGGCCGCGTGTAGGTCACGTTCATTTCCGCCTTGGCCAGCGTGGTATCCTTGATGGCGTTGAGCAGCACATCCATGGTGACCGCATTGGCGGCTTGGTCGATTTTCGGCGGCGCCGACAAGGCATAAACCGTGAGCGTATATTTTTTCGGCCCCGGCCCCTTGGAATGCGGCGGAGTGTATTCCTGCTTTTGGTTTACCGTGTTGATACCGAAGGTGCCGACATCCTTGGCATTCTTGGCCAGGCTGTGAACATCCGCCGGGATGTTATAGATCACCAGATAAACGTGCTTGTCACCGGGGCCGGGGATGTGGTGCATGGTCACCGCGAAACTTTTGGTTCCGGCTGGCGCGTTGGACCATTCCAAAGGCGGCGAGGCGGCGTCGCCATCGCCGGTGAATTCCACCGGCAGCGTGCCGCCATCGACGAACGCCGGGCTGGTGAGCGTAAAGCCCGTCGCGGCCAGCTTGCGGTCATCGGCCGATGTTGGCCCGATGTAAAAGTACGTTCCAATCGCAAAGGCCAGCGCCACGACAATGGCCAAGGCCCACTTTAATTCCGGGAAAGCAGCGCGTTGTTTTTCCATAGCGTTGAGGCCTTTCCATAACCATGCCAATTCATCTATTCGCAAGGTTGCGCCGCCTGCCGGTTTCCCGCCGGAGCAATCGGCATATTTTTCTATTTTCCGCTGCCAATGAATACCACCGTGCCTTCCGCCAGCTTACCGGCGACGTCCGCATCCACCTGGAACTTGCCGTCTTGATAATGTGCCACTTGCACCAATGCCGCCGGCTGGTCGGCGGCATCCGGCAGCGGGCCGGCGGTCCATGCCGTGCTGCCGGCATCGGCCGTGGTGGGATACACCGCCCACGCGCCGCTGTCGTCTTTCATCAGAATGCCGATCTGCGCGTACCGGCAAGTGATATCCTTGAAAAGCGCATCACGGTTGTCTTTCAACGTTTTCAGCACCGCGTCAGGCTTGGGCAGGCTGTCGATAATCTGCTTCAAAGCGGCAATCGTCGTCGGCGAGACCGGCCTATTGTCATCGTACCAAATGATGTTTTCCACTTCCTGCCGGCCCAGATCGGTAATCGCCTGATCGTAACTGTTGCCCACACCCCAACCGGATATTTGCACGGTGGCTTTCATCGCCTCTTGCAAGAGGATGGCCCGCACCACCGGGTCCATGTCCTGGTCGTGCGCCAAGCGATCGATCAGCGTGATGCCGAAAGTGTCCCAGTTGTTGATGCCGACGTTCTTCAATTGCGCGGTGAGCGTTTCGGCATATTTGGCATGGGGCATCAACTCGGGTTTTTCGCTGGTCAGGCTGACCCGCTCGGGCAGCGTGATCAGCTTGCTGTGGAGCAGGTCGGCGGGATTGACGCATCGGAAGCTGATTTTCACGATGTCATTGGCGTGTTGCGTTTTCAGATCCAGGTCGTTCAGCACCAGATAACGCTTGCCTTCAGAATCGGTCACATATTTCAAATCGGAAATCAGCGGCATGGTGAGCAGGTCGTGAAACGCCTGCTGCCAGGAACTTTTCAGCGCCAGTGCGTCGGCGGCTTGCTCCAAGTAAACCGAGTAGGCGTCCAGCGATTTTTGATAGGCGTTGCGCGGATGGGCGGTGGTGTAAGCCTTGATTTTATCCAGCCGTTTACGCGCCTCGTCTTCGCTGGTGGCGGCGAATTTCCCCTCCCATGGGTCTTCCATGGCCTGCATGGCTTCGATGGCCGCGAAACTTTCGCTGTTAGCGATGGCCCGCTTGAATTCCGCGCTGGCCGGGGCATCGGGGAAAGCATCGGCGTAGGCCTGCAACTCGGTTTTCCAGGCATCCACCGAACTGACGCGATGATCCAGCGCCAGCAGCCGCTGCGCCCGATCCAGCCCTTTGGTCAATTCACCGCGTTTGGCGGCCAGGTGATCCGTTAGTGCGGCGATGGCCTCGCTGGCGGGTTTATCCAAACCGGTGATTTTCCGCAGCGTGTCGATTTCCGCCACCAGGGCATCGCTGCTTTGGATCGCCGCTTTCACGCCTTCGGCGCTGGGTGCCACGGCAATCTTATCGATCCGATCGGACACCGCATTGGCCTGCGCCAACGCGGTTTGATTGGCCTTGTCATGCAATTGCACAGCCAAATCCTTAAGTTGCTTGACGGCGGCGGGAAGCTTGCCTTCGGTGTCGATCCATGCCAGCGGGTCCGGTGGCGGCGCTTGCTGCGCCGCCTGATCGGCACGGTGCCAGGCCCACAGCAGTTCTTCAATGCGGGCTTCGGGCTTGGCGGCCATTTGCTGGCCGTCGCTAATGCTCTGCGCCAGTTGGCCCATCGCCTGCGCCAGCGTTTGGTTATCGCTGTCGTACTCGTGTTCCAACTGCGCGGCTTCCTGTTTGGCAGCCACCACGTTGGGCACATTGTTGAACTGCGGCGCACGGCGCTCCTGCTCGGCAATCAACCGCTTCACCCCATCCACATCGCGCAGCACCGCCGCCTGGTGAATCTTGTGTGCCCAGCCTTCGGCATTGCCGTGCTGAATCATCACCCAACCAATCCCCGCGGCCAAAACCAGCACCGCCACCACCCCGGCCAAAATCATCATTTGTTTGCGTCCAGCAGCGCGTTGCCGGCGGCGCAAGGTCTGTTGATAGCGGTCGGTTAAATCCGCGGGAATCAGTTCGTCAAATCCGCGGAGTTTTTCATAGACCGTTTCCAATTCATGATCCGGGGCGTCGGCATCGAGTAAACTGCGCAACTGTTTCTCGCACACATCCGCCGCTTGCCGCTTGGCCGCCAGTTCGTCTTCCTGGCGAATCCAGGCGATGATCGGTTTCAATTCCGCAGCGGTCTCACTATTGACGCCCAAATCCTTGGCTTCGGCGCCGATCTTGAAAATCTGCTGCACCAGATCCTGGCACAGCGCGTGGTCGCGCGCCGCAAACGCCGTCCGCAGCCGCGCCATGACGTCCTGCAATTTGGCGCCGGCGTCCATCAGACGCATGTGATTGTCGGCGCCTTGGGCGGCGGTGCGCAAATCCTCGCCGGGCAGTTCCAGCCAAGGCGCTTGCAACACCTCGGCCGATAACGCCGCCAGCGCCGCCGAATCCTTGCCATCCACGGCGGCGGTGAACGCCACTTTTAATTCCTTATGCCGGGCACGCTCGAACAGGCGAATGTCTTTATCCCAAAAACCGCTGGCGGTATCGGAGGTGGCGATTTGCCGCATCAAATCCAACCGGTCTTTCACCGGGGCGCGGCCCAGCGCCAACCGGCGATGCCGCCGCAGCAAATGTTCCACCGGCTGTTCCAAGCCGTAGGCATCATTCAAACGCCCGGCGCGATCCATTTGCAACGGCGGCGGGGCGGGTAGATCGTTTTGATTGCAAAACTCCGTCCACACCTGGGCATCGGGCAAATCCAACGCCGCCACCAGTTCCAGCAGATTGGGCGATTCATCGGCCAGATGAATGGCCTCCGAACGCAGCCCCTGCTGCAAGAAGACCGAACACTGCCGCAGACGCTCATTGGCCTGGGTGCAACGTTCGGCGTATTCGGTGGCGTAACGACGGACTTCGTCGGTTACCGGCTGCCCCGGGGTGGCCCGAAAATCCCGCAGAAATTCCACGATCCGTTGATAATCGATCATGCTTGGCTCTCTAATCTCCGTCGCGTAACCAACGCTGCGAATAACCGGTCCGCTAAAGCGGACCCTACGGCTCGTCGCGTACTAATCGCACCGTGCCTGCCGACAAATTTTGCGGCAATTCCACGGTTATATCCACTTCCTGCAAATCACTATAGGCACTCAGCGCTTCGCGCTTGGCCGCCACCTGCTCCAGACAGGGGACACGTTTGGCGGTCAGCGGCTCAAGCTGTTTTTCCAGATCGACCGCGTGTTCCGCCAGCCGCTTTTTCTGATTGTCCAACGCCGCTTGCATCTGTTCGGTGGTCAGATCGCTCAACTGCGGATTCTCCGCATGTTGCTTCTGCCTCGCCGTCCACTCTTTTATACTATCTTCGATGGCATTTGTACCGGCCTGGAAACTGTCGCGAAGCTGTTGAATGTCATCGTCGGCTTGTTTCAGGTCGGCTTCACTGGATTGCAATTCGGTCTTGGCCGCGGCGATTTTGCCGGCTAAATCGGTTTTCAACTGAAGATTCGCCGCATCAAACCGCACGGTAAAACCAGGCATAACGCCATTGTGTCCCGGTGGTTTTTCCAGATGCAACGTCGCGGCGGCATCGGGCTGATCCTTGGCCACGCGCCAGCCCTCGGGCACGCTGGTGCCCAGGGTGATTTTCGCCCCGGCCGGCAGATCGGCGGGAAAACCGACGTCCACTTTGGCATCGAGCAAGTGCAGCGGCTTGGTGGCGTATGGTGCGAAACTGATCGGCTGCGGCCGCAGCCCGGCATGGTCGGCAACGACCAGCGTCGAATTCTGCAAAACCCAGTACGCCAGATTGACCACGCGCGGCCGGCGCAGCAGCAGTGAGGTGCTGAAACTGATTTCCAGCTTTTCGTGCGTTTTATCCAGCGCGATTGAAGCCACCTTGACCGGCCCGCCCAAATCCGTGGCATCGCGCCAAAGCAGATCAGCCCCCGGCAGCGCTTTATTCCCGTGCGGTTTGACGGTAAAGATGCCTTCCAAATCATCCTGTTTGTACGGCCAGGGTTTTTCGCCGCTATTGCCGGCCAGCGAAATCGTCAGCGATGCGATTGCCTCGCGGTCATCCAATTGTTCCCGCGGAATATCCAGCGTATGCAGCACATCGCGTAAGCCCACCCCGGCGCCGGGCGCGGGAAGATAATCATGTAGCACAATCGGCAGCGGCGGCGGCCGTACCACGACCACCACCGGCGGCGGGGGCGGCACCACCACCACGGTTGGCAGCGAAGTCGGCGGCGGTGGGGCAACCGGCTGGGTTTCCGCCACCGGCGGGAGAATAATCGGCGGCGGTATCACCGGCAGCACAATCACCGGGCGCGATTCCGGCGGTGCCGGCAGCGGCGGCAACGGACGCTCGCTGGACGCATGGTACGCCGAGATTTGCAGCCAAACCCCAACCCCGATGACCGCCACGGCCAGGCCATAAATGACTAACAGCCGGCGATGCCGCGCCCGGCGTTTTTCCGCCATCCACGACACTTCCGGCTGCGGCGCAGGCTCGTCCAGATTCCACACCGGCTGGCTGCTGGTCGCGCGCCGGCGAATGACCACTGGTTCGCTTACCGGAATCGCCGGTTCCGCTTTCAGCGGAAGCGGTTCCACCGGCGTCCGATCAACAACCGGCGTCGGCAACGGCTTGCCCTTCGCGGGGACAGGCGCAGGAGTCGCCGCAACTTTTCCGGCCGCCGGCGCTTTCCCCGTCGCCATCATCCTTCCATTTCGCGCCGCCTCCACCCACGCCCCCGCCGGTGGACTGCCGATCCCCGACGGATTGCTCAAATCGATCACCAGCCCATTCAACGCCGCCCGCGCCGCCGCGGCCGGTGTATTGGCCAAACAGCAGCGCCACTGGCAGGCCACCCCGCCCGGCAGACTGGTGAAATAAGTGTTGAACGTCGCCTGCCAGCGCTGCGCCACCGGCAGCAACGCCACCACTTCGCCAATCAACGGCAATAGCGCCTGCTCCGGGTTAAATATCAAACAAATCGGTTTCCATGGCGACTTGGCAATCGTCTCGGCCACCACGCCCGCCCACCCGGCATCCCCGGTCAACTGCTGCCAAGCCCGGCAAACCTGCGGCGCTTGATCGCCCATCGGCAATCGCGTCGCCCGTTCAATCGCCCCCACCCGCCCATCCCACCGCTCCAGCATCACGCCGAATTGGCTCAGCATCCACGCCGGCCCCCCGGCCGCCAGTTCCGCCGGCTCCAGCACCAGATGATGCGCCAGAGAATTGGTGCGATGCGAATAATCCAGCCCCGCATCCGCCACGCGCGACAGCACGTGCAACTCGCGTCCGTCCAGATGCAGCAGCCAATGTGCCAGCGAAACCGGGCTGGCCCGCAAGGTGCTGTCAGGCAGATGCCGGTATCCGCTCATCGCTTCCAGCCGGTCCCACAGATTGCGTGGAATCCCCGGCGTGGCGGCCACGGTGCAAAACCCGCGGTCACCAGGCCGCAAGCCTTCAGGGGCGGAAGTGTAGTAGATTTCAAAGGCCATGGTTATTTCAAATCTGAAATTTCAAATCTGAAATCTGAAATCTCAAATTTCAAATGCCGATGTCACGCCCCGGCCGTGGTAATCAGCGCATTCTTCCACAGCGCGCACGCGTACAAAATCGGCACCGCCACCCAGTGCGGCGTGATGTCGCGCGGGCGAATCAGCAAGCCCGGCTGATCCGGCCACTTCTGCGGCGAATGGCCCAGCGCGCTCACCGGGATGTACGTCACGTTGCTGCAAAAATCCTCGGCCACGGTGACAATCTCCGGCGACAGCTTCAGCAGGAGTTCCCGCAGATGCTGCGAGATGCCTTGGATACGCGGCATATCCACCGCGGCCACGCCGGGGCCGCCGGTGGGGTTCACGATCGGATCGGTAAAAATGTCCATTTTGAGCAGCGGCGACCAGATGTCGCTCTTGGCCACCAGCACCAGCAGCGGTTTTTCGTAACGCTGGTACGCCGACAGGCCGCGATGCTTGCGCACGCGATTGGCGGCCTCGGCGAGGATGGTTTCCTGCCGCACGGTTTGCCGCGGCTCCAGAATTTGCGGATCCTTGGAAAACGCCTTGCAGCGCTCACGGAAGCGCGGGTCTTGCGTGGGGTCGAACAAAAACATCAACGCCCGCGCGTGCGCCAGGTGCCGGGTCACCGGCGTCAGCGCCGTGTCCTGGCCGACGGTGTAATGCTCGCCGGCGTTGTCGTACAGGCACAGGATGGTGCCGTGGCGCTGGCGATTGTTCCCGGCCGGATGATTCGCGCCGGGGTGCAAGGCGAAAAGAAACGGCTTGGGCAAAGTCGTCTGCTGCCCGCTCATGCGGATCGAACGGTACAAATCGCCTTGCGTAGCGGTCTTTTCCAGCAGCGTCATGCGATCGGGATCATCGGGCAAAAAGAGCGTTTCTTCATAACGGTTGAGAATCCAGTTGGATTCCTTGTCGCCATCGGAAAAACTCACGCCAAAATAGCGCGGCAACTGTTGCCGCAACTGCCAGGTCATTGCCGCCAGCAGATTGGATTTGCCGCTGCCCACCGCCCCGATCAGCGACATAAACGTCACGTCGTTTTCCAGCAGCACGCGCGGGATGTGCAGATGGCATTGCGGGCAAGCCATGGTGTTGCAAACCATGCCCCGGCCATCAAGGGCCATGCCGTCCAGATTGAAGCGCGTGGGCAGAAAGCGCAGCGGCTCTTCGGGCAAAAGCGGGTCGCCCATCAGGTCTTCATGTTCGGACACCCAGAGGATGTCTTCCGGCCGGAACGTGTGCCAGCAATGCGGGCAGGTGATCCAGCGCACCAGGCGGATTTGCCCGAGTGGATCGTTCAGAGCGTCGGCGGTGGAAGCGGTGGACGGCGAGTTATCATTGATGTCGGTCATACGTGTATTTCGTTGGGCGTCTTTTTATAACATACCTTCGATCGAGCCTATGTTCTGCCAGTTTACGCGATCCGTGGATACTTTGTGCAGTCGCGAGACCGAGCCTTGCTTAAGCATTTTTTGCAGGCTGGCCAGATTGTACGGCCCGGTGGTGCGGCCACCGAGGCGGACGAAATATTTTTCATCGCTGCTGGGCGCCATCGGCAGCGAAGCTTCGGACCGGCCGGCATTGGCCGCCGCGGCCGCGCCGGGCGGCGGGGGAATCACCGCGCCACTGGCGGTGACGCCAGGCGGCGGTGTGGCGGCAGCAGCCGTACCGGCCGCGCTAGTGCCGCCGCATTTGGCCAAATCGGCCAGTAATTCCTCAACGGACGGATAACGTTCGCCGGCGCGTT
>Ga0316217_10005662_pt1 | contig 12817 bp, 8 predicted proteins | sample 1anoAmetaG_FD_203633 | JGI IMG/M metagenome (GOLD analysis project Ga0316217, IMG submission 203633) | Freshwater microbial communities from Trout Bog Lake, Wisconsin, USA - 1anoA | ecosystem: Environmental > Aquatic > Freshwater > Lake > Hypolimnion/Profundal zone | place: USA: Wisconsin...
GGCTGAAGCACTCGCTGGATGACCTGAGCGCTCGTGCCGCGCACGCGGTCCACTCTGGCTACACGCTGCTCATTCTTTCTGACCGCGGCGTGGATCCGACGTATGTTCCGATCCCCAGCCTGCTGGCCATGGCAGCCGTACATAACCGGCTGGTTCGCGAGAAGACCCGTACCCAGGTGGCTTTGATTATTGAAAGCGGCGAGCCGCGCGAGGTGATGCATTTTGCATTGCTGATTGGCTACGGCGCCAGCGCTATCAATCCTTACCTTGCCATTGAAACGCTGCACGATTTGAAGCGGCGTGGCTTGCTGCCGGACGACGTTAGCGCCGAGTACGCCGAGAAGAACTTTATCAAGGCCATCAACAAGGGCCTGCTGAAGACATTCTCAAAGATGGGTATCAGCACGCTGCAGAGCTACCGCGGCGCGCAGGTGTTTGAGGCCGTTGGACTGAACAAGGCGGTGGTTGATGCTTACTTCTCCGGCACTGCTTCGCGTATCGAGGGTGTGGGACTGGATGTGCTGGCCCGCGAGGCGCTGCTCAAGCATGCCTACGCTTACCAGCCGCTGACCGAATCGGAGACCGACCTGGTTGTGGGCGGTCAGTATCAGTACCGCGAGGGCGGCGAATATCACCTGCTGAATCCGCTGACTATCAGCAAGGTGCAGCACGCTGTACGGCAGAACAATCCGGCCACGTTCCAGGAGTACACCGACCTGATCGACGATCAGAATCGTACCCTGTGTACGCTGCGTGGGTTGCTGAAGTTGAAGTACTCCGATCATCCGATTCCAGTGGAAGAGGTGGAACCGGCCAAGGAGATTGTGAAGCGATTCACAACCGGCGCCATGAGCTTTGGCTCCATCAGCAAAGAGGCGCACGAGACGTTGGCAATCGCCATGAACCGCATGGGCGGCATGTCGAACACGGGTGAGGGCGGCGAAGACGAGGAGCGCTTCAAGCGCGATGCGAACGGCGACCTGCGGCGGAGCGCAGTGAAGCAGGTGGCCAGCGGCCGCTTTGGCGTGACTACCAATTACCTGGTGAACGCCGACGAACTCCAGATCAAGATGGCGCAGGGTGCAAAGCCGGGCGAAGGCGGGCAGTTGCCAGGCCACAAGGTGGATGAGATTATCGCGAGGACACGGCACTCGATTGCCGGCGTCGGACTGATCTCTCCCCCGCCACACCACGATATCTACTCGATTGAAGATCTGGCACAGCTTATCTACGACCTGAAGAATGTGAACCCGCAGGCGCGAATCGCTGTGAAGCTGGTATCCGAGGTGGGAGTGGGTACGGTGGCAGCGGGCGTAGCCAAGGCTCATGCCGATGTGGTGCTGATCTCCGGCGACAACGGAGGGACCGGCGCTTCGCCGCTGAGCTCGATCAAGCACGCTGGACTGCCGTGGGAGCTGGGCTTGGCTGAGACGCAGCAGGTGCTTCTGCTAAACGATCTGCGCAGCCGCATCCGTGTGCAGACGGACGGCAAGCTGCAGACCGGGCGCGATGTTGTCATCGCAGCACTGCTGGGCGCTGAAGAGTACGGCTTTGCCACCATGCCGCTGATCACGATGGGCTGCATCATGATGCGCAAATGCCACTTGAATACCTGCGCAGTGGGCATTGCGACGCAGGACCCGGTGTTGCGCGCTCGCTTCACGGGACAGCCCGAACACGTGGTGAACTTCTTCTTCTTTATCGCCGAACAGATGCGCCAGCACATGGCCAAGCTCGGCTTCCGCACAGTGGACGAGATGGTGGGCCGCGTAGACAAGATTGACGCCGCCGTCGCCGATACGCACTGGAAGGCGAAGGGCGTGGACCTGTCGTCGATTCTCTACTCGCCGACGCTGCCTTCGCGCGTGGCACGCCGCCGGATGCAGGCCCAGGATCATGGGCTTGTGCAGGCGCTCGATCATGCGCTGATTGCCAAGGCAGCACCGGCATTGGAATCAAAGATTCCGGTAACGGGCAATTTTGCCATCCGCAATGTTCACCGTACGGTGGGCGCGATGCTGGGCGGCGAGATTGCGCGACGGTACGGTTCAGCAGGGTTGCCGGACGGCACCATCCACTTCCGCTTCGAGGGTTCGGCTGGCCAGAGCTTTGGCGCATTCGTTCCGAACGGAGTGACGTTGGAGCTGGAGGGTGACACAAACGATTACCTGGGCAAGGGGCTTTCCGGTGGGCGCATCATCGCCTATCCGCCGAAGACCTCAAGCTTTCTGCCCGAAGAGAGCATTCTGGTGGGCAATGTGGTGCTCTACGGCGCGACCTCAGGCGAAGTCTTTCTCAATGGTATTGGCGGCGAGCGATTTGCTGTCCGCAACTCCGGCGCGATCGCCGTGGTTGAGGGCGTGGGCGACCACGGCTGCGAGTACATGACGAACGGCACGGTTATCGTGCTGGGGGCCACGGGGCGCAACTTTGCCGCCGGCATGAGCGGCGGAATCGCCTACGTGTACGACGATCAAGGGGACTTTTCAACCCGCCGCTGCAATACGGCGAGTGTCGACCTGGAACCGCTGGCGGCAGAAGCTGACGTTGCCCAGGTTCGCGGCTTGCTGGAACGGCACCGTGACCTGACAGGCAGCCCGCGCGCGGCCTGGATTCTGGAGCACTGGGCAGATGCGCAGCCCAAGTTCATCAAGGTTTTCCCGCATGAGTACAAGCGTGTTATGGGCATTCCTCGCGTTGAGACACTGTATGTATCTCCTATAACTTCGTCGCCTCTGGTGACGGCTACCTCAGAGGTGCAGCATGGGTAAGGTCACGGGATTTCTTGAGATTCAGCGCGAACAGCCGGTCCGCCGCAAGGCGGATGAGCGGGTCAACGACTGGTTCGAGATCTATCAACCTTTTTCAGAGGAAAAGCAGCGCGAGCAAGGCGCACGCTGCATGGACTGCGGCGTGCCCTTTTGCCATTCCGGCTGTCCGGTCAACAACATCATTCCCGACTGGAACGATCTGGTCTACAACAAGCGTTGGGAAGTTGCCATCCGCCGTCTGCACTCGACCAACAATTTTCCGGAGTTTACGGGCCGGATCTGCCCTGCCCCCTGCGAGGCCGCCTGCGTCCTGGGCATCAATCAGCCTCCAGTTTCAATCAAGCTTATTGAGAAGTCGATTGTGGAGCGCGGCTGGGACGAAGGCTGGATTCAGCCAGAACTCCCCGAACAGAGCACGGGCAAGCGAGTTGCCGTGGTTGGCAGCGGCCCTGCTGGCCTGGCCGCCGCACAGCAGTTGCGCCGGGCCGGGCACTCCGTAACCGTTTATGAGAAGAATGACCGCGTCGGGGGCCTGTTACGCTACGGAATCCCCAACTTCAAGCTGGAAAAGCATGTTATCGACCGCCGCATTGAACAGATGCGGGCCGAAGGCGTGAACTTTGTCACCAACGCGCATGTGGGCGTGAATGTTCCGGTGGAAGCGCTGACCAGCCACTATGAGGCGATTCTGCTGTGTGGCGGCTCTGAGCAGCCCCGCGACCTGAAGGTTCCTGGCCGGGAGTTGAAGGGTATCCACTACGCTATGGAGTTTTTGCCCCAGCAGAATCACCGCTGCGAGGGCGACACGGTGGATCAATCGATCGCCATTGTTGCTGAAGGCAAGCGGGTTTTGATTATTGGTGGAGGCGACACAGGCGCGGACTGCCTGGGCACCAGCCTTCGCCAGCACGCCAAGAGCGTACACCAGTTTGAGATTATGCCCAAGGCGCCTGAGCAGCGTTCCCCAACTACTCCTTGGCCACTTTGGCCGCTGCAACTGCGGACTGAAAGCTCTCACGAAGAGGGCGGCATACGCGACTGGAGCATCAACAGCGTAAAGTTCACAGGCGATGAGAACGGCAACGTGAAGCAGTTGCATGCGGTGCGCGTGGGACCGCCCCCGAAGTTCGAGGCCATTGCCGGTACCGAATTCACGCTGGAAGTGGACCTGGTTCTACTGGCCATGGGCTTCCTTGGCCCTGTTCGCTCAGGGATGATTGAGCAGATGGGCCTGGAACTGGACAATCGCGGCAACATTGCCACCACCAACTACATGTCTTCCGTGGACGGTGTGTTTGCCGCAGGCGATATGCGGCGCGGTCAGTCCCTGGTTGTCTGGGCCATCTCGGAGGGTCGCAAGGCAGCAGCCGCGGTTGACACATACCTGGCGGCGCAGGCTGATGCTGTGCCTCTGCTCCATCGCGCGCGCACATAGTTTATCGCGTCGGTACGAGTGCCTGGGAGGGTGCAGCTTTTCGGCTGGCCCTCCGAAGACCGGGAGCAGCCTGCAGCACAGATTGCCAGGACGCTCTCTATCTCCACTTTAACTATGGACGGTAACTTGCTGGATATTTGACAGTTACGACATGCCATTCTATGGCCGCATCAGTTTGGCTGCCGTTCATTTTCTTTCAGCCTCTCGGGCGCCTTCCTAGAAACTCCGACTTTTTGTGCAAGACGATGAGTCTTTGGGCAAAATGCAACTTTTTTTGCCCTCGATTCCGGCCGCTTATCCAAACGTGGATGACGAATTGGTAATTTCCGGGTTGGCGACGATCCTCTTATGATCCGTGACGCAGGGCGTAAAATCCGATGGACGAAGAACCTAAAGCTCTTTGGATATGGCGCGTTGGCACTTGTAGCAGCAGCCGTTATCTACAGCGGCTTAGTGGTGTTCGGAGTACTGCCTCTACCCGGTGCGAATATCTCTGAAACGATGCTCGTGTTGAACGACGTCAATGGCGCAGGGTTCGAGGTGATCTACACGAACTCCGACACTCTTGCCAAAGAAGAATGGGTTAACGTGTACGTCTACGACTCGGGCAGCCAATCGAATTGGTTCAATCGACTAATTCATCGTAAGACGCTGCTGTTTTCATACGATCCGGGGTACCCTGCTGAGACACCACACATCGAAGCGGTTGGACCTCAGGACATTCGTATTTCAATTCCGCGTGTCTCGTCGGTGCTCTATCAAGGCCGTCGCTGGAAAGCGCTCTCGGTGGATTATCAAATAGCGAAAGTTGATTATCCTTGACGGATTTTTCGGATGGTTCCGAGCGTATTACCGCCAACTCGGAAGCTACCATTTCATAAACATATGCTCACTTCTCAATCCAGCGACTGTGGGATAGGACCGGAGGCATTCTTGGCGGGATTACAGCATTTTGGGCAAAGTCTCCTCAGGCACCCAACAGGCTGCGAAAGGGGGCTGGCATCGATGCAACATGCCAGACTCCCGGTACGGGATTCTCAGCGAGTACCAGCCTTCGCATGTCGATGCTCAGGGTACAATTGGGAACGTAACCCGTTTCAAATCATCTGATGCCGTGGCAGAAAATCCCTTTGTCAGAAGAGATATGTCTTGGAAAGATCTACACACACAGATGTCGCCCCCAGAGCAGCTTCCGTCCCCCTATGTGTTGATCTGGATGGCACCCTAGTCAAGTCAGATACGCTGGTTGACACGCTTCTGGTGCTGATACGGACGCGGCCAGAGTTGCTGTTGAAGTTGCCTGGTTATCTGCTTCAAGGCAAAGCCGCACTCAAGGCCTTCGTAACGGAATCCATCCCCCTGGATGTTGTCCATCTTCCTTATAACCACGCGCTGCTGCTTTTTCTCCAAAAGATGTTCAGGGAAGGCCGCGCAATTTATCTGGTAACTGGCGCTGACGAGCGACTGGCGCGTCGCGTTGCTGATCACCTGGGGATCTTTCGTGGGGTTTTGGGATCAGATGGGGTAACCAATCTAACGGGAAGGAACAAGCTCAAATGCCTGCGCGACCAGGTGGGTTGCGACGGATTTGATTATGTGGGCAACAGCCGGACCGATCTTTCGCTGCTGGCACACGCCGTGGGGCCTATGGTTGCCAATCCCAGCCTGGGATTGCGCTTGGGGCTGCGCGCGCAGCACATTCGTCCTTCGCAGGAGTTTCTGGAACGCAGCCATCCCCTGCAGTCGTTGGTCAAGGCCATGCGCTTACATCAATGGGCCAAGAACCTGCTGATCTTTGTGCCGCTGCTGCTGTCTCATGCTTTGACCGCAAGCAAATTGCTGACGGCGCTGGCGGCTTTTTTCTGCTTCAGTCTGGCTGCCTCGGCAACTTACATTGTGAACGACCTGCTGGATATCGAGGCTGACCGCCGGCATCTTCGCAAGCGGCGACGACCCTTTGCATCGGGTGACCTTTCTGTTCTGACAGGGTTTTGCGCGGTTGCGGCATTTCTTGCGGTTGCGCTTCTGGGCGCACGGCTGTTCACAGTTGGATTTTACGGTTGGCTGCTGCTCTACCTGATCTCGACGCTGGCTTATTCCCTCTATCTGAAGCGCATTGAACTGGTTGATGTACTTGTGCTCTCGGGCTTGTATACCCTGCGCTTGCAGGCGGGCAGCGCGGCAACCCAAACACCAATCTCCCATTGGCTGGCAGGCTTTGCCATATTCCTTTTCCTGTCCCTGGCGATTGTAAAGCGATTTGCCGAGTTGGAGAACCAGCGCGCAAGCGGATCGCAGCCCAAGAATGGACGCGGCTACCTGGTTGCCGATATTGAGCAGCTACGAAGTTTTGGAACTTCAAGCGCGTATGCGGCAGTAGTGATCTTCGCTATCTACATTAGTGGAAGAGATGTAACGGCTCTTTACCACAAGCCGAGATTGTTATGGCTGATTGTGCCAATGATGATCCTGTGGCTAAGCCGGGTTTGGCTGCTTGCCTCGCGCGGCGAACTCAATGAAGACCCAGTGATTTTTGCACTGACTGACCGGATGAGCCTCCTGATTGGTGTAGCAGTGGCGTGCATTGCACTTCTCGCGCTTTAGCGGTCTGCAGAGCAGCATTGAACCGAGATTGTTATACCTTGTTGACAATGCGCTGTTGAAAAATGGGTTAACCTAGAAGCAGGCGACCTTTAATCTCCAGGTTAGTCGACTGCCCTCCCCTGGGCCAGTTCGAAGCGCAAGATGCTTCACTCGGCGCCGCAACGCATCGGGCCGTGTCAGGATTTTTGAAATTCATAATCGGCTCGGAGTCCCTCGTGCCGCCAACTCCAGAAGAATAGCGAAGGAGACAGAGCAGTCTATGCAGAATCCAGTTTGCATTTGTGTAATCGGGTCAGGATATGTGGGCCTTGTTGTTGCAGTTTGCTTTGCAGAAATGGGGCATCACGTCATCTGCGTGGACAATGACGAAGCTCGCGTGAATACCCTCCGCGAGGGCGGTGTCCCAATCTTCGAGGAGCATCTTCCTGAGTTGCTGGCCAAGCATCGGGGTAACGCGGTCGAGTTCACCGCAGACCTTGGCAGCGCCGTGGAGCGGAGCGAGGCTATCTTTATCGCGGTGGGGACTCCCCAGGGCGACACAGGCAGCGCCGACCTTTCTTATGTTGAGGCTGTTGTATCAGAGATCGCTCGCTCAGTGCGAAGTTATAAAGTGATCGTGGAAAAGAGCACGGTACCCGTTTATACGAACGAATGGATTCGGCGCGTGCTGTACCGCCATGGCGTTCAGCCGGAGAGCTTTGATGTAGTTTCAAACCCGGAGTTTTTGCGCGAAGGCACGGCTATTCTGGACTTTCTGCATCCGGACCGCATCGTGGTGGGCGCTGGAACTGAGCGCTCCGCTGCGCTGATGCGACGCATTTACGAGCCTTTGACCGAGGGCGCCTATTACGCCCAACCGGATGCACTCACTGGGCCTTGCAGCAGTTCCAATCCTGCCAAGCTGCTGGTTACCTCAGCGCAAAGCTCTGAGATCATCAAGCATGCTTCGAATGCCTTTCTTGCCCTCAAGATCTCATTCATCAATGCTGTGGCCAATTTGGCAGAGGCCGTGGACGCAGATATTGAAGAGATTGCCGCAGGCATTGGGCTGGACAGTCGCATCGGTCCCAAGTTTCTTCGTGCCGGTATCGGTTATGGCGGTTCCTGTTTCCCCAAGGACGTGGCAGCATTCCACTGGGTAGCCCAAAAGCAGGGTGTGGATTTTCAATTGCTTCAGGATGTCCGCAAGATCAACGAGACGCAGAAGGACATCTTCTATAACAAGGTGCTTTCCGCACTATGGACTCTGCGCGGCAAGCGACTGGCAGCGTTTGGGTTGGCCTTCAAGGGCGGCACAGACGATATTCGCGAGTCTCCCGCTATCGATGTGATACGAAAACTGATTGAAGCAGGCGCATCCGTGACCGCCTACGACCCAGCGGCGATGGAAGCGACACGGAACGTGCTGCCCCCCTCAGAGAAGATGCGCTATGCGGACGATATTTACGAGGCCGCCAAGGATGTGGATGCCGTACTGATACTCACTGACTGGAAGGAGTTCGGCTCGCTCGACCTTGTGCGCCTCAACCAGGTAGTGCGGTTCCCTATCGTAATCGACGGGCGCAACCTCTATCAGCCGCAGATGATGCTCGATCACGGCTTTACTTATGTGAGTATGGGCAGGCCAGCCACTTACCATGCCCAGCAGGGCAAGCCACGCAAGACGGTACTGGTATAGGAGTACCCGATACGAAAAGAGAGGGAGCCCCCTGCAGGGGGTCTTAGGGCCCACAATCAACCAATTCGGAGCGGGAGTCTTTGACCATGCATGTACTTGTTACCGGCGCTGCCGGGTTTCTTGGCTCTCACCTTACGGACCGATTACTGAGTGAAGGCCACTCCGTTCTGGGCGTCGATAACCTCTCGACTGGTGAGATGGAGAATGTGGCTCATTTGGCTGATGAGCCGCGCTTCAGCTTCAAGGAATGGGATATTTGCCAGGCCTTCGATCCCGGTCCTGTGGACTACATATTCAATCTGGCTTCGCCAGCAAGCCCGCCGGAATATCTGCGTCTTGCCATTGAGACCTTGCGCGTGGGCTCGGTGGGAACTGAGAACACACTGGAGATTGCCGCGCGCTATGGCGCCGGCCACCTGCACGCGTCCACATCGGAGTGCTACGGAGATCCGGCCCAGCATCCACAGACGGAGAGCTATTGGGGAAATGTGAACCCGGTCGGTCCGCGATCCGTCTACGACGAGGCCAAACGCTACAGCGAAGCGCTGGTAATGGCGTATCACCGCTCGCGCGGCGTCAATACGCACCTGGTAAGGATATTCAACACCTATGGGCCACGGCTGCACCCCAGCGATGGCCGCGTAATTTCGAACTTCATGATGCAGGCCCTGCGGAATGAACCTTTGACAATTTATGGAGAAGGCAATCAGACTCGCAGCTTTTGCTATGTGGACGATTTGATTGATGGAATATTACGCCTGTCGCGCTCTGCCGAGCACCTCCCGGTGAACATTGGCAATCCCGACGAGTTCACAATCCTGGAGTGCGCCCAGGCCGTGCTGGAGATAACGGGCTCGAAGAGCGAGCTTACATTCAAACCACTACCGCAGGACGACCCGACCCGGCGCTGCCCTGATATCACCAAAGCTCGGACCCTGCTCGGTTGGGAGCCACGAGTTCCGCTGAAAGAAGGTTTGGCAAGATCGCTTCCCTTTTTCATCCACCGGCTTGATGCATAGAGGTCCAAGGGGAGATTGCACTTCTTGCGAGGGATGAGGAGTGCAAGGGCAGATACAGCGGTTGAATGTTGAATGAAGTTGCAAGCAGTTGACTGTAATTTTTATAAAAATATATGCATGTGCTTTACAACCATTTTTGAGATTTCGCTTCTAAGCGCACATCAGACAAACACAATTCGGGGCACATTCACGGTCTAGATTGCGATAGGAATCCAAGCTAAAGTGATGAATAAATAGCCACGTAGCGTGGATTAGTTGGGATGCCTTAGAAGATTGCTGCTATACTTCAACTACTGGTTTCCCCTGACTCCAGGACCTGCTGCAATCGATAGCGAAGGGTGAAAGCGCTTACTCACATTTGGGCGTTAACAACTCTTTGGATGCGGTAATTCTAGCCCCAAATCGGGGCTGTGGAAAACGACTCATCCAAGTGAGGATAGCGAAGCTTTGCGCAAAATGGGCCACATACTCCTTCGCGAAGAAAGTTTGACACCTGCGGTTCAACTGCCGCAAGCACTCAAGTGGTTTGCGCTCCATACGAGTTCACGCCACGAAAAGAGCGTTGCAAGGCATCTGACTCAACGGGAGATCGACTTCTATCTTCCTCTCAGCCGATCGGAACGCAAATGGCGCGATGGGTCCAGGGTCACAGTCGACCTTCCGTTGTTTCCAGGCTATATATTTGTGCACATTCCACGGGGAGAGCGTGTTCGGGTACTGGAAATACCGGGCGCTCTGGCTATTGTTAGCGGAACCGGGGGCGATCCCGCCCCGTTACCTGAAGATGCAATTGAGATTCTTCGGTCCGGACTTGAGTTGCGGTCTGCCGAGCGTCATCCCTATCTGGTTGTTGGGCAGCGCGCACGCATTCGATCAGGGCCCTTTGCCGGAATGGACGGCATCGTGTTGAGGAAGAAGAGTAGCTTCCGTATTGTCCTGACGCTGGCGCAGATCATGCAGAGCATCGCCGTAGAAGTAGACGAAAAGGATCTTGAGCCTTTTGAATTGTCAAGCTTGGATATTTCCGCAGTCTATCGAGCTTCAGCTTAGTTTTCGAGATAGTTAGAGATTAAATGTCAAAACTCCCCAAACTCGTAAAAGGCGAAGCCGAGGCGCAGATTCTGTCTAGCGCTGCCGGGCTATTTGCCAATTTTGGATACAACGGTGTCAGCACGCGCGATATTGCTTCCGGTGCAGGTGTCAACGAGGTCACGATTTATCGTCATTATCCGCGCAAGCGTGACCTCTATGTAGCCGTGCTCGAAGCTGAGCTGCAGCATGTCAGGCTGCGAGGCGATTTGCTGAGTCAGCTAGCGGAAGCCCGCGATGGAAAGACCGCACTAACGCGCGCATTTGAACTGCTCGCTTCAACCTTAACGAACCGACCAGATCTGCTCCGGCTTATGCAGTATTGCGCCCTTGAATTGGGGGAGGATGTTGATCCACTGCTGCGCAAGCACCTGGGAGAGTTGGTTGAGGTAGTTGCCCGCTATCTGGCACCCTGGGTACCCGACGGCGAGTTAGCCTCAGGCAGGGCGAAGGCATTGGTTCTGGCACTAATTGCCATCATCTTGAGCCACAGTTCGCTCCATAGGCTATTTATGCGCGACGGCTCCGGACCAGAAGCGATGTTCAAGGCGTATGCGGATTCTTGCTATCTTGGCGCCCTACCGCCTGGATAGGAGTTCAGGGATTTAATTCCCTGCATGTTGAGGCTGGAGGAATAACAAGCTTCCTCTCTCCCTTTCGCCAAGTTCGATCAACAAGGACTTTTGACCAATGCCGCTAAATTGTCCAGCGGCCGAAAGTGACTCTCGTTGAATAGCCTCCCCTTGTCAGTGCGCACCAGCTCACTCCCAGCGTCAGGCTCAAACCCTGATTCCATGCTAATACTTCATATAATCACGACTCTCTCCCCTGTCGATGGGGGCCCACCAGAAGCTGTTCGCCAACTTCTTCGAGCTTATCTGAAGGTTGGCGCAGAGGTTGAGATAGCCTGCCTGGACAATCCGGACGCGAGCTTTCTGAAGGATATTCCATGTCCTGTACACGCTATGGGCCAGTCTCTGCTTGGAAGATATGCATTTTCGCCAGCTCTCTGGCGCTGGCTTCATAAGAACGCAAGTCGATTCGACGGCATCGTCATGAATGGTATATGGACATTTCCTGGAGTGGCCCTGCGTTTTGCAGCGCGCCGCGCCGGGAAACCGTACGGTATATTTGCTCACGGCGCACTTGATCCCTGGTTCAACCGCAAGTACCCACTCAAGCATCTCAAGAAGCTAATTTACTGGCCTTTTCAGTATGCCGTGCTTCGCGATGCGCTCGCAGTCTTTTTTACGACAACGACAGAGCGCGATCTGGCAATCACCAGTTTCCGTCCGAATAAATGGCGAAGCGTCGTCGTTCCGTATGGGATTAGCGATCCGAATGACCTGCAACAAGACGCAGCCAAAGAGATCGAAGCGTTCAACATGCGATTGCCGAAGCTTGGCAATCGCCGTTTCCTACTTTTCCTGGGACGCATCCACGAGAAGAAAGGCTGCGACCTGTTAATCAAGGCATTTGCAAAAGCTGCTGCTTCAGAGCCGGACGTAGACCTTGTTATGGCCGGTCCAGACCAAACAGGAATGAAAGCAACGCTGCAACAACTTGCCGAACAACTTGGAGTTGCTGAAAGAATCCACTGGCCAGGCTTAATCAGCGGCGAACTCAAATGGGGAGCACTCCGGGCATGCGAAGCGTTCGTGTTGCCCTCTCACCAGGAGAACTTCGGCATTGCAGTGGTTGAAGCCTTGGCAGTAGGCCGACCAGTACTCATCAGCAACCAGGTGAACATCTGGCCTGAGATTGAACAGGACCGCGCAGGCCTCGTCGAAGAAGACACGCAGGATGGTACAGACCGCTTGCTTCAACGGTGGTTCGATCTGCCTCCAGCGGAACGAGATGCCATGGCTTCCCGGACTAGAGCCTGCTTTACCAGCAGGTTCGCCATGGACCGAACTGCGCTGCTTATCAACAGCATCTTTGCCTCGTTTAACCAAAAGCGCAAGGCATGCTAGACACGTTCCAGTCATTTAGTTGCAATCGACTATTAACATGTAAGACATTTCATCTCAATTCATATAGCTAAGTGAATTGATGTTGGCATGACACCCCTCCTATATCAGATGTTTCTAAGCTGCCCTCATATCGAGATTAAGCCCGTAAAGTTCTGTAGAAGCCGCTGAGTGATGAGCGAAGCGAGCCACCCGGTTGATTCCTTAGGATGTTGTTTACCAAGACGACATTCCAAGGAGGACTGCCGATA
>Ga0316217_10005664_pt1 | contig 12814 bp, 12 predicted proteins | sample 1anoAmetaG_FD_203633 | JGI IMG/M metagenome (GOLD analysis project Ga0316217, IMG submission 203633) | Freshwater microbial communities from Trout Bog Lake, Wisconsin, USA - 1anoA | ecosystem: Environmental > Aquatic > Freshwater > Lake > Hypolimnion/Profundal zone | place: USA: Wisconsin...
GCGAAAGATCCTCCAGAAGAGCATCAGGGACCTGGAACGTCTCGGCTACAAGGTCACCTTGGAGGCCCCGGAGGCTGTTTCATAGCTTGTTACTGGCTAGCAAGTTACGCCTATTTTCATGGCAGAGGATCAGTCCAAGTGGACGGTCCTCGCCCGGTTCGACCTCGTACGCTCCGAGCCACCGCAAATACAATTCCATCTGCCCCTTGAAAGCGGCCTTGAATTTCCCCAATTTCAGCTCCACCGCCACCAGCCGTTTCAGACGCCTGTGATAGAAGAGCAGATCCAGAACATGGTCCTCGTTGTCGATAACCATGCGCTTCTGACGGGCAACGAAGGTGAAACCAGTGCCTAACTCCAGGAGAAACCCCTCCAGTTCCCTGAGAATCGCATTTTCAAGATCGCGTTCAGAATACGTATCCTTGAGCCCAAGGAAATTCAGCACGTAGGGGTCCCTGAAGACCAAGTCCTCACTCACACTGCCTTCCGAACGCAAATTTGAAAGCTCTTCCAGGATCAGCTTTTCAGGTTTCTTCGATAATGCCGTTCGTTCAAAAAGCATGCTGTCAATCTTCTGCTGGAGAACACGTGTCGTCCAGCCTTCGAGCATTGCTATTTCCATATAAAAACATCGCTTGGTATAGTTTTCAATATAAATAAGACGTCTAATGTGGGTCCAGCTCAATTGTCTACGCATTGCGTAGACAATCTCATAGTCAGGTATAACATCCGCAATTTTAATCATATGCCTGAGATTTTTTTCACCGAAACTCATGCCAAAATCAACTTCAAGCTGACCGGCAATTGAGACGACGATTTCGCCTCCGTAATCACCTCGTTCATTCTTGAGGATTACCTCCAGGATGCGCTTCCCGATCCGCCAGTAGAGGAGCGTCAATTCTGCGTTGACTTTGACAGCGATGGACTTCCGGCTCTCAAGAATCAAGAACCTTAGGTCTTCGACCAACTTGCCCGACCAGGAATCCCTGGCCCCTGGTATTCCCGAATCACAACCGTGCATATATCACCTTCATGGTATAATAAAAACAAAATAATTACGATAAAAAAGGATAACGCTCAAGAGAGAATAAGGGCGCACCCAGCCCGTGTAAACCCTTCCAGCAAAATTTTCATCCTGATTTTCGCGCACCATGTGGGCCCCCATTAACAGCCGGCAGCAGCCCCGAATAGAGGAAAGGAGTCGTAGGGACTATAGTTCCAGATCGAGACAGCCACCTGAATGCGACACTCCTTCCTGCACTACCTCCTACTTCCCGTCCTGGCCTGCTCCCTCCTTCAGGGCCAGGAGGCCTCCTTCGCGGCCCTGGAACAGCGCCACGGGGGTCGGCTTGGCGTGCTGGCCCTGGACACCGGCACGGGGCGGACCCTGGGCTGGCGCGCGGGGGAGCTTTTCCCGATGTGCAGTACCTTCAAGCTCCTCCTGGCGGCGCAGTGCCTCTGGAAGGTGGACCATGGGCAGGAGTCCCTGGCCCGGATCCTCCCCTACGGACCCTCCGATCTGCTGGCGTACGCCCCGGTCACGGCGCGGCACGTGGGAGAGAAGGGCCTGAGCGTCGGGACCTTGTGCAAGGCCGCCGTCACGGTCAGCGACAACACCGCCGCCAACCTGCTGCTGGCGGCCCAGGGCGGACCCGCGGAGTTCACCCGGTTCCTCCGGTCCCTGGGGGATGCGGTGACCCGCCTGGACCGCACCGAGCCCGCCCTCAACGAGCCCGTGCCGGGCCAGGACCTGGACACCACGAGCCCCGAGGCCATGGTGGCCACCCTCCGCAAGGTGCTCCTGGGCGACGTGCTGGCGCCGACTTCCCGGAAGCGCCTGCAGCAGTGGCTCCTGGCGAACACCACCGGCGCCCGCCGGCTGAAAGCCGGTCTGCCACCCGGCTGGCGCATCGGCGACAAGACCGGCACCGGCGGGCAGGGCGCCACGAACGACCTCGGTCTTCTGTTCCCGCCCGGGCGGACCCCCATCCTGGTCACCGCCTACTACTGCGGCTCCACGGCGCCCATGGCCGAACGGGAGGCGGTGCTGGCCGCCGTGGGCGGCCTCATCGCGTCGGAGCTGGGCGCCCCGTAGCCGCCTCAGCCCATTGGAAGCGACCTACTGCTCCTTGCAGGGCAGTTCCAGCCCGAACCCCCGTGCCTTGTCCTCCATCTTCAGGAGGAACCCGAACACCACCGCCAACACGCCCAGGCAGGTGAAGATGATCATGGGCAGGGCGTAGTTGTAGGAGGGGCTGCTCACGCCGTCCACCACCATCGTGCCGGTGATGCAGTAGCGGTCCAGGACGTAGCCGATGAGGTAGGGCACGCCCCACAGGGCCACCAGGTTCTGGGTCCAGAAGATCAGGGCGTAGGCCGTGCCCAGCTGGCGGTGGGGGATGAACTTGGGCACGGAGGGCCACATGGCCGAGGGCACCAGGGAGAAGGCGAAGCCCAGCACGATGGTGGCGCCCAGGGCCACCAGCCAGTTGTTCCAGAGCGGCACCGTGAAGATGAAGTGCACCGCCACCAGCAGCAGCGAGCCCAGGATCATCAGGGTGGCGCCCTTGCCCTTGCGGTCGTAGTAGCTGCCGAAGACCACGGTGAGGGGGATGGTGGCGAAGGGGAGGATGCTGGGGATGGCCCCTGCCCAGCTCTCCTTCACATGGAACTTCTGGACCATGAGGTCGGGGGCGTACTTCAGGAAGGGGAACACGGCCGAGTAGAACAGGGCGCAGAGGATGGTGATGTACCAGAAGCCGCGGATGCTCAGGATGTCCTTGATGTCCGAGAGGCGGAAGGCCTCCTCGTCCTCGCTGGTGGTGCCGCTTTCCACCTCGGTCTGGTCGAGCTTCTTGTCCATGGCGCAGTAGAAGAGGTAGGCCACCAGGCCGATGCCCAGGAGCACCACGCCTACCAGGATGGGGGCGCCCACGGCCTTGAAGTACACGGCGATCGGCGCCCCGAGGCCCAGAGCCAGGGCCGTGCCGATGCGGGCGGTGCCCACCTGGAGGCCCATGGCCAGGGCGATCTCATAGCCCTTGAACCAGCGGGCGATGATCTTGGTGGCGGTGACGCCGATGATCTCGATGCCCACCCCGAAGGCCGCGAAGCCCAGGGAGGCCACCATCACCTGGCCCTTGACGTGGATGAAGGGGATCATGGTGTGGTCCAGCACGTGGGTGCTCACGGCCCACCACTTCACCGCGCAGCCCACCACCATCAGGGCACTGGCCAGGAGACCCGTGATGCGGGCGCCCAGCTTGTCCAGGATGATCCCGCCCAGGATGAGCATGCCCAGGAACACGTTGAACCAGGCATAGGCCCCGGTGAAGAAGCCGTATTCCGCGCTGGTCCACTTGAGCTGCTGCTCGATGAGCGTCTTGAGGGGGGACATGACGTCCGCCACGTAGTACCCGCAGAGCATCGTGAAGGACACGATGAGCAGGGAGGTCCAGCGGGCCGCGACAGAGTCGCGCAGGGAGCGTTTGATGGCTTCGGTCATGGGGTTCCTGTAAGCATTGATACTTTCAAGAGCTTACTGGACCCTCTCCCCCCTGTCGTCAACCGAAGTCACAGTCGCCTGACGGTTTCTGACGCCACCAGCGGCGGTCCCATTCCCGGAAGCTCAGCCTTTTTTCTTCGTGCTAGTCTGTCGGCTTGTAGCTGTCCTGCGCGAGGACGACGAGCCCTTCGCTCCGCGGTTCGCGCGGCCCTTGGGCGCGGTTCCCGAACGGACGCCGGTCTTCGAGGTGGGCCGCGCGGCGCGCTTCGCGGGCGTCCTCGCGGGGGCCTTCGCAGGGGCTTTTGCGGGCGCCTTGGCCGGACGGGGGGCGGCCGGTTCGGCCTGGGGCGCCCCTTCGGGGGCCGCGGTGGCGGCCGCCTTGCGGTGGAAGGTCCTGCCCTTGCCCTCGCCCCGGGGTCCCTGGGAGGAATGGGCCTGGGCTTCGGCGCCCTTGCGGGGCTTGAGGCCCTCGCCGGGATCCAGGATCCGGCGGACCTTGGCCGTGCCCTCCTCGCCTTCCCCGACGCCGCGCTTGCGGAAGGCCAGGCGGATGGGAGTGCCCACGAAGCCGAACTGCTCGCGCAGCCGGTTCTCCAGGTAGCGCTGGTAGCTGAAGTGCAGCTCCCGGTCGGTGTTGGTCTTGATGACGAAGCTGGGGGGGCGGGTGCCCACCTGGGTCATGAAGTAGAGCTTGGGCTTGAGCCCCTCCGTGGCGGCCGGCGGGAAGCTGGAGACGGCCTCCCGGAGGAAGTTGTTCAGCTTGCCCGTGGGCACGCGCCGGGCGTGGGCGTCGGCCACCTCGTGGAGCAGGGTGAAGATCTTGGTGACCCGCTGGCCGGTGAGGGCCGAGATGAAGATCATGGGCGAGTGCTGGAGGAAGCCCAGGTCCTGGCGGATCTTGTCCTCCATGGAGAGCGAAGTGAAGGTGTCCTTCTCCACCAGGTCCCACTTGTTCACGACGATGATCACGGCGGCGCCCGCGTCGTGGGCGTAGCCGGCGATCACCGCGTCCTGGTGGGTGACGCCTTCCACCGCGTCCACCAGGAGCAGGGAGACGTCGGCCCGGGCCATGGCCTGCTTCGCCTTCAGGATGGAGAGCTTCTCCGCGCCTTCGTGGGTCTTGCCCTTGCGGCGGATGCCGGCGGTGTCGATGAGGCGGTAGATGCGTCCGTCCGCCTCGAAGACCGTGTCCACCGTGTCCCGGGTGGTGCCGGCCACGTCGCTCACCAGGCTTCGCTCGTAGCCCAGGAACTTGTTCACCAGCGATGACTTGCCCACATTGGGCCGGCCCACCACGGCGAAGCGCAGCTCCTCCTCGGGATCGTGGATCTCCGCCTCTTCGGGGGTGCGATGGAAGGGAAGCCGGGCCTTGATGCTCCCGAGCAGCTCGGGGATCCCGTCCCCATGGCTGGAGGAGATCACGTGGACCTCGTCGAAGCCCAGTTCATAGAAGGCGCTGTCCGGGGACCCGCCCCGCACGCCGTCGATCTTGTTCACCACCAGCAGCGCGGGCACGCCCCGCACCCGGATGCGGGAGGCGATCTCGGCATCAACGGGGTTCCAGCCATCGTGGGCGTCCACCATGAGGACCAGGACATGGGCCTCCTGCATGGCCGCCTGGGCCAGGCGGGTGATGCCCATGGTGATGACGTCGTCCCCCTCGAAATCCAGGCCGCCCGTATCCACCAGCTCGAAGACTTCCGTGGCCTCGCCCCCCTCATCCAGGCAGGTCACCCGCCCGTAGCTCCGGTCCCGGGTCATGCCCGGCAGGTCGTGCACCAGCGCCGCCCGGCTCCGGGTCAGACGGTTGAACAACGTCGATTTGCCCACATTGGGGCGGCCGCACAGGGCCACGAGGGGCAATTTCATCGGGAGTACTCCTAGAAAAAAAAAGCGCCCTCTTTACACGAGGGCGCGTCCTTCTTACTGGCGGGGCTGACGGGACTCGAACCCGCGACCTACGGCGTGACAGGCCGTCACTCTAACCGACTGAGCTACAACCCCTGGTTTTCAAAGCACCATTGCTGGTGGGCGATGACGGACTCGAACCGCCGACATGCTGCGTGTAAAGCAGCTGCTCTAACCGACTGAGCTAATCGCCCGTATCGCCGAACATTGATACTCTCACAGCAAGTTCTTGGGGTCAAGGTGAAATCCCACGCTTGAGTCCTTGCCCAGATGTTGAGAGAATGAACGGCCCCCTCCACTAGGATCGATCCTCCTGCACCCCAGGTGGTCCAAGGTGAGGGAAATCGCAGGAATTCCGGAGGGACTCGTGTTGCCTGATGTTCTGACATCTCTATGCGGTGCGGGGATCCTGCTCACGGGCGCCGAGGCGCCCAAGAGCTTCCTGTCCACCCTGCCCGATCCCATGCGGCCGGACCTCCCGGCCCTGCTGTTCGTGATGGCCCTCATCACGGCCCTGTTCATCTTCCTCAAGTACGTCTTCTTCAAGCCCATCATCAAGGTCATGGATGACCGGGACGCGGCCATCGAGTCCGGCGCCTCCCGCAGGGCCGAGGCCGCCGCCCTGGTGGAGCAGCGCCAGGCGGAGTACGCCGCCCGGCTCAAGGAGCTCCGGACCCAGGCCTTCGAGCACCGCAAGGCCCTGGCCACCGCCGCCGCCCAGGAGAAGCAGGTCCTGCTGGACCAGGCCCGCACCGAGGCCGGCGCCCACCTGACCCAGGCCCTGGCCGGACTCAGGACCGCCAAGGACGCCGCCCGGACGGACCTCATGGCCCAGGTGGAAGCCCTCTCCGAGTCCATGGTCTCCCACCTTCTCCGGCAGGCATGACGCGATGAACCTCCGACGTTTGACCATCCCCCTCGCCCTGGCAGCCGGTCTCGTCCTGGGCGTTTCCGCCCTGGAAGCCCAGGCTCCCGCCCCCCACGCCCAGCAGGAAACCGCCCAGCCTGCTGCCCAGCCCGGAGGGCATGAAGCAAAGCCCGAAGGGCATGAGGCAAAGCCCGAAGGGCATGAGGCAAAGCCCGAAGGGCATGAGGCAAAGCCCGAAGGGCACGAAGCCAAGGCCGAAGGGGAGGAGCACGAGGCCCACCACGCCCAGATCTCCCTGTTCGGCAAGAACCTGGACAAGCCCGCCCAGTTCGGGGTCCAGCTCTTCAATTTCGCCATCTTCGCCGGGCTCCTCTTCTTCCTCCTGAAGGGCGCCCTCTCCAGCGCATTCAAGGCCCGCGCCAAGGAACTGGAGGACAAGCTCTCCCAGGCCGAGCGGGACCGGGCCGAAGCCGACGCCCAGATCAAGGAGCTGGAAACCCGCATGGCGGGCCTCCAGGCCGAGCTGGCCGGCATCATGGCCAAGGCCGAGACCGAGGCCGAGGCGGAGAAGGAGCGCATCCTGCAGTCCGCAGCCCAGGAGGCCGCCCAGATCCGCACCCAGACGGCAGCCGAGATCGAATTCCAGCGGCGCTCGGCCGAAGCCGAGCTGCGCACCCTCGTTGCGGAGCTCGCCATCGAGGGCGCCACCCGGCGCCTGCAGAACCAGGTGACGGGCGAGGTGGCGGCCCAGGTTCTCGATCGCTCCATCGAGCAGGTTGGAGGTAGCAAGTGAGCAACCGACTCGTCGCGCGCCGTTACGCCAAGGCCCTGGCCGATATCGCCGTCAAGGGCGGCAGCCTCGTGGCCTGCCAGGAGGAGCTGGGTGAGATCGCCGCCCTGGTCCGCACCAACCCCGACGTGAGCCGCCTGGCCTTCTACCCGCTGCTCGCCCCGGCCCGCAAGGCCGCCGCCTTCGATGCCATCCTCGAGCAGGGCCGCATCAGCCCCCTGGTCCGGAAGTTCTTCACGGTGGTGGCCAAGGCCGCCCGTCTCAACCTGGTCCTGGAGATCACCGAATGCTTTTCCGAGCTGGTGGATGAGCACACCGGCGTCGTGGAAGCCAAGGTCCAGAGCTCCCAGCCCCTCACCGGCCCCCAGACCCTCGCCCTCACCACCTCCCTCACGCAGCGGACCGGCAAGAGCATCCGCCTGCGCTGGCAGCCCGATCCCGCCATCCTGGGCGGCGTGAAGGTCCAGGTGGGCTCCACCGTCTACGATGCGTCCCTCCAGGGCCAGCTGCGGCTCCTGAAGGCCAAACTGCTCTCTGCCTAGCACCCCGCCCCTGCATTCCGGAGGATCAACCATGGACATTCGCGCGGAAGAGATTTCCCGCATCATCCGCAACGAGATCGAGGGCTTCGACGCCCAGGTGGACGTCTCCGAAATCGGGACGGTCATCAGCGTGGGCGACGGCATCGCCCGGGCCCACGGTCTCGAGAAGGTCATGGCCGGAGAGCTCCTCGAGCTGCCCCACGGCGTCATGGGCCTGGCCTTCAACCTGGAGGAGGACAACGTCGGCATCATCCTCCTGGGCGAGACCAGCGCCATCATGGAAGGCGACACCGTCAAGCGCACCGGCAAGATCATGTCCGTGCCCGTGGGCCCCGAGTACGTGGGCCGCGTGGTGGGGCCGCTCGGCAATCCCATCGACGGCAAGGGCCCCATCGCCGCCGCAGCCCGCAACCCCATCGAGCGCATCGCCCCGGGCATCGTGGACCGCGAGAGCGTCAGCCAGCCCATGCAGACCGGCCTCAAGGCCATCGACGCCCTCATCCCCATCGGGCGCGGCCAGCGCGAGCTGATCATCGGGGACCGCCAGACCGGCAAGACCGCGGTGGCGCTCGACACGATCATCAACCAGAAGGGCAACGGCGTCATCTGCATCTACGTGGCCATCGGCCAGAAGCGCTCCACCGTGGCCCAGGTGGTCAAGACCCTCGAAGACTTCGACGCCATGGGGCACACCATCGTGGTGGCCGCCACCGCCAGCGAGCCGGCCCCCCTGCTCTTCCTGGCCCCCCTCACCGGAGCGGCCCTGGGCGAGTACTTCATGTGGCACGGCAAGGACGGCAAGCCCGCGGGCGAAGACAACCCGGGCCAGCACGTGCTCGTCATCTACGACGATCTCTCCAAGCAGGCCGTGGCCTACCGCGAGATCTCCCTCCTGGTGCGCCGGCCTCCCGGACGCGAGGCCTACCCGGGCGACGTGTTCTACCTCCACTCCCGCCTGCTGGAACGCGCCTCCAAGCTCTCCAAGGCCCGGGGCGGCGGCTCCATGACCGCCCTGCCCATCATCGAGACGCAGGCCGGCGACGTGTCCGCCTACATCCCCACCAACGTCATCTCCATCACCGACGGCCAGATCTTCCTGGAATCCGACCTGTTCAACGCGGGCGTCCGTCCCGCCCTGAACGTGGGCATCTCGGTGAGCCGCGTGGGCGGCGCCGCCCAGGTGAAGGCCATGAAGCAGGTGTCGGGCTCCATCAAGCTGGAACTGGCCCAGTACCGCGAGCTCGCCGCCTTCTCCCAGTTCGGTTCCGACCTGGACAAGGGCACCCTGGCCCAGCTCAACCGCGGCCAGCGCCTGGTGGAGATCCTCAAGCAGCCCCAGTACGTGCCCATGCCGGTGGAGAAGCAGGTCATCACCATCTGGGCCGCCACCGGCGGCTTCCTGGATGACCTGCCGGTCGACCAGTGCCGCAAGTTCGAAACCGAGCTGCACGCCTACCTCGATATCAACGCTCCCGAACTGCTCCGGGTCATCCGGGACACCAAGGTCCTCTCCGACGAGACCAAGGCCGCCCTCAAGACCCAGGTTGCCAGCTTCAAGGAGACCTTCCAGGCCAGCCTCAACCAGACCACGGGAGCATAACCCATGGCCGGCCTCCAGGACATTCGCCGCCGCATCCGGTCGGTGAAGAACACCCAGCAGGTCACCAAGGCCATGAAGATGATTTCCGCCGTGAAGCTGCGGAAGTCACAGGAAAGCCTGATGGCCCTGCGCCCCTACGCGGCCAAGCTGCTGGACGTGGTGCAGAACGTGGTGAGCCGCTCGGAGGAGCTGGGCGCCTCGGTACACAGCCCCATCGCCCAGGCCTTCCTGGCCCCCCGCGAGGAAGCCAACATCCGCCTGGTGGTCATCGCCAGCGACAAGGGCCTCTGCGGCGGCTTCAACGCCAACGTGCTCAAGCAGGCCACGGCCTTCGTGCAGACGGTCCCCGCCAAGCTCGTCCACCTGGACGTGGTGGGCAAGCGCGCGGCCGACTGGGCCCGCAAGCTCGGGCAGACCACGGATTCCGACCACCCCGGGGTGACCCTGGCCGGGCTCCCGGCCCTGGCCCAGGAGATCGCCACGGATGCCGCCCGGCAGTACGAGGAGGGCACCATCGACGCCCTCTACGTCATCCACAACTACTTCGCCTCGGCCCTGGCCCAGGTGCCCACGACCCAGCGGGTCTTCCCCATGGAGATCCCGCCCCACGACGAGGTGTCGGTTCCGCCCCTGCTGGAACCCAGCCCCGCCGCGGTGCTGGACGCCCTCCTGCCCCGCTTCATCGAGACCACCTTCCTGCACGCCCTCCTGGAGAGTTCGGCCAGCGAGCACGGGGCGCGCATGGCGGCCATGGACAAGGCCAGCACCAACGCCGAGGACATGATCGCCCGCCTCACCCTCAACATGAACAAGCTGCGGCAGGCTTCCATCACCAACCAGATCATCGAGATCGTGTCCGGCGCCAACGCCTGACGCTCCCCCTTACGTATTATCGAGGTCCGACATGACTGAAATGAAACAAGGCCGCGTCATCGCCATCATCGGCCCCGCCGTGGACGTGGAGTTCGAGGAGAACCATCTCCCCGAAATCATGAACGCCCTCTTCACCGACATCACCGATGCCTCCGGCACGACCAACCAGGTGACCCTGGAGGTCCAGCAGCACCTCGGCGAGAACCGGGTCCGCTGCGTGGCCATGCAGCCCACCGAGGGCATGGTGCGCGGCCAGAAGGTCGTCGACACCGGTTCGGCCATCCAGGTGCCCGTGGGTCCCGAGACCCTGGGCCGCATCATCAACGTCGTCGGCCACCCCGTGGACGAGCGCGGCCCCCTGGGCAACAAGCTCACCCTGCCCATGCACCGGGAAGCCCCCAAGTTCGACGAGCTGAACACCACCGCCGAGATGTTCGAGACCGGCATCAAGGTCATCGACCTCCTGGAACCCTACGCCAAGGGCGGCAAGACGGGCCTGTTCGGCGGCGCCGGCGTGGGCAAGACCGTGCTCATCATGGAACTCATCAACAACCTGGCCAAGGGCCACGGCGGCCTGTCGGTGTTCGCCGGCGTCGGCGAGCGCACCCGCGAGGGCAACGACCTCTGGGTCGAGATGATGGATTCGGGCGTCATCAACAAGGACGACCTCTCCGAAAGCAAGGTGGCGCTCATCTACGGCCAGATGACCGAACCTCCCGGAGCCCGCGCCCGGGTGGCCCTCACCGGCCTCACCGTCGCCGAGTACTTCCGCGACGCCGAAGGCAAGGACGTGCTGCTCTTCATCGACAACATCTTCCGCTTCACGCAGGCCGGCTCGGAAGTGTCCGCCCTCCTGGGCCGCATGCCGTCGGCCGTGGGCTACCAGCCCACCCTGGCCACCGAGATGGGCGAGCTCCAGGAGCGCATCACTTCCACCAAGAAGGGCTCCATCACCTCCGTGCAGGCCGTGTACGTGCCCGCCGACGACTACACCGATCCGGCGCCCGCCACCACCTTTGCCCACCTGGACGCCACCACGAACCTCTCCCGCGAGCTATCGGCCCTGGGCATCTACCCCGCCGTGGATCCCCTGGCGAGCACCAGCCGCCTCATGGACCCCCGGGTGCTGGGCGACCTGCACTACAACACCGCCATGCGCGTGAAGGCCATCCTCCAGAAGTACAAGGAGCTCCAGGACATCATCGCCATCCTGGGCATGGACGAGCTCTCGGACGACGACAAGCTCGCCGTGGCCCGCGCCCGCAAGCTCCAGCGCTTCCTCAGCCAGCCCTTCTTCGTGGCCACGACCTTCTCGGGCATGCCCGGCAAGTACGTGAAGCTGGAAGAGACCATCCGCGGCTTCTCCGAGATCTGCGACGGCAAGTGGGACCACCTCCCCGAGCAGGCCTTCTACATGGTCGGCACCATCGAAGAGGCTGCGGCGAAGGCGGAAAAGCTGGCCCAGGCCTGAGGCTGCCATGACCGACTCCATCCTCCTCGAAGTGCTGACCCCGGAACGCCGCGTCTTTTCCGCCTCGGTGTCCGAACTGCAGTTCCCCACCGCCGAACTGGGCTACTACGGCATCCTCCCGGGCCACACCCCCCTGGTCACGGCCCTGGGCGACGGCCTCATCTACTACACCGAGGGTGACCGCAAGCACTGGCTCACCGTCTTCGGCGGCTTCGCGGAAGTGGGCCCCGAGCACGTCACCGTGCTGGCCCGCGTCAGCGAGACCGTCGACATGATCGACGCCGACCGCGCCGAAGCCGCCCGGGTCCGCGCCCTCAAGCTGATCAAGGACGCCGAGACCGAATCCGACCTGGACCTGGCCCAGGTCAAGCTCGCCGCCAGCCTCATCCGCCTCCAGGCCGCGGGCAAGCCCATCGGCCACTGAAGCACCCTGCTACCCAGAAAAGGCCGGGCTCGCCCGGCCTTTCTGTTTCAGGTCAGTTGCAGGATTTCCTGCTGCAGCGCCTCCTCCAGGCGCGTCAGGAGGGCGAAGGTCGGATTGGAGCCCGCGCGCTCCAGCCTTGAGTAGGCCTGCTGGGTGATGCCCATCCGCTCGGCCACTTCCGCCTGCTTGAGGCGGCGCATGGACCTCGCCAAACGGATCCGGATGGGCAGCAGGTCCAGGGGTGAAAGGCGCAGGAACGCGTCCCCCCGGGGTGCACGATAGAGATCGCCCGTGTGGTCATTGCCATCCGACGCATCGGTCAGCAGGGACTCGAAGACGTACTCCCGAAGATGCTTGCGCGCAACCTCCAGGGTCGAACCCGAACCTGCCCCGAAGGGCTTCCCAAGCCGATCGATGCCTTCGCAGCAGTACGTGCGGCTGGCCTCATCGAAGCTCACCTCATACGGTAGGTAGAGGTTGTACATGGTGTGACTCCCCGCCCCTCCTCGGGGCTACTTCAGGTTTTCTGGCCAGTCGGCTTTCGGAATACCCATTTGCTTGAGGATGGAACGGACCTCGTTGGGATTCTGGAGTTTGCCACGGATGGGAACCGTCCTCTCCCCGGCTTTCCTCATTCGGAACGGGTGGTTGCCCCCGGGGCCCGCATCCAACCATCCATGTTTCTCGCCAACTGCTTTAAGTTCTTCTGTGTCCCTCCGGTTGGCGGGCTTTAATCCGGCCACCGGGTATGCATCTGCAGTCTGAAGCTCGAAACTCGGACCAAAGCGGCCTAAAGCCTACGCCACTCCAGACCGACCGAGCCCGCCGCGGCC
>Ga0316217_10005665_pt1 | contig 12813 bp, 8 predicted proteins | sample 1anoAmetaG_FD_203633 | JGI IMG/M metagenome (GOLD analysis project Ga0316217, IMG submission 203633) | Freshwater microbial communities from Trout Bog Lake, Wisconsin, USA - 1anoA | ecosystem: Environmental > Aquatic > Freshwater > Lake > Hypolimnion/Profundal zone | place: USA: Wisconsin...
CCCTGCGCCCGCTCTGGAAGCTGGAACAGGAAGGCGTGGAGGTCGACTGGGTGGACTTCGACGCCCAGGGCTGGGTGGACCCCCAGGAGATCATCCGCCTCTTCAAGAAGAACACCAAGGCGGTGGTGATGAACCACGGGTCCAACGTCATCGGCACGGTGCAGGACGTCGCGACAGTCGGCAAGGCCTGCCGCGAGCGGGGCATCCTGCTGGTCCTGGACGTCAGCCAGACTGCCGGCATGGTGCCGGTGAACGTGGACGCGCTGGGCGCGGACGTCATCTGCTTCACCGGGCACAAGAGCCTGATGGGACCCATGGGCATCGGCGGGATGTATGTGAGGGAAGGGGTGGAAATCGCCCGCACCCGGGCCGGCGGCACCGGGGTCAGGAGCGCCCAGCGCGCCCACCTCGACGAGTATCCCTACCGCATGGAGTACGGCACGCCCAACTTGCCCGGCATCGCGGGCCTGAACGCGGGGGTGAAGTGGGTCGAGAAGCAGGGCGTCGAGGCCATCCACCGCCACGAGATGGCCCTCTGGACCCGGCTCCGCGACGGCCTCCGGCTCATCGACGGCGTCACCCTCTACTGCGCCGACGACGTCCCGGGCAAGGAGCGCATCAGCGTGCTCTCCTTCAACGTCGATGGCATGGAAGCCATGGACACCGGCACCATGCTCGACGTGGACTACAACATCGCCTGCCGGACCGGCCTGCACTGCACGCCGATGGTCCACGAGCACCTGGGCACCGACAAGCTCCACGGCACCGTCCGCTTCGGCATCGGCGCGTTCAACACCGAGGCCCACATCGACGCGGCGATCCATGGGGTGAAGGAAATCGCCGAGATGCAGAAGAATCGCAGGAAGTGACCGCCCGCCCGCAGCGGATGGATTTCCGCATGACCTGAGGGCCTGGAAAACCGAAGACCGGAATGGACGGATGGCGGCGCCATCCGTCCATTTTTTTGGGCCGGTCCTGCCGACCGTATTTGGTTACCTGAAGGCCAGGCTGACGGGTTGCGAAGACCTCCATGATGAGGTGTGAAATCCGCCGGAAGGCTGTTTTCTAATGAGCATATGATCTCTACTGGGCTACTCTGGGGGGAGTCAGGCATCTTCGAGGAGCTTTCATGGGTGATCCGCTTTTCTGGCACCGGCTGCAGTTCGGGTTCACGGCGACGTTCCATTACATCTTCCCGCAGCTCACCATGGGCCTGGCGTTCCTCATCGCCGTGTTCAAGGGCCTGGGACTCAGGCAGGGCAACGAGCGATTCAACGATGCCGCCCGGTTCTGGATCCGGATCCTCGGGATCAGCTTCGCGGTGGGGGTCGTCACCGGCATCCCCCTGGAGTTCCAGTTCGGCACTGACTGGGCGCGGTTCAGCACCTATTCAGGCGGGGTCATCGGCCAGACCCTGGGCATGGAGGGCATGTTCGCCTTCTTCCTGGAGAGCAGCTTCCTGGGCCTGCTCGTCTGGGGCGAGAAGCGGTTCGGACCCCGCCTGCACTTCCTGGCGGCGGTGGCCCTGTTCGCGGGAAGCTGGCTCAGCGGCTACTTCATCGTGGCCACGGACGCCTTCATGCAGCATCCCGTGGGCTACGCGCTCGCCGCCAACGGCACGCTCCAGCTGGCCAGCTTCTGGGGCTTCGTCCTCAACCCCTGGGCCATCATCCAGTACCTCCACACGATGATGGGCGCGGTGGTGACCGGCTCCTTCGTGGTGGCGGCGGTGGGCGCCTACTGGGTGCTCCGCGGCATCCATCCCGGACCGGCGGCGTTGAACCTCAAGGCCGGCGTCCTGGCCGGCCTGGTCGCCAGCCTGCTGGTCGCCATGCCCACCGGGGATCTCCAGGGCAAGCTCGTGGCCCGCCACCAGCCATTGACCCTGGCGGCCATGGAAGGGCGCTTCCAGAGCGGGCCCCGGGCCGGAATGAACGTGATCGGCCAGCCCAACGTCGCCGCCCACCGGCTGGACAATCCCATCCGGCTGCCGGGGGTCCTGAGCTTCATCGCCTACGGCTCCTTCAGCGCCGACGTGAAGGGCCTCGACGCGTTCCCCCAGGACCAGTGGCCGACCAGCATCGAGCCGCTCTACTACAGCTTCCACATCATGGTGGGCCTCGGGACCCTGTTCATCGCCTTGATGGGGCTTTCGGCGCTCCTGCTGCACAAGGCGCTCCAGCCCCAGCGATGGCTGCTCTGGATCCTGATGCTCGCCTTCCCCTTCCCGTTCATCGCCAACACGGCGGGCTGGATGACCACCGAGCTCGGCCGCCAGCCCTGGCTCCTCTACGGGCTGATGCGCACCTCGGAAGGCTCCAGCCAGCTGGTCCACGGCGGGGAGACGGTATTCACCCTGCTCGGATTCATGGGCCTCTACCTGGTGCTGGGCCTCCTGTTCCTGATGCTGATCGGGCGCGAAGTCGCCCACGGCCCCGTTCCCAGCCACAACGAGCACTGAGGAGACGACCATGGAAATGCTGTGGTTCTGGATTGTTTCGGTCATGGTGGCGATCTATTCGGTGATGGACGGCTTCGACTTCGGCGCCGGCATCCTGCACCTGTTCGTCGCCCGCAGCAATGAAGAGCGGCGCCAGGTGCTGGCGGCCATCGGTCCCCTGTGGGACGGCAACGAGGTCTGGCTGCTCGCGGGGGGCGGGGCCATGTTCATGGCCTTCCCCAAGGTGCTGGCCTCGGGGTTCTCGGGGTTCTACCTGGCGATGTTCCTGGTGCTCTGGTGCCTGGCGCTGCGGGGGATCAGCATCGAGTTCCGCAGCCATGTGGGCGATGTCATGTGGCGCGCCTTCTGGGACCTGGTGTTCGCCGTGGCCAGCATCCTGCTCCCGGTGCTGCTGGGCGCCGCCATCGGCAACGTCATCCGCGGCGTGCCGCTGGATGCCACCGGCTACTTCAACATTCCGCTGTTCACCGACTTCACCGCCGGCAACCCGGTGGGCATCCTGGACTGGTACACCGTGCTCACCGGCGTCCTGGTGCTGGTGACCCTCACCGGCCACGGCGCCGCCTTCCTGGCCTGGAAGACCGACGGCCCGGTCCAGGCCCGCTGCCTGAAGGCTGCGCTGCCCCTGTGGGGCGCGGTGGCGGTCCTGTGGGCCGCCGCCACCCTGGCGACCGCCCAGGTGGCGCCCGCCGTGTTCCAGGGCTGGGCGCAGTCGCCCCTGGCCTGGCTGGGCACGGTGATCTACCTGGCCGGCCTGGCGGCGGTCTTCCTCGGCTTCCGGGCCCGGAAGCATCTGCTCGCCTTCCTGGGATCCTCCGCCTTCATCCTCGGCCTGCTCGCCGCCAGCGCCGCCAGCGTATGGCCGGTCATGCTCCGCTCCACCCTCAACCCGGACTGGAACCTCACCGCCCGCAACGCCAGCGTCGCCGCCGCCGGACTGCAGAAGGGCTTCGTCTGGTGGAGCATCGGCTTCCTGATCGTCCTGGGCTATTTCGCCATGCTGTTCCGGCTGTTCCGCGGCAAGGTCCGGGCGGCGGCGGAAGGCGAGGGCTACTGAAGGCGGTTCAGTGCTGGTGCTGGTGGTCGGCGTGGTGCTGGCCGCCCCCGCAGGTGAACTCGCGGGTGAAGCGCTCGAGCTCGCCGTTGACCAGGGCCTTGACCGCCGCTTCCACGGTGGGGCTCGCGCCGCCGCGATAGACCTCGATGGACGCCTGGTTGAAGCCCATCAGGGGACGCAGGCCCATGCCGCCGGCGATGAGCACGGTCACCCCGTTGGAGGCCAGGTGGTTCACGGCCGCCAGGCATCCGCCCTGTTCGTGCGGGATGCTGGGCAGGGTGCCCACCTGGGCGATCAGGCCTTCCTTCAGGTCCACGAGGGTGTACAGATCGCAGTGGCCGAAGTGGGCCCCGAGTCCGGCGGCGAGGCCGCCGGGGAGGGAAGTTGGGATGGCGATGCGTGCCTCTTTCATGGCCTGGCTCCTTGGGGTGGGCGGTGTGACCCTGGCCGAGGCGGGCTGGCTTCCCTGCGGATGGCGCGGTCAAGGGTGGTGTCGGAAGTCATTATGCGCATATGCTCACAAATCTGCCTGTGATTTCCATCACGCCTGCGATTCCCTGCATCGGCCGTTGAAACCGCACCGGACCTCACCCGTGCTGGACGCGATCCCGCCCGGTTGTCCTTCCGGCCTTGGCCGTTCGTGAGTATATGATCAATACAAGCTTGTTCCATTTTCCGCCCGGCCATCCAGAACGACCGCACTCCTGAAAGGCGCCCCATGCCCAGTTCGCCCCGCATCCTGATCGTTGGTGGTGTCGCCGGAGGCGCCAGCGCGGCCGCCCGTGCGCGCAGGCTGTGCGAGGACGCCGGGATCGTCCTGTTCGAGCGGGGTCCCTATGTCTCCTTCGCCAACTGCGGCCTGCCGTACCACATCGGCGGGGTGATCGAGGAACGCTCGAAGCTGCTGGTCCAGACCCCCGAAAGCCTGTATGCCCGGTTCGACATCGAGGTGCGGGTCAACACCGAAGTGGTGGCCATCGACCCCGCGGCCCAGACCGTGGCGGTCCGGAACCTGAAGACCGGGCGCGAGACCACGGAGCCCTACGACGCCCTGGTGCTGAGCCCCGGGGCCGAAGCCATCCGCCCCGGGATTCCCGGAGCCGACGGCGAACGGATCTTCACGCTCCGGAACATGGGCGACATGGACGCCATCCTGGCCGCCGTGCCCAGGGACGGCGCCGGGCGGGCGCTGGTGGTGGGGGCGGGCTTCATCGGGCTGGAACTGGCCGAACAGTTCCGGTTGCGCGGGCTGCCGGTCACCTTGGTGGAGAAGCTGCCGCATGTGCTGGGCCCGGCCGACCATGAAATGACCATTCCGCTCCAGGAAGAACTGCTCCGGCAAGGGGTGGATCTGCGCCTGGGGCGGTCGGTCACCGCCTTTACCGAGGCGGGCGGAGTCCTGGAGGCTGTGCTGGACGACGGCGGCCGGGTCCCATGCGCCCTGGCGGTCCTGAGCGTCGGGGTGCGCCCGGATACCCGCCTGGCCCGGGCCGCGGGCCTGGCCATCGGCGTCACCGGGGGCATCCTGGTGGACGACCGGATGCGCACCAGCGCCCCCAACATCTATGCGGTGGGCGACGCGGTGGAGGTGCGCGAGTTCGTCAGCGGCGATCCGGCGCTCATCCCGCTGGCAGGTCCGGCCAACCGCCAGGGGCGCATCGCCGCCGAGGTCATCCTGGGCCGGGACAGCCGCTACAAGGCCAGCCAGGGCACCGCCATCTGCAAGGTGTTCGACCTGGCGTTCGCCATGACCGGGCTATCCGAAGCCATGCTGCAGCGCAAAGGCCTCCCCTACCGCCGCACCTACGTGCAGCCGGCGGACCACGCGACCTACTATCCCGGCGCGCGTCCGATCATGCTCAAGCTGCTGTTCGAGCCGGAGCGGGGGCGCATCCTGGGCGCCCAGGCGGTGGGCGCCGGGGGCGTGGACAAGCGCATCGACGTGATCGCGGTGGCCCAGCGGGCCGGGCTCACCGTGTTCGACCTGGAGGACCTGGAGCTGTGCTACGCGCCGCCGTTCGGCAGCGCCAAGGATGCGGTCAACATGGCCGGGTTCGTGGCCGCCAACGTGGTCCGGGGAGACATGGCGCTTTGGGAGCCGGAGGAGCTGGCCGGCCTGACGGATGGCCAGATGCTGGTGGACGTGCGCACCTTCCAGGAGAACGCCCTGGGCACGATCCCCGGCGCGGTCTGCGCACCGGTGGAGGAACTGCGGGACCGCCTGGAGGATCTGCCCAGGGACAAGGAACTGCTGGTGTTCTGCCAGGTGGGTCTGCGCGGCTACGTCGCCGCGCGCCTGCTGGCCCAGCACGGGTTCAAGGTGCGCAACCTGTCCGGGGGCTACCGCCGCTTTGCCCTGTGGCGGGGAATCCATCCAGCGGCGCTGCCCTGCGAACCTGCCGTCGTCCCGGAATCCGGCAGATAGGGCGGAGCTTCGCGGGGCAGGGGATCAGGATGGCTACTACGGCTGGTTATCCCCGGGGGGGCCCTTGACCGGGCACTCCAGGCAGGGGGAAGGCTCGCCTGCTTCCACGGCGGCCTTGGCCGGACAGCGCTCGCAGCGCTCCGGGCCGATCAGGCGGAAGGAGCCGCCCTCGATGCGCAGGGCGCAACCTTCCACCAGCGCCCTGGTCACCGTCCGGTGGGCGGCCTCCAGCACCCGGCCGAAGGTCGCCCGGGAAACCCCCATGCGCTCGGCCGCATCCTGCTGGTAGAGCCCTTCCATGTGGGCCAGCCGGAGGGCCTCCAGCTCTTCCACGGAAAGGGTGACCTCCTCCAGCACCGACATGGGCACAGCCCGCGGCTTGAAGTAGTTGACCCCGGGCATTTCCTCGACTCGCTTGCAGCATGGCCGACGTGGCAAGAAACCCTCCCGCCACAGTCTCAAGGCAAGTTACCGGCCTTGCAAGTTTTTACGCGGAAAACCACGCCGGTCGGCGGAAAGCGCATCTGGGAATTTCTCCCAACCCGACAGGGAATTTTTCAGCGCGGCCATCCGCAGCGCGGCCATCCGGGAACTCCAACCCCTGCATTTCCAGCCTTGGACCAGATCGAGCGGCCCTGTCAGGGATTGGCAGCGTTCATGCATACCCATGGGTGCCACCCGGTCCCGGACCTGGTGGCCAAGGAGGTTCAACATGAACAGAATGGCTGCTCTGCTGGTGGCGTGCGCGCTCTTCACCCCGGCCTTCGCCGGGGAAGCCAAGGTCCCGGTGAAGAAGGCGGAAATCCGGAACGCCGACGCCCGGAAACCCATGGTCAAACGGCAGAAGACGAAGCGGAAGGCGATGCTGCAGTCCTCGGCATTGATCCTGCGGAATCCGGATTTTCCGTGGCAGACCCCGATCTAGCACCGTAGGGGCTCATCTGCTTTGGGCACCCGGGCCGGGCACAAGCATCCGTAACGGAGCGAGCTCCGCAACGGCTGCTAGGCAGGCTTCCCAGGCCCATCCGGCCCTTCACGCCCCGGGCACGACTTCGCCTTCGGCCGTGAGGAAGACGACCGGGCCCAGGTCGAGATCCCTGGCCGCGGCCAGGATCCGGTCCCTGTCGCCCACCAGCAGGAGGCGGGCGTCCTGCGGGTTCAGATGCTCCTGGACCGCGGCCCGCACCGAGGCGAGGCCGGTCCTGACGGTCTCGTCGTGATCCTCCTGGAGCCTGGCCATGGGCTGTTCGTCCAGCCAGAGATAGCCGACCAGGCCCACGAGGCTGCCGAGGGTCTCGAATTCCTGGGGGTAGCCGCGGGTCCGGTTGGTCTTGGCGTCGGCGAGTTCCTGTTCCGAAATGGGCTGCGCGCCTGAGAGCAGGGCCAGTTCCTTGAGGAACTCTCCCACCGCCTGGCTGGTCTTCTCCGAGTCCACCGCGCCGGAGGCCTTCCAGTAGCCCAGGACCCTGCCCTGGCGCAGGGAGGAACCGACCCCGTAGGAAAAGGCCTTGTCCTCGCGCAGGTTCAGGTTCAGGCGCGACTGGAAGCCGCCGCCCCACACATCGTTGACCAGGCGGATGGCATGCATGTCCCTGCTTCTCTGGGCCGGCGCCGGCAGCACCTGGAGGATGACCGTCTGCGGCGCATCCTGCCGGTCCACCGCGAAGACCCGGCCGGGAAGGGGGCTGGCGGCGGGGATCGGCGGGATGGGCTCCGCCCGTCCGGACCAGTCGCCGAAATGGGTCCCGGCCAGTTCCAGCGCTTCCCGCAGGGTGATGGCCCCGGCGAACACCAGCGCCGAACTGTCCGGCCGCACGAAGCGGTCGTGGAACGCCAGGAGATCCTCGCGGGTGAGCGCGGCCACGGTGGCGGGGAGTCCTTCCTGGCCCTGCCCGTACGGGTGGCCCTTGCCATAGATGAGGATGGGCGCGAGGTTGGCCGCCACCGACTTGGCGTTGGTGGCCTCCTGGGCCAGGGCGGCGACGATCATCTGCCGGTCCATGGCCACGGCGGCTTCCGGGTAGGCCGGGGTCCGGACGATTTCCGCGAAGATCCCCATGGCCGGCCCGAGGTTGCGCTTGAGCGCCTGGAACGCGAGATGGGAACCTTCCAGGCCCATGCTGGCCTGGAAGCCGACCCCGAGGTCGCCGAGGGCGTCCTCGATCTCGATGGCCGAACGGGACGCGGTGCCCTTGTCGATCGACTCGAAGGCCAGGGAAGCCCGGCCCTCCTTGCCCTTGGGATCCGTCACGGAACCGCTGCGGGACATCAGGGCGAGGGTCACCAGGGGCAGGTCCGGCCGTTCCACCACCAGGACCTCCAGCCCGTTGGGCAATCTCCCCGTCGCCACCGCCGGGACCTTGAAGGCCGGGTCCGGGCCGGGGACCGGGGCGATGGAACGGTCCAGCGGGGCCGGTTCCACCCGTTCCGACGGCTCCGGGCGGAACCGCACCACCACCCGGTTCCCGTGGTTGATCCAGCGGTCCGCCGCCCGCCTCACGGTTTCCGCCGTGGCCTGGCGGTAGCGGTCCATGTCCTGCTCCAGGAGGCCCGGGTCGCCCAGGAGCGTGTTGTACTGGGCCAGCCGGCCGGCCTTTTCGGCGATCCGCTCGAGGACGGCCAGGAAGCCGATCTCGTAGCGGGTCTTGATGCGTTCCAGTTCGGCGGCCGTGGGACCGTCCTTGGCGAAGGTCCCGATCTCCTCGGCGATGGCCCGCTCCGCTTCCGCCAGCGGCACGCCGGGCAGGACCGAGGCGCATACCAGGAAGCTCCCCGAGAGTTCCTGTTCCCGGTAGTAGGAGGTGACATCGGTGCAGACCTGGTGCTCGTACACGAGGCGCTTCTGCAGGCGGGAGGACAGGCCGTCGGTGAGGATCGCCGAGGCCAGATCCAGTTCGGCGCCTTCCGGCTGGAAATAGCCGGGCGCGGTCCAGGCCAGGTAGACCCGGTCCTGGGCGATCCGGTCCTTCACCTCGATGACCTTTTCGCCGTGCAGTTCCGGCATCCAGCGGGTGGGCCGGTCCAGGGCCGGGCCGGCGGGGATCCCGGCCCAGTATTTCGCGACGAGCGCCTTGGCCGCGGCCGGTTCGAAGTCCCCGCAGATGACCAGGGTCATGTTGTTGGGGGTGTAGTGGGTCCGGAAGAAGGCCCTGACGTCGTCCAGGCTGGCGGCCTCGAGGTCCTCGTGGCTGCCGATGACCGGCCACGAATAGGGGTGGCCCCCGGGATGCAGGGCCAGGTTGATGAGGGAACCGGCCCGCCCGTAGGGCTGGTTCTCCAGCCGCTCTCGCCGCTCGTTCTTCACGACCTCCCGCTGGTGGTCCAGGTTCTCCCGGGTCAGCGTCCCGCCGAGGGTGGCGATCCGGTCGGACTCGAGCCACAGCAGGGTCTCAAGGCTACCGGACGGGGCGGTGATGAAGTAGTTGGTGGTGTCGTTCCCGGTGCTGCCGTTGACGCTGCCCTGGGCGAAGTTGGCCCCGAGCTTCTCGGCATGGGGCAGGTACTTGCCGGGGGCGTTCAGCGAACCCTCGAACATCAGGTGCTCGAACAGGTGGGCGAAACCGGTCCGGCCGGGCGCCTCGTCCTTGGAGCCCACATGGACGCACTCGGTCACGTTGACGAAGGGCAGCCGGTGGTCCGGGGCGAGGATGACCTGCAGGCCGTTGGCGAGCACGTATTTCTCGAACGGGATGTTCGCGCTCTGCCGGACCTCGTCTGTTCCGCTCATCAGGTCATCTCCCCAAGGTCCAGTCTGTTCCTGTTGCCGGTCCCGATCCGGAATTATTCCGGACGCCATTCCGGAGCGCCCGGAGTGACAGCCGGTGACGCCGATCCGGGATCCCTGGTAGGCTTTCGTCATCCACTGTCGCGGCACGGGTGGCAGCCTTGAGGCCTGAAGGAGTCCCACGATGCGCAGCAATCCCCATCAGTCGCGGCAGGAGCCGGCCGGCGGCCTTGCTGAAGGCAGGTCCGAATGAGCGCTCCCGGTTCTTCCAGGCCCCGCCGGAACCGCGCGGGAGCGCTCTCCCTGGCCGCCGCCAGCGCGGGCTTCGTCCTGATGGCCGCCTTGCGCCACGCGGGCATCGCGCTCGCTCCCGGGTGGTCCGTGCTCCAGTCGGGGTTCGAGGCCGGCATGGTGGGCGGCTGCGCCGACTGGTTCGCGGTGTCGGCGCTGTTCCGGCCGATCCCCTCCCGGCGCTGGAGCCTGCCCCACACCGACATCATCGTCCGGGGCCGCGCCAAGCTCTCCCTGGGCATCGTGGACATGGTGCAGAACCGCTGGCTGAGCCCCGGGACCCTGGCCGAGCACCTGGTGCGCCTGAGCGCGAGCGGGTTCATCCTGGACCGTCTGGCCGATCCGGCCGTCCGCGCCCAGGTTGCGGAGGCCGCCAGGGAACTGCTGGGGCGCTTCGCCGGCAGCCTGGACGCCCCGGAGATCGCCGCCTTCCTGGACCGCGCCCTGCGCGACCAGCTGGCGGGTCTGGAACTGGGCCCGGTCTTCGGCCCGTGGCTGGAAGCCCGCATCGCCGCCGGGGATACTGGCCCGCTGTGGGATCTGCTGGCGTCGAGCCTGGCCGACGGCGCCGAGCAGGGCGCCTTCCAGGGCGCCATCCGCGGGATGCTGGAGACCGCCGTGGCCAACTACAAGGGCCAGGGCTTCTGGGAACAGCTCAAGGCGGGGACCGGGGAACTGTTCTTCGACTACGGCCAGGTCGCCGGCAGCCTCGGGATTGCGTTCGGCAGGACACTGCGCGCCATCCAGCATGATCCCGGCCATCCCCTGCGCGCCAGGCTGGACGAGCAGTTCTCCGCCTTCGCCCGGAACCTCGCGCGCGGGGACCGGGAGGCCTGCGCCGCCCTGGAGGGATTCCAGCGCCGGCTGGCCGGGAACGCGGAGCTGGGCCCCGTCCTCGCCCGGATCCTGGCCCGGCTCCAGGAGACGCTCCGGGAGCAGCTGGGCAACCCCGGCGGGGATCTGGCCCGGCTCCTGGAGCGCCTTCTGGAGAACCTGCTGGCCGAGCTGAAGCGGGAGCCCGAGGTCCAGGCCCGGCTCGACGCCTGGGTGCGGCAGCGGGTCCTGGACCTGGCCACGGCCAACCACCACGTCATCGGCGAAATGGTGGCGTCCGCCCTGGTCAAGCTTTCGGACCGCGAGCTGGTGGCGCAGATCGAGGACAAGGTCGGGGCGGACCTGCAGTACATCCGGCTGAACGGAGCGGTGGTGGGGAGTCTCGTCGGCATGGCCCTGGCCCTGGTCCGGATGGCCCTGGGGTGACGCTCTCCGCTTGCCAATTCCCTGAATAATCGAATAATCGTTGCGGAGGCGCCCGTCGATGGCGAATCCCGCGAAGCTCAGTCCGGAGACCCGGCGGTGGCTGGTGGCCATCGCCGTGATGTCGAGCGCCACCATGGAGGTGCTCGACACCTCGGTGGTGAACGTCAGCCTGCCGCACATCGCCGGGAGCCTGTCGGCCACGGTGGACGAGGCCACCTGGGTGCTCACCTCGTACCTGGTGGCCAACGCCATCGTCCTGCCTATCTCCGGCTGGCTGTCGCATTTCTTCGGCCGCAAGCTGATGCTGATGACGGTGGTGACCGGCTTCACGCTCTCCAGCCTGGCCTGCGGGCTCGCCCCCAGCCTGCCCTGGCTGATCTTCTTCCGGGTCATGCAGGGGCTCACCGGCGGCGGGCTGCAGCCCCTGTCCCAGGCGGTGCTGCTGGAGGAGTTCCCCCACGAGCAGCGGGGCAAGGCCATGGCCCTCTGGAGCCTGGGCATCGTCGCCTCGCCCGTGCTGGGCCCCACCCTGGGCGGCTGGATCACCCAGAACTACTCCTGGCGCTGGGTCTTCTACATCAACCTGCCGATCGGGATCTTCAGCCTGGTGATGATCTCCCTGTTCATCGTCGACCCCCACTACATCCGGCGCGGCGCCATGCGCTTCGATGTCTGGGGCATGGCCATGCTGGTGCTGGGCATGGGCGCGCTGCAGATCATGCTGGACAAGGGCCAGGAGGAGGACTGGTTCAACTCCCGGTTCATCCTGACCCTGGCCGTCACCGCGGCGGTCATGCTGACCGCGTTCGTGATCCGGGAATGCTACGCGGAGCAGCCGTTGGTGAAGCTTTCGCTGTTCCGCTACCGGTCCTTCACCGCGGGCATCGGCATCGCCACGGTGCTGGGCTTCGTGCTCTACGGCAGCCTGGTGTCGCTGCCGCTGTTCATGCAGGAACTGCTGGGCTGGGACGCCCAGACCGCGGGCATGTGGACCAGTCCGCGCGGGCTGGCCACGGCCGCGTGCCTGCCGCTGGTGGGGTTCCTGCTGGGCCGGAACTGGGATGCCCGCTACATGCTGGTGTTCGGCATGGTCATGGCCAGCGCGGCGTTCTTCGGCTATTCGGGCATGAACCTGGATTCCGGCACCTGGAACATCCTCGGGCACCAGATCAACCAGGGCGTCGGCCAGGCTTTCCTGTTCGTGCCCCTGACCCTGGTCACCATGGAGATGATCCCCAGGCAGGACACGCCCTACGCCACCAGCCTGTTCAGCGTGATGCGCAACATCGGGTCGAGCATGGGGATCTCCTTCGTCACCACCCTGATGGCGCGCCGGTCCCAGTTCCACCAGAACCAGCTGGTGGGGTCCATGTCCGGGGCGCGCTCACGGGAACTGCTGGACCAGGCCCGGGCCATGTTCATCCGCCACGGCTCCGACCCGGTGACCGCCGGACGGCAGGCCATGGCCGCCCTGTACGGAAGGGTGCAGCAGCAGGCCGCGCTGCTGAGCTTCATCGAGGTGTTCTACCTGCTGGGCTGCCTGTTCATGCTGACCATTCCGCTGGTGCTGCTGATGCGCCGCCCGCGGCCGTCGG
>Ga0316217_10005667_pt1 | contig 12812 bp, 9 predicted proteins | sample 1anoAmetaG_FD_203633 | JGI IMG/M metagenome (GOLD analysis project Ga0316217, IMG submission 203633) | Freshwater microbial communities from Trout Bog Lake, Wisconsin, USA - 1anoA | ecosystem: Environmental > Aquatic > Freshwater > Lake > Hypolimnion/Profundal zone | place: USA: Wisconsin...
CAAGTAGCCAGTTTTTCATTTGAATAATATCGCTCATCAGAAGCAGCTGAGGCTATTTCGGCGTTATTATCAATAAATAATAAATATGATGACCAATTAGATATTTCTATCAAACTTAAAGTTGGAAGCCAGGAGATAGGTTTTGGTACAAAATATTGGTAACCCTTAGTTTTAAGAATTTTAAGTGCAGCTTTTGTTTCGAATAGCGCATTCTTTCGGTTAGAGCTAAAAAAAAGTGTTCGCGAAAGTTGCACAATAATCATCGGAGCTATGCTTTCAAAGATAAGTTTGTCTGCTGTCGGAAAAAGAAGATAAAATAGTTGTAATATAAGTTTTCATCGTTTCGCAGTAAAATAGTAAAACCTTCTCTAAAAGTTTTGAAGTTAAGCAACTTCTATAACACTCTATGTTATAACTAGACTCCTAGCCACAATAAAATTAAAAGATAAGAATTTCGTATAATTGTCGGTTTGAGTAAAGAAGAAGTGAAAAAACTTTGAGCATCATCAATCCGAAATGCTAACTTATGAAAGGAAAACTCGATAAGTAGATATACTTACTGGAAATGGGTTATTCATAGAAAATTTACAGAACTTCAGCCTATAACGCCAGCTTTTTTTGGCAAGACTCACTCAAAATGGCAATCAAAGATGGTAATAATACTGCCATCGTCAATTTAGTCGACTCGAAACAAAGAAGAATGAAAGTGTATGAGCTAAATGTTGAAATGTTTAAGAGAAAAATAGGATCCAAGAAAATTATGCTTTTTAACTAAAACAAATGCCCTATTGGATGCATTCAGTTTGACTATTAGACGACTGGTTTCACGAATCTTTAAAGAGAAGAGCTAATCCCCCAGTAATATACTTCAGAAATTTTCAAGATCCGTATTGAGAAGATAAAAGGCAAATTCAAGGAATAAACTTCTCAAATAAGTATCAAATTTGCATCAAACATTTCCAATGTAGATACTGAAAAAATGCCTGTAAGTGCGAATGGATTTGAATCAGATTTTGGCAAGCATATCTACTCTTAGTAATCTAAATGCATGTTGATCGTTGCTTCCCAGCAAAAGGGAGCTGAAGTTATAGGGTATGCTACATTTGACCTGATGATGGTTGGAAAATTTGAGAAAAGAGTGCCTATCAATCATTCAGAAACCAAAGCTGTGATGGGACATTTGTTTTTAGGACTTGAAGTTGCGAAAAAGCCAGCTAAATCATTAATCTTAAGTGCGATTTGCCTAAAAGTTTAAAAAATCGATGAGAAGGACAAAGATGGTGAAGTAATGCTGAGTGCTCGAATGGGTTGTTGCTTTGGAAAGACTTAACCAAAAGGCATCTCAAGCTTGGTAAATTTTGTAAAAAAGCTTGAAGTAAGATATTATGCAGAAAGCACTCTCTATGTTAATGTTCTCTAGACAGTTACTGACAAAAAATTATAAATCGGCATAAACTTGTCTTAACTAGAGTCCAAAATATCAGGAAAATACTAAAAATAGTTTGGCACTTAGTCTGATTTTATAAAAGGAACCGTCAGTTTTTAGTATAGTTACGATGACCACGAAAAACTGTAATCACATTAAAAAAAACTAATAGAAGAAACTAATGATACTAAAAGAGATGAAGCGAAACCTCAAATTCCAGAATCTGTAAACAAAACTAAAAGTATCAAATAGAATTAGGCTCATATTCCTCAATAATAAAAGTAAACTCCAAATAAAATTGCCGACGAAGAATCAAGAGCAAAAGTACTCGAAACAAATACAAAAAGTAATAAAGTTTTAAGTCTGTAGAATCCTCCAGTCTTAAATGAAGAAAAAAACCATTTATAAGATAGGATTAATAAATAGGAAATAGAAGGCATCCCTCGATCTTAATAGCAATAAATTAAACACAAGCAAGAAGTTAAAGTTTAGATTTTCAAAAAGACTCCCAAATAAGCGTTGCTGTAATCTTCATTGCAGACATATCTGCTCGAGAACCATATTCATTGTAAAATTTGGGTTATTTAGAATATTAAAAACCTTATAGAAGAATGAAAAGCCGCAAGAAAAAAGCAGCTGCTCCAGCTCTTGAATAATCTCCAACAAAAAATGTGCAGAATGGCCATTTCAAGAGAAGCAGCAGCAAGATGGATCCAATTAAACGTTATTAGTTTGTAGCGAACGTTTATTTAGCAAATAGAATACTGGGTCAGTCAAAAAACACAGGTTCTTTTCATAAGAACTCAAATTCAAGTAAACTCACACAATTTTCCTTGAAGAAACCAGCTTAAACCAAGAATTAACCTTAGCTGCCCAAAATCACAGCACCGAATGGATATAAAAAGGGGCCTGCTTTGGATGTGAGGCTTATCGCCAGGAAAAGCATTTCGAAATTAACAAAGAATTGAAGATAATAATGACAAAATTGATGTAAATGTCAAATCACTTTTTATTTTGGCTTGTGTAATACTACTAAATCAGTAATTTCATATCTATGATTTCTGCTTGCGCTTCAATCGTAGAAACCTTCTTATCGAATAGGCCAAGTCTATTAGTTCTTTTCTGGTTTAGGCTCACAATCGTATCTCTAAGCTTAATTTAGAGATTGAACTAAGGAGAAGACACTATCTTTCTCATTTCTCTGTAGCTTTTCAACAGCTAAACAAGATTTAGCTCTGCACAGTCGATCATTGATTTATATTGATTTTTGCTAACACAATAAAAGCAGCAATCTAACCCTCCAATCGGTTTAATGCAGTTTTTGTGATAAATATGGCCGCATCCAAACAATAAGGCTTCCACTGTTATATTTTATTGAGTGAAAGATAACTGGCAAACTAAGCATATAGGGGTTGAACTTATGCTGAATTAAATAGTTTTCAAAGCCTACTTTATTTATGTGACCAGCGTCTTTCTTTAGATATCGGCAATTTTAGTGATTATTACTCTTTAAGTTACTAGCTTATCGAAAACTTCAACAAAATAATGCCTAAGGGTGGTAAAGAGTTAAACTTTTCCAGCGTACTCAATCATCCACTGACTCAGATACTAAAGACAGCTATTCTCCAGCATTTTGAAGATGAAGTTTCCAATCGAAGTCGAGATGAATGTAATGTAATCATTTTTAAATTTGTAATTTCCACTCAAGACAAGAAATAAAATTTATACTAATTTATCTAAATACTTCTTTATGAATTAGTACTTTACCTGCATTTGCCGGTATATCAGATTTATTGAATCTTCGAACTTGTTGCTGAACTCTTGGATTACTCCAATCAGCTATGGTGGATAGTTTGCAAGAGCCTAGGTAAAAGATAGACTTTAATTACCGTCTAGATCTTTAAAAATGCTTTAAGACTTGCTTTTTTCTAAAGTTTCAATGAATAAAAAGGCAAGTTCTTCTAACCTCTGTAGATAGGTATCAACGCACTTCATAATTTGCCCATCTTTTTCATATAAAAAGATAAGAATGTCGAGCTTAGATTCAAAGTTCTATGCGCTTTCTGTCAAGATCAAGGCATCAGCAATGTTGTAGTCTGCGAATTCGCTGTTTTTATTAAAAATATTGATGAGTTCGTCAGGTTTGAGTTGTAAGATGAGCTTTATATGAAGATTTGTGTAGTAACTCTATATTTGCTCTCCATCTTTGCCTTTTTTGATTATGAGCTCGACGTATTAGAGCTGCAGTGCTGGATCATTGTCTATCTTTTTGATTATCTCTTTTTACCTATCCTCGAAAAACTATTAGAGTATCATACGAGCCTCTTCTTTGTCGATTTCGATCAACTCTTTTAGTTTCCTGATAATTTACTCTTGCAAATTTAAACGCACATTGCTCTGAGTTGGTAAGGAGTGAAGAGTGTTGTTTAGCCATAAAAAGATACGAGATTTGACTAAAGGGTTGCTGCACTTAAAGTACTTTTGAAAGATTTTCAGGGTGTAGTCTTAGTTCAAGTAATTGATTGAAAGCATTAGATGAACCACTAAATACTGAAACTTATAATTTTCTTCTTAGATATCGGATAGGAAGGAGAAGATTTCTTCTTTGCTAATTTTTCTGATTTCCTCAGGTTATTTTCTTTCTAAGTTTTCCAAAATTTGGAGATAAATCTCAGTCCAAATGTAAGCCAAAAAATCATTCATATCCTCCTCTATTTCATCTTAGCTTAGATCTAAAAGTTTTTTAAGCTTTAAGCTGCCTAAATCACGATAAATACCATCTAAAATCGAACTATCTTTTACCAAATTCTTCAGCATCTACTTCAAATACTCTTTCTTAAAGCTAAAGTAAATTTTACTTTAGAATTTTCGCTTATATCTCTTCAATAACTCAAAAAACCCTGTTTTATCAAAGTACTTTTTGTTCAGTATTTAGTAAATCAAACTTACTGTATTGAAATTTAAATCCGTTTCTTTGCCTTTTCCTGAATCAATATAATACTTCTGTTCATAGTATTTGAGAAGCATAAGTTTGGCATGCTATTTGATCAGCTCAGCAGATAATTCAGGATGTATCTAAACAAAAACATAGGACAAATGCGACAAAATAGTTTCAGAGTGTGAATAATTAATCTTCAAAAAAGGCTTGAAGAATGAATTGAAACCTACTACATCATGGGGTGTGAGAGAGTCATTTATTTGCTAGATGCAGTTTTCATTAATAAAGAGGTAAGTAAGTAGATGAACTGTTGACTTGGGTTAGAACTTCACCAAAAAATTCCAAAGCTCGTCCTTGAAAACCAGGGAAAGGATCTGTTTCAGCTCAATGATTTTTTCTTCTCCTTCAAAATCTTTCATGTAATTCCCAAATACAAAAATCACATATTAAATGAGCTGAAAGATATATTTATGACCTGGCGCAGAAATTGTTTAAATTTCTTCTGATTTTTAATTCACTGTTTTTTTACACTAAAGAATAGCCATAGAGTAGAGCTTAAGTATGGGCATTTAGATCTACATGCCACTCTTTACCATAACTTTAAAAGCTCTAATCCAACCCTTCTTCACTGCAAACTACCAACCACACTAAGCACCTCCTATTATCATCTACTCAACTAATTTCTAGTCTTTTTTTAAGCACCACAGCATTATTTCCATCTGTAGCTCATCAGGAAGATTCCTAATTTTGTGCTATAAGATAAAAGGAATCATAATCATCGGATTCTACATTATGCCTATTTTTTAGGGGCTAAGGTTCATTATATAGTAGTATTCTAGTAAAATTTAGTTTGCCAAAGGAAAGTAAGTTGGAAAGAAATTTTCTAAAGACTAAAAACTGTCTGGTTTTTTAAGAAAAGGAGATTAGCTATGCTGAAGTAAAATAAGGTATTTCAGCAGTTGAATATTCTAAGTAACTTTCATTTAATTGTAGATTTCTTCCCACTTACTAAGAACAATTCTCTCTATACTTGAAGAGTTTATGAATAGTAGCTCTTAGTTTTTGTATAAATCCACAGTGCGATGAAAGGAAGGTACTTTTTATGAAACTTGCTCAAGATCTAGGCTGATTTCATATTTATCAACAAGCTAAATGTTAATCAGCCCAGAATAAGAGATAATTTTGTTTTAATGAGTGAGAATTATCCGTTTTCTATGTTGAGAGTTTTTTAAAACTATCACTATCCCTGGATATTGACCTATTTCACTGACATGCTAAACTTTCGAATTGAATTTTATTTGCCTTGAAATCTCAGCGATTTCTCCCACTATTCTTATAAAATACAATCTTTATCTCAGACCAACGATTACTAACAAGTAGCTTTATCTTCGGATGAAATCTAAGTAAGGCAGACAGTAATTCTCACTCCACAATCCAAAAACATTTTATTTCTTTAACAAAATCTTAGACATTTCATTTTTTACATTGAAGCTCATAACTACAATTTCCTCTTTAGTCGAAAGCACAAAAATTATGGTTTATTCTTTAAGATTTAAAGACAAGTTCAGTATATTGCTGCTATCGACTCTAGCATAAAATGAGATTTCTCGAAAATTTATCTTCGATAAGATTCCTTCCTCTGAAATCAAAAGTAACACTTTATTCTTGGAAGCTGCGAAAACGTAGAATTTGCCGTTCACAGAAATTCCATAACCTTTCTTTATCTTATACATACAAAACTACTTGATTACCAGAACTTCTAACTTAGAGCCTTGCTTTTACCCACCCTGGTATTTCAAGATATGAAATTAGTTTTCCGTGAAGACAAATAAGTATGATTTGTGCCAATTTAGACTAACGATTTCTTTGTTTTGGCGCTTGTTCTTGTCCAAAATGAAGTATTTATTGAAATTCTTTTACAATGTGGAGATAATTAGCACCCAATTGTTAGACGTCACCCCTATCAAAAAGTCTTTCTATCTTTTTTCTAGCCATTCAGCAAACCAGATTAGCTTTCCATAACCTAGAATGTCGAGTTTCAGGGCTATTGGGTTAGCTTTTTTCATGATTTTCAGATGATGATTATCTATGAAGAGGTTGGAACTTGACAGATAAAAGGGATAGCTTGCTTATTTATGATAGTGGTTTTTGAGTTCTTGCGAAACCTCTTATGAGGGTTCATCTTCATAGCCCCTAGGAAATAAAATGGTCTGATACTAATGTCTATGTTTGATCCTTTTAGCATAGATTTTGCTGTATTCAATGATGGCTGCTACATTACGTCTAAAATATCGTTTCAGGTCAGTATTAGTAGCTCTGCTTTAGAGGTTTCGCCCGAAATAAGATTGTTATATAGACTGGTTCATTCTAATAATAATGAGTATAAATTGGATTTCATATTATGGCGAGTAAAGAAAGAAATGTATTAGCGAAATGAATAAAATTCAATTTAGATGAAATCTCAGTCTTAACCCTGGAAGCATATTTGTGAGTATCTCCAGTTAAAATAACTGATCTTGAAGAACATGTTCTCATGATTATGTTAGGCAAAGAAGATATGCAATAAATTGAAAAACATAATCTTTGATAAATTAGTCAACATTTTCGAAGCCTTTTCTTCAAAGACAAACAAAAATATTTTTTCTCTGATTCAACTTCATGAAAATATCATTGGCATGACTTTCAAGGTAACCCGATAATGATGTTATCTTGAGCTCCAATTCACCATTATGATTGGTTGCGCTTGAAAGCAACAGAGCATCTAAAACCTGGGCGTTGATGGAATAGGTATAAAGCAACCAAAAAGAGAACTAGAGTACTTGCAGCTTTAAAACAACTTTGTGTATCAGACAAATGCCTCGACTAATCAATAATCATTCTCGTCATCTTCTCATCATCTGTGTTGTTTCAATGTTGAAATATTATAAATAGCCTTAATCTAAATCAGAGTTAAATGTCATGTTCTACAATCAACCATTTACCAGAAGATTCAGCCTTGACAGCATTGTCTTTGCCTAAGCCCCGTAGTCGAGTTTCAGCATCTTGATTACTCCAGTCTTTTTACGAGTTTATTTGTTAAATTCTTAATTTTTAGTCAGCAGTCTCAATTTTATTTCTTTGTAGCGTATTTTCTTCGTCAAGTTTTGCAGCCCCTAATCATTTAGTTTGGAGAATTCACTGGCTGAAATTCCAGTCAGTTGTTAGGCTTGCTCATCATAGAAGGTCACCCATATGCTTTCGTACATATCTATCAACAAAACGTTGAGCACATACCTTGGTTTGGCCTATTCGTAGGAAGCGTGACAGCTGGGGCACTCTCCATTTAGTTCATCTACAACTTTTTTTTTGCAGCTTGGACAGGAGAGGTAATAGTTTTTAGTTGAAGATTTGATTGCACTGACAGTACAAACAATCTAAGACCAAACTCCTGAAGAGCTCACTTAATCCATCGAGTTGATAAGATCTTTGAAGTTGCTGATCACAGTTCTGCTTTGTTTTTTTTCTGAGTCAGGGTTGGCGAAAGAGATATTCTCTAGATCTTTGAGATATCTGCGGTATTTGTGCTGTTTGCTAACCTTAGCAATAAAGTTAGTTTTAAGAGTGTATTGTCTATTGCCTACATAAATAAAAATTTACCATTGTATTCGCCTATTTGCACACCTTTTATTATGTATGGCTGCAACTCGAATACTTAGTCACATTTTTCATTCCAAATGGTAGCTTAGACTTATACTTTGGCCTATGGATCGCACAAGAATACTGCCTTCTTTCTTAGTTATTTCCCTGCCTTGGACACTAAATTCTGCACGTTTTCTGAATCCTAAGTAGAACTCAAATTACCTTGACCAAGCAAACCACGGTTTTGACCTAACCCACAGGAGCCTACAATAATCCCTTCACAGTTATCCACATTTCTTCGGTGTAAGGTAAATCCGCATTGTCATCATCTTTTAGCCTTACTAGTGTGTTTTATGTTATGGTGATCCTTTTATCGTGCTTCCCCATATAGTTAGATTCTGTTACTATCCCGTTGGAAATCTAGTAGACTTGGTCCTCTTTGAATTTCTCATCGAATAACTGCGCCATTTCTCCGAACAAAGTGCATTAGATTGTTCCTGTAGCATCTCCTATCTAAATCTTTAGTATTGATGACTCGACTCCTTTCTTATTTATGAAAGTTTTCACTGGATAAACAAAAAGAACTCTACCTAAGATTGTCCAGTTTTCGATTCCCACAAATAAATCTTTTATTAGATTGTATTCACTTGTCGGTCTTCTCTGATTTCCCCTCATACCAAGATCTTTCTTTTCAGGCATTTTTTCAATTGGTCCTTTTTTGTATTATGCCCGTGGCAAAGAATCTTTGGCTTTGAGCGAACCTTCTTTTTTTGCAACTTGATTTACCGATACTTGTCTAGAGTTTGGATTACTTTTTTAATTTCCTTTGAAGTTTGTATTAGAGTTACTATTTTGATTAAAACCTAGTGAATTATTCTGTCTCATTGTGTTTTCCTCTTCTTAGTCGCTGAGACGTAAGTTTCCATTACGGTTTCCAAGCTTATTGTTGTTGTTATTGTTAGACTGTTTTGACTGAATTTTAGTGTTGTTTGTCTTTTTATCTACTTTATTTTAGTTTTCAACTGAGTTATTACGCCCTTTGTTTCTGACCTATGGTTGAGACACTTCCCTCTCTTATTATTCTTTTGAGTCTTCCATGATAGCTTGATAGAAGTTTTTTGGTAAAGATGCCTTTTTAGCATTCTTTAACAAGTTATTACCCTTAGGGTTTTGCTTTCCGTTTTTGACAAAGTCTTAATATAAAATAGGGTCTCCGACTTGCCCAGCAATTTTTTAGCTCACAATGGCGCACTTTTCGACAAACACAACAGGTTGCTGAGCCTTATTCTGCTGCAAGACAGATCTCAACACTTTAATGATCAGAAAATCTTTTACTGAATCTTTAATAGCAAGGATTTCTTCATCAACAATAAGACAACCTTTGTACTTAGAAAATCCATCACTGAGATCGCACCTAATTAAATAGATGGTTACTTGTAGTATTGCTGATTGCTTGAAAGCTTTACAGTTACCCCTAGCACTTGTAAAACCACTCCAGTCACTCCTCCCAGCAGTTTATCAATCCCATTGTCAGTCAAGTTATCCACTTACATTTATCTGAGCACAAATTAGTAAAAAATATAATCTCCTGATTAGAGTAGTTGAGATTAACTAATTATAGCCTTTATTTTATGCCGAAGACTACTACTGTTCAACACCTCAACCGGTCAACAGCTATTTACCAAGCATTAGCGAGTTACTAAATGAATAAGAGACAAAGATTTAGTTATTTTAGATGGCTAAATGTTAGTAAAAGCAGCCTTATGATCCGAAAGAATAAAATACGAATGCTTAGTTTTTCGATATGAATCTAAAGAGCACTAGCCTTAAAATTGAGAGATTTCTTCTACACTTGAATGGAACAAATTAAACTTGAGATTCAAAACCATGAATAGATTATTAGCATCTATAAATTTTAATATTAAAAATAGTTAAATAGATGATTGCAGACTATGTCATGAAAAGTATTGACAGCCTTTTCTCAGAGAAGCTGTCAACCCTCAGCAACTCACAGCTTCACAAGCAAAGCAGCACCAGCCACTTTCAGTCCAAAGGTAACTTCAATAAAGAAACGATCAAAAACATTTTGCCCAACATTATCAGAAGAGACGGCAATAGCAGATCACCATTCCATACTAAAGAGAAATCACCCTCGCCGATAACGAAATCTCGTCTCAAAATCATCCTTGAGAATAATCGCGCTCAAAAGATAAAATCCGTTGTGAAGAGATCTTCACAGCTCAGGTAATCAAGTCCCTACCACAAAATTGAAGTTGAGAACAATAAATGCAGAGGAGTCAGGTAATAGGGTAGCTAGTTCCAGGATATAAGTAATAAAGAGAATAATATGATCAAATATTATCGCTAATAACGCAAGTCCATTTAAAAATACAAGGCAGCCGACATATCTCTGAAAAACGCAAAATCTAGAATCTTTGGCAAGAACACTTTGATAGCTCGGGAAAATTCAGCTTCTAGCTTCCACTGAATAATCAATGATTGATAGATATATAAAGCTAAATAACTGAGAAACAAATGCAACTTTGAAATTTGTCAAAAGTAAACTGGTTTTTTTAGAAGAGATACTTTCAACAACAAAATATCATCCGAATCAAGGATGTAGAGAGAAATAAAAGCTTGTCGATTTATTATCTAAATAATCATCTAAATTGATTAACTTCAAATGCTTTAATAATTGCCGCATTAAGTTAACGTAACAGACCATGATGTATGACTACTAAAGCTAATAGAATTTGCTAGAAGGTGTGCATCTGATCACTTCCGTTTCTTGTCATTAACAGCAGGAAGCCTCTGCTCAGTCTAGAATAGAAAACTACGAAGGCCGTTCTTTTACAATCGAAGATGAAGAATTCTATCTTTCATCGAATGAGGATTAATCAGTACCTTCAGTTAACCTTTCATAACCTCTCTTTCATCTTTCCTAAACCTAAATAAAGGCTAAATCAAATTTCAAGAGGCCTATCAGTCATAAAAAAACATCGAAGAATCATTCACTTAAAAAAGGTTCGGAGGAGAAGAAAGAAAGTGACAGAAAGCTTTCAAAAATTATAGATCTAGACAGCAAATTAGTTTAAATCAAGTGCAATGGGCTACTTGAACACTCTTTCTAAGTTATGCATAGAGTAGCTCAAATAATTCTGACTGAATAGTACTGCAAATTCAGAGTCTATGAAAAGAAACTACTCGAGCTGCTAAAAGACCTGTAATTTTGTATGAATTAGTTCTAGAAGCAAAAGAAATCTTTAGTCAGCCAAATAAATTTGCTCAAAAGCGACAACTAAAACCTCAGAACTACTGTAAATAGCTTGAGCGGAATAATAAAAGAACTCTAAGTCTCTTTTCAACAACACTCGATGAGAGCATAGAAAATTGCGTAGTCTACTGCATTTAGCCCATCCCTAGTGGAATCTTAGAAGGGTCCTATTGTCGAAAATTTCAATCAGTATAGTAACTAGCTTGATCTCTAATAAATAATCGAAATGTAGAAAAAAGAATTAGACTCGATTAAAATGTAAGACTTTGCAGAATTTTTGTATGAGATAAAACGGAGACTTTAAAGGGTTACTTATAAAGAAGTAGAATAAGGTAGGGCGCCCAAAATTTATGTGAAGATTATTGATCGATTCAAAAAAGAGTCAGTAATCAGAGACTGGATAGTTTCAGTAATTGCTTCACTTTACAAACTGTAAAATGACAAAAAGTAGTCTATTATAACTTTTTCTGGACACTTTTTTCAATAATCGCAACAACAAGAAAAGCTGATTGAATGCTTTATGACTATTTTCACTAACAACAAGCATAGATTCACCGAAAGTAATTAAACTATAATTTAGGAATATTGCAGAGTCCTAGCAGAGACAAATAGTTTTGGTTCATCGTGCACAGTTCTCTAATTACTTTCATGGGGATTCTCATCAATGAGACGAAAAAACTGGAAATGATTTACGGCTATCATGATTCCAACAAATAAATGGCTTACAGATTCTTGCAGTAAGTAAATCTACTCAAAGAATAAAGCTAAATTTTGTTGAATTTGAGCTAATAAAAGTATTTGAAGAAGCTCTAACATCTTCTCCTCGATATAAACTAGCTGTTAGTGTGTAAAAGGTTTAAAAGTAGTAAATGATGATTAGCAAATAGTTAAGCATAATACTTCATTCTTTATCAACGCAGAGGTAAAAGCACTCGTTCTTCTTATTCTAAAACTATTTCCAATTGTTTAGCACCCATTTCGACCACGCTTAATTCTCTCCAATTTTTATATATCTTCCTCGAATCACCACTCTATCCTCTTTCTTTATAATTTAGTCCAGCTTTTTAACCTCTTCTAAATTCTTTTGCTTCAGCAGCACCAAAAATTATTCACCCTGCTTACCTACCATTTTCGTCTTCTATCTTTTACTTATCCTCACAATCAGCGTATTCTTTATGTGGCTCAACTGTGTATTCTACTCTTTGATGGCTGTGATGCTATCAATAGTGCAATAAAGCTGCTGGAAATACTGACCATAGTTTACATAAAGATAAAGAGGAGTATGAATGTAGAGTAGCTGGTGATTGGGAAGTTAAATTCTGAGATGCTAAGGTTTGACAAAAGTTGACAATGATGGCTTTAGTTATTCATAGACATGCTTCACCAGCTGCTGAACTTCCCAGTTGAGAGTACTTTCGTCTAGCTAGAGGAAGATGGGTGGGAAGTTGACGTTAGTCTATTTATGATTGTTTTTGGTCTAATGGTAGTAAATAACTAGCATAACTATTACAAACTCTAACCCGTATTTTATAAGAAATGTGGGGTTGGGGTTGGGG
>Ga0316217_10005668_pt1 | contig 12811 bp, 11 predicted proteins | sample 1anoAmetaG_FD_203633 | JGI IMG/M metagenome (GOLD analysis project Ga0316217, IMG submission 203633) | Freshwater microbial communities from Trout Bog Lake, Wisconsin, USA - 1anoA | ecosystem: Environmental > Aquatic > Freshwater > Lake > Hypolimnion/Profundal zone | place: USA: Wisconsin...
TCCAGCAGTGCATCGAGGTCATCCGCAGCGAACAGAAGGCGAGCGTCTCGCTGCTGCAACGCCGCCTGCGCCTCGGCTACGGCCGGGCCGCGCGCATCATGGACGAACTGGAGAACCGCGGCATCGTCGGCGAGAGCAAGGGCGCCGAGCCGCGCGAAATCCTGATTGACCTCGACGGCGGCGGCGCGGACGGCGGCGACCAGCAGGCGGTATAACCAAACAAACTCAACATGTCTGCCAAAACAATCACCGTCCAAGGCTTCTTGAGCGAGTTTGTGCGGCAAGACAAGAACATGCCCGACCGACCGTTCTGCTGGATACTCGGCTCCGGCGCTTCCGTCCAATCCGGCATTCCCACTGGCGGCAGGTTGGCGATGGACTGGTTGAAAGAGCTGCACGAACTGGAAGATTTCAAAAACGAACCTTTGGAGAAATGGGCCACCGAAAAGAATCTCGGCATCAAGGGATTCAAGTTTGAAAACGCCGCAAATTTTTATCCGTGGATTTACCAGCGCCGGTTTCACGACGACCCGGATGCCGGTTACGCCTTTCTGGAAAAGGCGATGGACGCCGCCGAGCCGAGCTACGGCTACTCTGTGCTCGCGCAGATAATGGCCGGCACGGCGCACAAGGCCGCCATCACCACCAACTTCGACAATCTGATCGCAGATGCACTCTCTATCTACACCGCCGCCTTTCCTCTGGTGTGTGGTCATGAATCGCTTACCGGCTACATCCGCGCCAAGTTGCGCCGCCCGCTCGTGGCCAAGATACACCGAGACCTGCTGCTCAATCCTTTGAGCGAGCCGGGCGAGATTGAAAAACTTTCCGATGGTTGGGACCGCGCGCTGAAGCTCATCCTGAACAGTTACACGCCCATTGTCATTGGCTATGGCGGCAACGATGGCAGCCTGATGGGATTTCTAAAAACGGTTGAGCCGCTTAATGGCGGCATATTCTGGTGTTACCGCGCTGGCGATGAACCCACCAAAGATATCCGCGATGTTGTTGCGAAGCACCACGGCAGACTGGTGCCAATAGCTGGATTCGATGAATTGATGTTGCAGCTTTGGGAAAAGCTCCAGTTGGAATCTCCCATCAAACTGGCGACGGCGGCACACGAGAGGCGTGTGCGCGAGTTTCAAAACCAGTTTGAGGTTTTGAATAAGAAACTCAAGGAACCGGCGAAAGATGAGGCGGCGGAAGCTGTGCGCGCACCGGTGCGCGAGGCGGCGGCGGCGGCGGTGGAACGGTTGACCAAGGAAAAGGACTGGTGGGCTTGGCAGTTAAAGGCCGATGCGCAGGTTGACCCGGTGAAGCGCGATGCCTTATACCGCGAAGGTCTGAAAGATTTCCCAGAGAGTGCAGGACTTACCTGTTATTACGCGGATTTTTTAAGAGAATTTCCAGAACACCGTGATAAAGCAGAACAATTATATTGCAAGGCGCTGAAACTTGACCCCAACGACGCTTTTACGAATTGTTCTTACGCTGATTTTTTGAACGAAGTTCGCAATGATCATGATGAAGCTGAACGATTATTCACCAGGGCATATGAACTTGATTCAAAAAGTTCGGCTATCTCCTGTATGCTCGCTGATTTTTTGCAAGAGGTCCGTCAGAATTCTGACGCAGCAGAACATTTATACCGCAGAACAGTAGAACGTAATCCTGATGATTCTTATGGTTTAGTTAAACTGGCCCGCTTTCTTGCAAATATTCGCATGAACTTTGAAGAAGCGGAGCAATTATATCGCAAGATGATGGAACTCGAATCAAAGGATACATGGAATCTCACAAATTTCGCAGAATTCATGTATAAAACTCGGACTAATTTTTCCGAAGCTGACCGCCTTTATCGTATGGCGTTAAAAATAGACCCCAATAACAAATGGGCGAAAATGGAACACGCCACGCTTCTAAAAGAGCATCCAGAGCTTAATACACATCGGCAATCACATTAAAGCAATGCTTTTGTTCCTGCGTCAGACCAGCCCCGTGAGGCTCGCGATTTTTCTGTTGTTCGCGCTCACCTGCTACCGTTTGTGGTTCATCACGCAGATGCAACTGGTGCCGGACGAGGCGTATTACTGGCTCTGGTCGAAACATCTGGCCGCGTCGTATCGCGACAAGGGGCCGGGCATCGCGTGGACTATCGCGCTGGGCACAAAACTGTTCGGTCACACGGTCTTCGGCATCCGCTTCTGCGCGGTGATGTTGAGCACGGCCACCGGCGTGGTGATATTTGTGCTGGCGCGGCGATTGTATGACGACCGCGTGGCGCTCTGGTGCCTGCTGATGGCGGCGGTGATGCCGCTGACGGCGGTCGGTTCAATCCTGATGACGATTGATTCGTTGAGCGTCTTTTTCTGGGCGCTGGCGATCTTGATTTTTTGGCAGGCAATTCATCGCGACAAAACCTCCGACTGGTTCTGGCTGGGACTGGCCATCGGCGCGGGCTTTCTCGCCAAGTTCACGAACGGCGTGCAGCTCGGTTGCATCGGATTTTTCCTGTTGTGGTCGAAAGAACATCGCCGGCTGCTGTTCAGCCGGAAAATGTTTGTGCTGTGCGCCGCGTTTGGAGTGAGCATCCTGCCGATTCTGTGGTGGAACATCCAGACCGGCTGGGTTCACGCCATCGCGTTGCACTCGCGCAGCGGTGTGACGAACAAGTTTGAGATTCATCTTGGCGAACTGCTGAAATTTCTCGGCGGCCAATTCGGCGTGGTGTCGCCGCTGTTCATGGCGGGAATGCTGGTGGCCGCCGTCGCGCTGCTGCTGACGAAACACGCGGATTTGCGGGTGCGTTTTCTGTTGAGCCAGTTCCTGCCGCTCTACGGATTGTTCGCCTTTTTCAGCCTGAACAAGGCGGGCCAGCCGAACTGGGCGGCCCCGGCGCTGGTGGCGGGGATTATTTTCACCGTGGTTTACTGGCGCGAAGCCGTCGCGCGGCATCCTGTCTGGCGCTGGGGCGTGGGCGCGGCGTTTGGCGTCGCGCTGCTGATGACGGTGGTGCTGCACGACACCGATCCGCTGATGTTCGTGTTGAACCGCGTGACGACCCATTTCCAGATGCGGCCCGTCACCGACCCGCTGCGCCGCGCGCAGGGCTGGGACGAATTTGCGGCGCATGTGCAGCAGGCCCGCGAGACGCAGCACGCGGATCTGCTGATCGCGAATCACTATTCGCAGGCGAGCATGATGGCGTTTTATCTGCCCGACCAGCCTGTGACTTATTTGCCGCCGGCGACTTATGGCGAATCGCAGTTCACGCTCTGGCCCGGCTACCAGGTCCAGCCCGACACGCGCGCCTTGTATGTGACTGACGACGGCAATGGCGCAGTGCCCAAAATCTTGCAGGACGAATTTGCCAAGATTGAGCTGGTGGACGATTTCTGGACGCAGCATCACGGCCGGCCAATGACCCGTTTCCACATTTTTTTGTGCACCCCGGAGTGAACAAAACATTTTTCCGAGATTGCCAAGCGGCGTTCAAACCCGCTAAATAAGAAGAATGTCAACGGTTGCCGAACAACTCCGTGCCGCGCGCGAGGCGCAGAAACTTACCGTGCAGCAGATCGCCGACATGACTAAGATCCGCACGGACCATATTAACGCGCTTGAAAACGGTGATTTCAGCGTGTTCTCCGCGCCGATCTATATCCGTGGCTCGGTGAAGAATTACGCCACGCGGCTCAAGCTCGACGTGCCGCAGATTATGGCCGCGCTCGACGCCGAGCTGGGCCGCACGGAAAAGTTCAGCGAACCGCCGCCGTTGAGCGACGTGACCAAAACCCCGCTGGACCACGTCACGTTCTGGCTCGCGAAACTGAATGTGAAGATGGCGCTGGCCGCCGCCGCGCTGTTGGGATTGGTTTTGATCATCCTGCTGGTTCACGCCGTCCTGAAACACAGCCATAAGAGCGATGCGTCGGTCAAAGTTCCGCCGGCGCGTTATGAGCCGGCCAATTCCGGCGACACGCTGCCGCTGCCGAAGCACTGATTCACATGTCGTCCAGATACAGCGCGCGGTTGCGCCAGAGATAGATGATGCCCGACAGCGCCGTCAGCACGACGGTGATCCACAGCATGATTTCGGCGAACACCGGCGTCCACGGCATGAAAATATTTTTCAACACCGCCGGCCATTCTTCGGACGCATCCACCACCAGCAGCGCAATGACGCAGACGATCTGCGAAATCGTCTTGTGCTTCCCGTAACGCTCCGCCGCCAGCACGATGTTTTTGGACGCGGCGAGCAGGCGCAGGCCGGTGATGGCGAGTTCGCGGCCGACGATGATGACCACCATCCACGCGCCAACTTTCACCGGCGCATTCGGGTTCAGGTGCGTGCTTTCCACAAACGCGATGAACGCCGAGCAGACCATGATCTTGTCCGCCAGCGGATCCATCAGGATGCCGAAGTTCGTGATGAGCTTGCGGGCGCGGGCGATGCGGCCGTCGAGAAAATCCGTGATGCCGGCCAGGCAGAAGAAAATCAGCGCCAGCGTGTCGTTGTAGGCAAATTTGGAAAACACCGCCCAGAGAAAAAGCACCGTCAGGCCGAAACGCGAGACGGTGAGCTTGTTGGGCAGGTTCATGTGGCGAAAGCTTGGCGAGTCGCAGCGGAGGTTGGCAAGTTCCAAAAACGAAAAAGGCGGGCTGCCTGGCGCAACCCGCCTTTCGTTTCAATTGTCAGGCGCCGAACTTGTCGAACATTTTCGCGTTCGCCTGCATCAGGCGGATCATAAATTTCGCCGGGAAGATGCCGAGCGAGCCGCTGTTCGCGCCGGTCTCCGTGAAGCGTTCCAGCTTGTCCGAGCCGCTCGTCGCCGAATGGATCATCACCGGCTGCGGATGCCACGAATGCCCGTGCAGCGCGCACGGCGTCGAGTGGTCGCCGGTGACGACGAGCACGTCCGGCTTTTTCTTCAACAGGATTGGCAGCGCGGCGTCGAATTCCTCGATCGCCTTTTTCTTCGCCGGGAAGTTGCCGTCTTCGCCGTATTTGTCGGTGTATTTGTAATGGATGAAGAAGAAATCGTAGTTGTCGTATTCCTTCAGGTAGCGCTCGAACTGCTCCTTGATGGTCTGCGGTCCTTCGATCTTCACCATGCCGACGAGTTGCGCGAGGCCCTTATACATTGGATAAACCGCGAGGCACGCGGGCTTGAGCAGGTAGCGGTCGGCAAACAGCGGGATGTGCGGCTGATGCGCGATGCCGCGCATGAGGAAGCCGTTCGCCGGTTTTTCCTTGGCCAGCACCGGTAGCGCGGCCTTGTAAAAATCCGCAATGAGCTTCGCCATTTTTTTCTGCTTCAAATTTTTCGGATCGCGCGGTTTCACACTCGGAATGGCAAATCCCTCGCGGTTCGGATCGGCGTCGGTTAGCGGTCCTTCCAAACCCTTGCCACGGAACACGACGACGAAGCGGTGTTCCTTGCCGGCCTTGATGATGACCTGCGTGTCGCCAATCTTTTTGATTTTGGCGGTGAGTAGAGCCACGAGCTTCTCGCACGTCTCGGTCGGGATGCGGCCGGCGCGGCGGTCGGTGACAATGCCCTTGGGGTCGAGCGTGGCGAAATTGGCGCGGGCACAGACATCGCCGGGCTTCAATTCCAGGCCGAGGCCGAGCGCCTCGATGACGCCGCGGCCGACTTGAAATTCCAGCGGGTCGTAGCCGAAGAGTCCAAGGTGGCCGGGACCGCTGCCGGGCGTGATGCCGGGCGCGACCGGAATCATGCGGCCCTGCGCGGAATTTTTTGCGATGGCGTCGAGGTTCGGCGTGTGCGCGGCTTCAAGCGGCGTAAGATAGCCTTGTTCCTTCGTCGCGATGTCGCCGAGACCGTCCAGCACGACGAGGACGTGCTTCGCTTTGGCTTTGAGTGTCAGTTCGGAATACTGTTCATCTAAATTCATAGGTGGACATTTTAAGAAATAATTCACGCGACGCAATTCGATTCCATTTTGCTGCGTGACGAATCGGTGACATTATTTTGCCAGATGAATCCATTGATGTTGCAGGAATTTCACCAAAGCCTGGGCGCACGGTTTGCGAAGCTGAACGGCGCCCCGGTGGTGAACGACTACGGCGACTGGCTGGCCGAACACGCCGCGCTGCGCGAAACCGCCGGCGTGATTGATTTGAGTTTTCGTTCGCGGATTTGTCTCGTCGGTGCCGACCGCGCGCGGTTTTTGCACGGCCAGGTCACGAACGACGTGAAAAAACTCCGCACTGGCGAAGGCTGTTACGCGGCCATCACCACCGCCAAGGGCAAAATGGAGAGCGACCTGAACATCTTCGCGCTCGCGGACGAACTGCTGCTGGACTTCGAGCCGGGCCTGACCAAAAAAATTTCCGCGCGCCTCGAAAAATTCATTGTCGCCGATGACGTGCAAATCGTGGATGCCGCGCCGCACTATGGCTTGTTGAGTGTGCAGGGGCCAAAATCTGAAATCGTTGTCCGCGCGCTGAACCTGTTCACAGAAATTCCCGCCCAGCCGTTCGCTTCCGTGAAAATTTCCGACGCCACGCTCGGCGAAATATATCTCGCAAACAATCCGCGCCTTGGCACAGGCGGATTCGATTTATTCGTCCCGAACCATTCGCTCGGCGCGGTGGCGGACAAATTGATTCCCGCCGCCAAGCAAGCCGGCGGACGCGCGTGCGGTTGGCAGGCGTTCGAGACCGCGCGCATCGAGGCGGGCATTCCGCGGTTCGGCGCGGACATGGACGAGACGAACCTCCCGCTCGAATGCGGCATCGAGGGCCGCGCCGTGACTTACACCAAGGGCTGCTACATCGGGCAGGAAGTCATCAACCGCATCCACAGCGTCGGCCACGTCAACCGCGAGTTGCGAGCCTTGCGGCTGGCCACCGATTTGGATTCGTTGCCGCAACGCGGTGACAAACTGTTTCACGCGGGCAAAGAAGTCGGCCATGTGACCAGCGCGGTGAAATCGCCGGTATTCGGAAACCTTGCGCTCGGCTACGTCCGCCGCGAAGCGAATCAAATCGGCAACGAACTGATATTGCTGACAGCAGCGGGCGAGAATTCGGCCAAAATTATGCCGTTGCCGTTTGTGAAATGAATTTACCATTCACAACTTGCCGGAAATCGCCCTGCCTGCAGGGAGCTTCTGGGAAGGTTGGGTTCGGTTGGTGAAGCCGTCCCGGTGATGGCGGGTTTTGGCTGCGGACGGATGTAAATGCTGCCGGGCCGGATGTGAAGCGCTGCGGGGAATGTGTGAGACGATCAGGGGTGAGTGTCAGTTGATGCGGGGTGCATGTAAATTTGAGCGGGGACGATGTAACCCCGCGCGGGGACGGTGTCAGCCGCAACGGGGTGGGTGTAAATCCATGCGGGGCGAGTGGCAGACGACCGGGGGTAACTGTCAATCGGTGCGGGGGACGTGTTAGAGGGCGCGGGGACGATGTAAATCGCAGCGGGGTAAGTGTCAGACGATGCGGGGAACGTGTCAATTTGGACGGGGACGGTGTCAGCCGGTCAAAAAACCCGAAAAGCAGCAAAAAACTGGATTTTATCAGGCCAAGGTCATTGCCGGTGTATAAAAAGAGACAGTGAACGGAGTTTGCATTTCGGCCACTGCCTCCTGCGCCTGTCCGACGCAAACGGCCAGCCGACGCTATGATGGGAAACCGAGTTAATTCTTGCCACTAGCTAAATTGAGGCATAAAAATCCAACTCGTCATGAACGAATGCCCAGAATGTGGATCCCCTCGCGAATGGAAAGCAAGGCGTGATGTGGCGCAACTGGAGAAGCAAAAATTTCTTTCTCATTCAAAAGGCGGTTGCCGCAAATACATCAACGACAAATTAAAGAACAGGTGTAATCTGTTAGACCAAGATTTCAGAACGCCAAGAACTTGCAAAGATGACTGCAATAGCCAAATTTATTGCTTTGAAACCCAAATTGGGAACACACCCAACAAAATTTATTTCGACACACCCGGTTCTCCTTGGATCAAGCACGACTGCAAAATCAAGCCAGCTCTGGTAGTGCAAGTGGTAGAATATAAACCATGCGTAATTGATAGGTATGTATCAATTAATGATACATCAATCTTTGGCAAGCAACATTTTTCGGATTCCAAATCCAAATCGAAACAGATGGATCCCGTAAGAAAGCTTTGATTGCGATTCAAAACCGAGAAGACAATAAGCAATTTGTCCGTCAGGTTCATCAACCGTTTTTCTACAAGGAAATCGCCCCTCACATTTGGTTGTTGAACACCTATCAGGAACGCGTTGATGCAAGTGGAAGGGTGTTATACGTGCCTAAAGAATATAATTGTTGGAAAATTGATCATGAATCGATCCCAGGCTGGAAAGACAAATTTGGGGATGAAAATCAGCCTTCTCTCGATCTTGAATGAATTTATCAAGTTGTTGATATTTTCAAAAACTCCGCCTCGTCCAAAATCTTCACGCCCAGATCCTGCGCCTTGGTGAGCTTGGAACCGGCTTCGGCACCGGCCAGCACAAAATCCGTTTTCTTGCTCACGCTGCCGGTCACCTTGCCGCCCAGCGCCTCAATCTTCGCCGTCGCTTCCTCGCGCGTCAGCGAGGGCAGGGTGCCGGTCAGCACAAACGTCTTGCCGGCAAAGGCACCTTTGGCCGTCGCGTCAATGGCGGCTTTCTCGCTCGTCGGTTTGATCCCCAGTTCGCGGATGCGGGCGAGCACTTTCTTTCCGGCTGGCGACGCAAAGAAATCCAGCACACTCGTCGCCGCCACCGGGCCTACTTCCACCAGCTTCGCTTTCAATCCACCCGCTTCCAGCCTTGCTTCGATTGCCGCAATCTCGGCTTTTAATTCCGCATTCCGCACTCCGCGCTCCGCAATTTCCTTTTCGTCCTTCGGCGGATTCTTGCGCGAGCGCGGACTGATTTCGGCGCGTTCGTTTTCCTTCGCGCCGAGGTCGCGGATGTCGCGCAGCACTTCCGACTTGGCGAGCGCCTCCAGCGATTCGTGCGTGGCGGCAAGCTGCTTGGCAGTGGCTTCGCCCACGTCGGCAATCGCCAGCGCGTGAATCCACCGCGAGAGCGGCGCGGTCTTGGCGCGCTGGAGCGCGTCGAGAATTTTCGTGGCGTTCTTCTCGCCGAACATGCGCGGTTCGTCATCCGTGCCGAGATTCAATTTGCCGAGGGTTTCCAGTTTCAAATCGAACAGGTCAAGCGGTTCCTTGACGAGGCCGCGTTCCACAAGTTTTTCCGCCACGATGCCGCCAAGCGATTCGAGGTCGAGCGCCTTGCGTTGCGCGAAATACTCCACGCGCCGGGTGAGCTGCGCCGGGCAACCCGCAATATTCTGGCAGCGCCACGCGACTTCAGTAGTGGGACAGGCTTCTCGCCTGTCGAGTTTATCTTCCGGTCGCAATTGTCCTCCCGATGATGCGACCTGGACAGGCGAGACGCCTGTCCCACTGCCTGCAAGTTTGTCTTTCGCAATCGGCCCGCCGCACGCGGGGCATTTGCCGCCGACATGCTGGAATAAATCAAATTCCTTCGCGCCGGGCGGACGTTTGGTCTTCACCACCTCGAAAATTTCCGGGATGACCATGCCGGCCTTGCGGACGACCACGGTGTCGCCGATGCGGATGTCTTTACGGCGGATTTCGTCCTCGTTGTGGAGCGTGGCGCGCGCAACGGTGGAACCTTGCACGAAGACCGGTTCCAGTTCCGCCACCGGCGTGAGCACGCCGGTGCGCCCGACTTGAACCGTGATGGCCTTGAGCACAGTTTCGGCGGGCGTGATCCACGGCACGGGCTTGTGGACGATGGCATAGCCCGGCGCGCGGCTGCGGCCGGGAATCTTCGCCCAGTCGGCGAGCGTGTTCACCTTGAGCACGATGCCGTCAATCTCGTAAGGCAACCGCCGGCGCAGGTCTTTGTCCTCGTCGTAATGCGCCACGATTTTGTCGCGATAAACTTTCAAAACTTCCTCGATCCCGTCGCAAACCCACCAGAGTTTTTGCGTGGGTAAACCAAACTTGGCGAGCGTTTCGAGCATTTCGGAGTGCGTCTTGAACTCGATGCCATCCACGACACCAACCGCGTAAAACACCGCGCGAATGGGACGTTGCGCGACGAGTTTGGGATCGAGCTGCTTGAGCGTGCCGGCGGTGGCGTTGCGCGCGTTGGGAAAAGGCTTTTCACCTTCGGCAGCAAACTTGGCGTTGAGCGCGTCGAAATCTTTGATGGAAATGTAAGCCTCGCCGCGCACTTCCAACAAAACCGGAATTTCACCGCCGAGACGCGGAGACGCGGAGTCAGATTTATTTTCTTTTCTCTGCGTCTCTGCGTCTCTGCGGTTGAAATTAAGTTCAAGCGGAATGCCGCGAACGGTTTTGAAATTGGCGGTGATGTCGTCGCCTTCCGTGCCGTCGCCGCGCGTGACGCCGAGCGCGAGCTTGCCGTGACGGTAATGGAGGCTGATGGACACGCCGTCCACCTTCGGCTCGATGATGTATTGAACCTGATCGCGGCCGAGATGTTTGCGGATGGTTGTGTCGAAAGCGCGGAGTTCCGCCAAAGTATTTTCATCCTGCGCGCGATTGCGTTTGTCACGATCAGGCACTTCATCTTTCGTCGGGGAATCGCTGGCTTGAACTTTGTCGAGCGAAAGCATCGGCACGAGATGTTTGACGCGGGCAAATTTTTCGCTGGGCGTGCCGCCGACGCGCTGTGTGGGTGATTCGGGCGTGATGAGGTCGGGAAAGTTTTTCTCCAGCTCCTGAAGCTCCTTGAAAAGCTGGTCGTATTCGCGGTCGGTGATCAGCTGCTGGCCTTCGACGTAATAAGCTTGGTCGTGCCGGCGGATTTCGGCGGCAAGTTGCGTGTGGCGTTTTTGGGCTTCGGCGTGTGTCACGCGGAAATAATGGGCGCTGGCGCGGTGAAAGAAAATCCTTTTTGGTTTCCTCAAATGCCGGATTTCAAGGCTGCCCGGGTTTTGCGCGGGTTTTGACGGCAATCCAGCACACGATACACGACCACCGTGTTTCCTGTCTCAATCTGGTAGTAAATGGCGTAAGGAAATCGTTTGGAAAGCAGGCGGTGAAAACCAAAAACCTTGCGATGAATCCCGGCATACAGCGCCAGAGAATCCATGTCGGAGAAAAGTGAATCCAGAAAATATCCGCCCAGCCCTTTGCCCTGTCGCCCATAAAAGTCCCGTCCGTCTGCCAAATCGTTGAAGGCTGAAGCGAGCAGCCGGATTTTCATGTCGCACCTTTGCGCAATTTTGCCTTGGCCTCTTCCCAATCGAGCGTCGCTTCTTCACCTCGGGCGCGGCGTTCCGAAGTCTCGCGCAGGGCGTCAGCATGCCACGCGGGGGATTCCAATTCGGCCTCGTCCCGGCTCAAGTCGGCCCACAACGTTTCCATGAGCTTCAATTTTTCCAACCGGGGCATTTGCTGGATTTCAAGCGCACTCATGGTTCCAAGATGAAACTCCTTTGGCGAAAATGCAAATGTTCTTTGAGGACGCAGGGTGATGTTTGTGTCGCCGGCGACAAAAGACGGTTTTTATTTGGCAGCGACCAGGGCGGAAGATGCTCGCTCGGCGGCTGAGCCATTTTCCAGACACTGTTCCACCAGCATTTCAATCTGCGGCAGCGCAGCGGCGACTTCCGGCGAAAGCTCCATCGTCATCAAGCCGATGTCGCCGATGGAAACGGTGATCAAATCCACCTCCGGCAAATCGCCCAGCAGCGCGGCGGATTCGAGCAAATCTTTCAGGCCGATGTCGTGCGCGGTGAGCGTCGGCGGGAAATCGCTGGCGTAGCGTGGGCGGATGAACGACACGGTGCCGAGCGGTTTGCCGTCGGTCGCGGCGTCAATGAGGATGATGTGTTGACGGTCCCGGAAAAGTCCGAGCAGATGAAATCCGCTGGTGCCGCCGTCCACGAGTTCGGCGCGGTCGGCAAAACCTTTGTCCTCCAGATACCGGATGGCGGCGACGCCGACGCCTTCGTCGCCCATCAGCAAATTGCCGACGCCGAGGATGAGTGGCTTTTCCGGTTCGGAATCAAGTTTCATTTCTTCACTTCGGTGCCAGATTCTTGGTCCTTGAGAATCGGGTGATATTCCTTTTCGATGAATTTCCAGCCGCTGCCCATCGAGGAGATTTCGCCGCGGCCCTCGACGTAGTCGTGGTAAAACACGATATAAACGTGAACGAGCGCGAACAGGATGAAAAACCACATGAACATGTGGTGCCATTGGCGCACGGCAAAGTCGCCGCCCATCAGCGGAACGATCCACGCGAACAAATGCGGGAACCACGCCTTGCTCATCGCGGCGTAGAGGCCGAAGCCGGTGACGCATTGGAACAGAAACGCGAGGAACACCATGAAATAGGTGAAGCCGGCGACGGCGTTGTGGCCGATGGTTTCAATCGGCGTGTTGTCCGCCTGCAACACGTCCACGGCGATGACCTGCTTGATTTCCTTCCACTGTTTTTTGCGGAACGGAATAAAATTTTTCCAGTTCGCATACCGGTTGCCGGCGAAACCCCAGTAAATACGGAACAGAAAATTGAAAAAGAAAATATAGGCGAAGGCGAAGTGCAGGAAGCGCACCTTGCCAAACCAATATGCGTATGACGCCTCGGTCGCCTGCTGGATGGCCAGCGGCGCGCCGATAAGGTAGCCGGTGACGCACAAGACGACGAGGCAAAAGGCGTTGAGCCAGTGATAAAACCGGACGGGAATTTCCCAGACGTAAACCCGGCCTAGCGTTTGTTTTTGCATGGTGCCTCCTTTTAGCCGCCGACGGTGACGCGGTTGAGTG
>Ga0316217_10005669_pt1 | contig 12807 bp, 10 predicted proteins | sample 1anoAmetaG_FD_203633 | JGI IMG/M metagenome (GOLD analysis project Ga0316217, IMG submission 203633) | Freshwater microbial communities from Trout Bog Lake, Wisconsin, USA - 1anoA | ecosystem: Environmental > Aquatic > Freshwater > Lake > Hypolimnion/Profundal zone | place: USA: Wisconsin...
CGTACTGCGCGCCGGATTTGCGCATCTCCTCGGAGTAGGCGTCAAGGATCACGCGGACCTCCTCGTTGATGCGGTCTTCGAGAGAAAGTTCCTCGATCAGACCCTCGGCGACGCGCGCTTCGACCGTCTTCAAGTCGGTGGCGTCGATCATCTTGGCGTCGATGAGGTGCTTGACCGTGCGGCGGGCTAGATACCCGATGTAATCGCGGGAAAAGATCATGGTTTAAGGCTCAGGATAGCGCATCGGGCCGCGTTCTGTACACTGGCGCGTGTTCCCATGCGGGATGAGCCGCGAGCGGGGCGAATCGGACCGCCGCACGGTTCTCTATAATGCCTAGAACTTTGCGTTTCTTGAAGGAGTGCCCCGTGTTCCGCAAATTGTCCCTGTCCTGCCGTTCGCTTCTTGCGCTGATTTCTCTGGCCCTGACGCTGCCCGCCGTCCTGGCGCAGACCGCAACTCCGGCGTCCACGGTCTATGTAAAGGCCGGGCACCTGTTCGACGCCACCAGCGACCACCTGCGCGACAACATGGTGCTGGTGGTCGAGGGCGAGCGCATCGCCAAAGTGGCTCCCGCCGCCGAGATCGCTATTCCCGCCGGAGCCGCGGTGGTGGACCTCTCAGAGGCCTGGGTGCTTCCCGGCCTGATCGACTGCCACACCCACCTGGAGGGCCGCGCCGACAAGTACGACCCCATCAACGACGTCAAGTTCACGCCCTTCCAGGGCGGGTTTAACGGGGTGGTGAACGCCGCCAAGACCCTGCAAGCCGGGTTTACGGGCGTGCGCGACGTGGGCTCGCAGCCCTTTTTCGCGGTGGATCTTCGCCGCGCCATCGACGAGGGCTTCATTCCCGGCCCGCGCGTGGTGGCCTCTGGCCCGGCCATCTCCATCACCGGCGGCCACGGCGACATGAACGGCTTTGCGCCCGGCGTGGACAATATGATGTTCCCGGCAGAGCGCGACTTTTCCCTGGCCGATGGACCCGAGGCGGTCCGCCACCAGGTTCGCGAGCAAATCAAATACGGCGTGGACGTCATCAAGATTCACGCCACCGGCGGCGTGCTCTCCCAGGGCGACAAGCCGGGCGCCGAGCAGTTGACCTACGAAGAGATGAAGATGGCCGTGGACGAGGCGCACCGCACCGGGCGCAAGGTCGCCGCCCACGCGCACGGCACGCTGGGCATCAAGGATGCGGTGCGCGCCGGTGTGGATTCGATCGAACACGGCAGCCTGATCGACCAGGAAGGCATCGATCTGATGAAGGCCCACGGCACCTATCTGGTGGCCGACATCTACAACGACGACTACATCCTGGGCAAAGCCATCGAGTTCGGCCTGCCCAAGGAGATGGTGGACAAGGAAAAGACCGTGGGCCGGTTGCAGCGCGAAAACTTCGCCAAGGCCGTGGCCGCCGGGGTCAAGATCGCCTTCGGCACCGATGCGGGCGTCTATCCGCACGGCGACAACGCCAAGCAGTTTCACTACATGGTCAAGTTCGGGATGACGCCGGCCGGGGCCATCCGCGCGGCCACTTCGAGCGCCGCCGACCTGATCGACCGGGCCAGCGACGTGGGCACGCTCCAAGCCGGCAAGTACGCCGACCTGATCGCCGTCACCGCCAACCCCCTGGACCACGTCGAGGTGCTGGAGCATGTGGCCTTCGTCATGAAGGGCGGCAAGGTCTACAAGGACGAGACGGGCGCGGCCAAGGCTGGCAAATAGAAGCGCACACCGGCGGGGTCTCTTCCCAACGCCAGACAGACAGTTTTGGCGCGCGGAACAGCTCCCCGCCGGCCGGGCAAGAAATCTGAATCGCAGACTCCCGCCGCGGCGTCACACTTGGTAGAGGAGAACCCTACGAATGCCTGTTCCCAACGAGATTGCCAGCGCTGCCGCAACCTATCGCATGAACGGCGAGATGCTCGCCAAGAGTTTTGCCGGACTCACCCCGGAAGAGTGGCTGCGCCGCCCCGGTGCATCGTCCAACCACCTGTTATGGATTGTCGGTCATGTGATCTGGGCGCGTGGCGCCGTGCTCGGCCTGTTGGGAGCGCAATGGTCCAAACCCTGGGCGCAACTGTTCAGCCGCGGCGCAAAGCTGGGCAATGCGGAGCAGTATCCCACACCGGAGGAGATGGCCGCCGCCTGGGGCGAGGTCGCGGCGGCTTTGACAAGCGCGCTTGAAGCGGTCTCCGCCGAGGCATTGGCCGCACCCGCACCGCCGAGGGTTCCGAGCTTCGACGGCACGGTTGGCGGCACAGTGGGATTCCTGGGCCTGCACGAGAGCTTGCACGTGGGCCAGGCCGCCTATCTGCGCACTTGGCTGGGCCACGAAGGCGTCGCCGGCTAGAACCTGCCTCTTCAGCCAAAGAACCTCCGTGCCCCATCCTTGCGACGTGTTTGTCCTTGTCGCAAGGGTGGGAGAGCACGAATCTCAACCCGCCCCTACTGCCGCAGCAGGTTCTTGGCGATAAACAGCACATTGGCCGGCCGCTCGGCCAGCCGCCGCATGAAGTAGGGGTACCACGCCCCGCCAAACGGCACATAGACACGCACTTTGTAGCCATCGCGAATGAGACTGGCCTGCAAATCGCGGCGCACCCCGTAAAGCATCTGGAACTCATAGCGGCTGGGCTCGATGCCGCGCTGCGCAGCGAAGAGCTTGGCATCGGCGATCATCTTCTCGTCGTGCGTGGCCAGGCCGTGGTAGATCGGGCTATCGAGCAGCAGGCGGGCGAGTTTGACGAAGTTCGCATCCACATCGGCCTTGTCGTGGAACGCAACCTCGGCGGGCTCGTTGTAGGCGCCCTTGCACAGGCGCACGCGGATGCCGTCGGCGATCAGTTGCTCGATGTCCGCCTGCGAACGGTAAAGATACGCCTGGATCACGATGCCGATGGCCCCCTGCAACTCCGGCCGCGCGGCCAGGCGGCGCACGATCTCCAGCGTCACCTGGGTCAGCGACGAGTCTTCCATGTCGATGCGCACAAAGCTGCCGGTCGCCTTGGCGTGCTGCACGAGGCTCTCGGCGATGCCTTCGGCTAGCTCGGGCGAGATTTCGAGACCCATCTGCGTCAGTTTGACGCTGATGTTGGCGTTCAGCTTGCGCTCGGCAATGGCGTCAAGCAGTTGGTGATAGACCTGGGCGGCCTGGCGGGCCTCCTCTTCGCTGGTGACGCTTTCGCCCAGCGAGTCCAGGGTGACGGCCATGCCCTGCTTGTTGACCGCCTGGGCAACGCGCAGGGCATCTTCGATCTCCATCCCGGCCACAAAGCGGGAACTGAGCTTCGAGCCCAGGCGGGAGCTTTCACAAAAAGAGCGGAGCATTCGATTGTGAGAAAGGGCAATAAAGGCAGAACGCAATAGGGGCATGGAACGATCCTCCCGGTAGGGGCCAAGTGCAGGCCCATTTTTCCGGCCGAAACAGTTTCGCACACCCGGCCGAACCGTGGCTCGGCCAAAACAAACGGTGTACACCGGTGGGTAACCGCATCGAGTGCCGTTTTGGAGGCTTGTGAAGTCAATTTCTTGAAGCGGCACTACAATGGATGCAACCCGCCAGTCGAACCTGGGATCCTTCCCAGAGAAAGAAGCGACGGACACATGAAGACCTGTCCGCTGTGCGAAACGGTTTATCCGAATCAGCAAACCAACTGCCCCACCGACGGCGCGCGGCTCATCGAATCGCGAGATTTTGAGCCGGGAACGGTGGTTCGCGGCAAATACCGGATCGTGCGGTTGCTGGGCCGCGGCGGCATGGGGACGGTCTACCTGGCCGAGCACATTCTGCTGGGTCGCCCTCGGGCGCTCAAGTTCATCGCCAGCGAACTGGCCCAGGACGCCACGTTTCTCCGCCGCTTTCGCCGCGAGGCGCAAGCAGCCATCGAACTGCGCCATCCCAACATCGTCGAAGTAGGCGATCTGGACCAGGCCGAGGACGGATCGCCCTACATCGCCATGGAGTACGTCGAGGGACAGGATCTGCGCCAAGCCCTCACCGCGTTGAGTGGCGAAAATGAACGTCACCCTGAGCGGAGCGCAGACCCACATGAATGCCATCTTGAGCGGAGCGCAGACCCAAACGATTGTCATCCTGAGCGGAGCGCAGACCCAAATGATTGTCATCCTGAGCGGAGCGCAGACCCAAATGACTGTCATCCTGAGCGGAGCGCAGCGGAGTCGAAGGACCTGCGGTTGCCCTTCGGAGCTTTTCCGGTCGAGCGTGCCCTGGCCATCGCCCGAGGCATTGCACTCGGCCTCGGCGCGGCGCACGCCAAAGGAATCGTCCACCGCGACGTGAAACCCGAGAACATCCTGCTGTCGATCAGCAAAGGTGGGGCGGAGACACCCAAGCTGCTGGACTTCGGCATCGCTGCCATGAAGGAAAGCGCCACGGCCATCAGCCGAACGCGCGGGCTGATGCTGACGCCGGAGTATGCCGCCCCGGAGCAATGGAAGGGCATGGCCGCCGAGGAGTTGGACGGTCGCACCGATTTGTACGCACTGGGTGGCGTGCTCCATGAGATGCTCACGGGAAGCACCAGTTTCCACTCCCACAACACCGAAGGTTGGATGTACCAGCATCTGATGGCAGAACCGGCAGCGCCGAGCAGCCTGCGGCCGGAACTGGCGAATTGGCCTGGATTGGATGACTTGGTGATGCGCCTCCTTGCCAAGGACCGCGATAAGCGGCCCAGGGATGTAGGTGAGCTGCTACATCTGCTGGAAGCGGTGCATTATGTCGCTCCAATCGCGCGCCGGGAGACCGTCAAAGAAGAACCGCCGCCGGTGAATCGTAGGGAAACCGTCCGGGATGACGTCAATCCATCTCCAACGCCACAGCCAGCTCCCAAGCGAAAGCCGAAGCCCGTTACGGCGCACGCTCCTATTTCATTGGACTCCGAGCCCTCGACTGCCCCTGCCCCATCACGGACAAACCCAATCAAATGGCTCGTAGCCGCGGCATTGCCGATTCTTGCCGTTGCCGGAATTTGGTTCGTGACCCGGCCCTCAACCTGGACCGACCCAGCCACCGGCCTGACGTGGGCGAAGAAAGATAACGGCAGCGATGTGAACTGGCAGCAAGCGACAGATTATTGCTGGAATCTTCAACTGGCCGATCGTGGTGACTGGCGCCTGCCAAAAAGTGACGAATTGGAGGGCATTTACGATGGAAACGTTAAGGTTTCCGGCTGGTATCACGCAAAGGGCAACCTGCAATTGTCAGGCGTGTGGCATTGGAGCAGTTCGCGGGAAAACGCTAATGGGGGGGCATTTATCTTTACCTTTATGAATAGTTTTAAAACGCCATACAGACTCGACCAAAGCGTGGGTGGTCGTGCCCTCTGTGTGCGCGGCTTGTCGAGGCAAGGCCCCGCTTCCTTGGTGAATCCCGCACATGTTGCCCCGTCGCCCAATCCGGCGCCAGATAAGCAGATCCCGAAAGCTAATCCCAAGGATGTCTGGACAGATCCGGCGACCGGACTGATGTGGACCAAAAAGGATAGTGAGGTTGGGTATCGCTACGATCACGGGGTTATGTCAGACAAAGACATGGCATCGGCCTACTGTCGAAATTTGAGATTAGATGGATTCTCAGACTGGACTTTGCCTTCGATCGTTGAGCTGGCCGGCCTTTATGACAGTACGCAAACCAGGAACATCGTGGGTGACAGCGCCATAACCTACCATATGAAGGGTGGGATTATTCTCAGTATCATGATAGTTTGGAGCAAACCATCCGTGGATGCTGGCGCTGAGGTGAGTGGCTTCGACTTTAGGTCAGGCCGAAAGAGTGCTGATCCGTACGGCGACAGCGAAGGTGGTTCAACCGCGATCTGCGTGCGCCATCCAGGAAGATAGCGCTGGAATATCTACCGCTCCGTTGTTTGGGGCGGACGACAGTTAACTCAGCAGTGCCGATCCCACAACCGGGCCAGGGCGATCGGGAGCTCCGGACTTCGATTTTTTGGACCTGGATGCAACTTGGCATCTTTCCCAACTACTTTATGCCAACTCCATCGCCTTCAGCGACTCGCCGTAGGGCGCGCGCAGGACGCCGCGCTCGGTGATGATCGCCGCGATGTACTTGGCCGGGGTCACGTCGAAGGCAGGGTTGCGGATGCCCACGCCGTTCGGCGTGAGTTGCTTGCCGCCGTGGTGGGTCACTTCGACCGCCGGGCGCTCCTCGATGGGGATCTGGTCGCCAATGGCGGTGGCCATGTCCACCGTGGACCAGGGCGCGGCGACGTAAAACGGGATGCCGTGCTCCTTGGCCAGGATGGCCACGTTGTAGGTGCCGATCTTGTTGGCGGCGTCGCCGTTGGCGGCAATGCGGTCCGCGCCCACCACTACGGCCTGGATGCAGCCGGCGCGCATCAGGCTGGCGGCCATGTTGTCGCAGATCACCGTGGTATCGATGCCGTCCTGCATCAGCTCCCAGGCGGTCAGTCGCGCGCCTTGCAGGAAGGGCCGGGTCTCGTCGGCGTAAACGTGAATCTTCTTGCCCTGCTCGATGGCCGAGCGGATCACGCCCAGAGCGGTTCCGTAGCCGCAGGTGGCCAGCGCGCCGGCGTTGCAGTGGGTGAGCACGCCGCCCTCTTCGGGCAGCAGCGCGCCGCCGAAGGCGCCCATCGTCTTGCAGGCGGCAATGTCTTCCTCGTACATGGCGTGGGCTTCGGCCAGGATTTTTTCCTTGACCTCGGACATCGACGAGCCTGCCGCACGCAGTGCCGCAAAGAGCTGCTTCATGCGATCGATGGCCCAGAAGAGATTCACCGCGGTGGGCCGGGTTCCGGCCAGACGCGCGCAGATGCGGTCGAATTCCGGTCCAAACTCAGCCGCTGTGGGGGCTGCCGTACGCAGTACGCCCAGGGCGATACCGTAGGCGGCGGAGACCCCGATGGCCGGCGCACCGCGCACCACCATGGTGACAATCACCTCGGCCACCTGCTCGTACGTGGTGGCGAGTACGTAGCTCTCCTCGAGAGGGAGCTTGGTCTGATCGATGAAACGGACCCCTTCCGGGGTCCAGGCTAGCGTGGGAATCATGGAATTCCAGTATAAAGGCAGGGGTCAGGGATCAGGGGCTGGCTGCCATCGATAAGCTCGGAGCGGCGGTTTGCTCCCGGTGTTGCTAGTGCGCCGGATCGCGTCCACTGTGCAGACAGGCGATGGTGGTGAGCGGTTCGTCCGCTTCGATGGCAAAGATCGGCTCGTAGGGAAAGCGGCGGGGCAAGGCTTGGACAGTTTACTGGAACGGAATTTCTACCTCGGCAATGCTGCCGGGTTTGGCTGCATGCACGGCGGCCACAACTCTCTCGACACAGTGGCGCAAAACAGGCCATTGTGCGTTGCCGAGAACGACGATTGAGATTTTCCTGCCCGCCAAATTTTGCTGGTAATGCATGTTCTTGTCGGCGGTCACCAACAGTTGGAAACCTGCCGCCTCGGCTGCATCGAGCAAGGCGCCGTTCGCCAGCCGGTCCCATCCGCGTTCCATGGCTTCAATCACCACGTGGCCCTTGAGAGCGTGGCGCAGGGGAGCCGGGGTGCTGTGGTCAAACAGTATGAGCATCGGCAGCTGTGGCCAACTGCTGCGAAGGTGGGGGTGCGTCAAGGCTCCGCGCCGCAAATTCGATCACGGCAACCACCTGCTCACGCGACAGGCGGAACCAGTCCATAATCTCCCCAATCGAGGCGCCGGCTTCGAGATTTTCAAAGACGATGGAAACCGGCATCCGGGTATCCCTGAACACCCAGGCGCCGCTGACCTTGCCGGGAATGCTCTCGACAGCGGGGCATTGTGTCCAATCCAGAGTTGCCATGATCCAGACTCCTTGTTTCAGAATACCCCCGATTTGGCGGGACGGACTGCCCTATTCTGCGAGCCGGGCAGGGGGACGCATTATGGGCAGCGTGGCTCAAGCTCGGCCTTCAAGGCCGGCCAAGCGATGCCCACGCGACGGTCCTGATCGAGGGTCGCAAGACGGCGGTCAAGCTCCGCCCGCTACGCAGCTGTCAGGGAAAGTTGCTCCTCTTCCAAGCTGTCCCAAAACTGCGAGATCAAGGCAAGGCGCTCCCGCGGGGTCAGACGCACAACCTCGTCATGGGGAATGAATTCCATGCACCGCCAGTAAGTACCTCCGGCAAAGCCGGAGGCTTTACAATTGGCGGCCCCTCAAAGGGGCCTGTGGAGAAGCGCTCCATCTCGGCCCCAGCCCTTGGAGCGGTTCCACAATTCACGTGCCTTTTCCGGCATCGTGCAAGGTGGCATTTTCTTGAGAAATTTGACCCTTGAGAGCAGCGGTTTCGGGGTACAGCAATTGTGGAACCGCTGTAGCTCGCGCCGTAGGACCAAAGGCGGCATCTTATTGATAACAATGAACATTTAGAGCAGCGGTTTCGGGGTACAGCAATTGTAGAACCGCAGTAGCCCGCGCCGTAGGCGCAGTGGTTGTTAGCCCAGCGCTTCAGCGCTGGGTAAGCTGCACCGAAATAGATCCGGAGTCCCGTAGGGACGGCGCTCACCCTACGCGCTCCGCGAACGTTGCCGCGAGATGAATGGAAAGGATTGAACCGGGAGCTACTCCTGGAATTCTCAAAGTTTGACTGCCACTCCGGCAAAGCCGGGGGGTCTCCCGATCGAATAGGGCAGAACGCAAGCCAACGCAACCGGAAATTCCGGCAGAAATGGTCGCTGTTGAAAACCTTTACATTATTTACTGGACGCACCTCCGCCCCAGTGCGTTAGAGTGGTTTCGGTACTTTTCCACGCTGTTTTCCAATTCCGCAGCTTTGGCTGGCCCCCCGATTCCCCATCGGCTGTGCCCTACAACGAACGGAAATGGGCAGACTGCAAAGACCAGCCGAACTCTCGAAGGAAGCGGGGAATATCCTCACATGGCAGAAAAATCCACTTCGCAGGCCGCCCCAGGCGCGCCCAACTATCTCGTCCCGTTCATCATTGTCACTGCGCTGTTCGGCATCTTCGGGTTCCTCACCAGCCTGAACAACCAGTTGGTCGGCAAACTGAAAGAGATCTTCAATCTGCCCTACGGGCCCTCGATGCTGGCCACTTCGGCCTGGTTTTTTGCTTACCTGGTCTTCTCCGTGCCCAGCGGCAAGCTGATTGAAAAAATCGGCTACAAGAGCACCATGGTGACTTCCCTGTTCATCATGGTCGTGGGCGCGCTGTTGTTTGTTCCCGCAGCCAGTCAGGTCAGTTTCAACCTGACGCTGACCGCCATCTTCGTGCTGGCCACCGGCGTTTGCGCCTTGCAGACGTCTGCCAACCCCTACGTGGCGATCCTTGGACCCGAACATAGCGCTTCGGCGCGGTTGACCCTGGCACAGGCCTTCAATTCCGGCGCATCGGCGATTGCCGGATGGTTTGCCGCTCGCTTCATCCTGGCCGATACCAGCAAGGTTACCGATCAGGTTGGTCAGGCTCATATGCTGGAAATGCCGTATGTCTATATCGCCGGTGGTCTGCTGGTGCTGGGCTTTGCGGTCATGTTCATGCACTTGCCCGCCGTCAACTTGACGAGCGCCTTCCGCCCGGCCAAGGACGGCGATTCGCTCCTGGAACGTAACATCTGGAGCTACAAGCACACCGTGCTGGGCATGTTTGGCATCTTCTTCTATGTGGGCGTGGAGATCGCCCTTGCCGCGATCTGCATCCAGTACTGCATGGCGCAAGGAATCGCCACCAAGGAAACGGCTGGAATCCTGGTTACGGTCTACTATCTGCTCATCATGGCGGGCCGCTTTATCGGCAGCGCGCTGATGAGCGTGATCAAGGCCGAGAAGATGCTGGTGGTTCTGGGCGCGTTGGGCGTGGTGCTCATGCTGATCGCCATGGTCACGCAGGGTCAGGTGGCCATCTGGAGCCTGGTTCTCTGCGGTCTGGCCAACTCCATCATGTACCCGACGATCTTTGCCTTGGGCATTGCCGAACTGGGACCACTGACCAGCAAGGGCTCGGGTGTGATCACCATCGGCAACGTGGGCGGCGCGGTGATTCCGCCGCTGTTTGGATTTGTGGCCGACAAGATGGCAATGCACTACGCCACGGTCCACGATTTGGCGGGCGTGCAACTTGCTGCCACCATGCACCTCCCCTATCACAACGTCGCGGCCGACAAGGTTGGAATTCAGTTTGCCTTCGTTGTGCCCGTCATCTGCTACCTCTTCATCACCTACTTCGGCTTGTCCGGCTACAAGCCCACGCGCACCGTCAAAGCTTAACCCCGCGTTTTTTCACGAGTCGCCACGGCCCTCCGGCTTGCACCGGAGGGCCGTGGCGCGTTTGGCCCGCTCTGGACGCGCCGCGGCAGCCCTGCGTAGAGTGGACTACAGCGGTTCTACAATGGCCGTACCCCGAACCCCCTGCCCTCAAGGGTCATTTTTCTCAAGAAAATGACCCCTTGCACCGCGCTGGAAAGGGCCCGCGAACTGTCGAACCGATCTGAGTCCCCGGAAGCATCCCAAGGAGCCGCACCCGTTGAATCTTGCCCAAGCCGATTGGCTGATCCTGCTTTCATACTTCGTCCTCACCGTGGGCATCGCTTATGCCCTCAGGAACTCCATCCAGACGGGCAAGGACTTCTTCCAGGCCGGGCGCAGGCTGCCGGAGTGGCTCTGCGCGCTGGGTTTCCTCGGCGCCAGCCTGGGCGCGCCCGAGGTTCTGGGAATGGGCGCGGCGGGCGCTCAATATGGCTTGCCGGCGGGCCTCCTCTTCGCCATCGGCGCCATCCCGGCCATGGTCTTTGCCGGCCTCTTCCTGATGCCCATGTATTACGGTTCGAAGGCGCGGACCGTGCCGGAGTTCCTCGGCTTGCGCTTCGACCCCAAGACCCGCACCCTGGCTGCCAGCCTGTTTGCCGCCATGACGGCGCTCACCGCCGGCATCGCGCTGGCCGCCATGGCGCGGGCCATCCGGGCGCTGCACCTCTTCGACGGGACTTTCCGCGCCCTGGGCTGGCCTAGGGAAAGTACCTTCGCTGTCATCGTCGTCGTTACCGCGGCGATGGTGCTAGCCTACGTGCTCTTGAGTGGCTTGGCGGGCGCAATCTACAACCAGGCAGTGCAGTTCCTGGTTCTGGTGGCGGGCTTGTTGCCGCTGGTGCTGATGGGGCTGCGAAGCATTGGCGGCTGGAGCGGCTTGCAGGCCTCTCTGCCCGCTGGGGCGTTGCACGACTGGACAAGTACCCCCCACCCCGGCGGCATGTCCATGGGCGTCGAGGGGATGGGCCTGGGCCTGGTGCTGAGCGCGGCCTATTGGTCCGCGGATTTCCGCGTTCTCCAAGCCGCCATGGCCGCCAAAAACGTGGATGCGGCGCGCCGGGTTCCGCTGCTGGCCGCCCTTCCCCGAATCTTCCTCCCCTTGTTGCTGATTTTGCCGGGGGCGATCGCCATCGGACTGCCCACGCCGCGCACCACCACCATGACGCGCATCGAAAACGGCGCGATCCTTCACAACACCACCGTGGTGCGTCCCGAAGCGAAAGCAGGCGACGGACTGGTCCCGGCCAGGGTCGATCCGGCCAGCAGCAAGCTGGTGCTCGGCGTCAGCGGCGCGCCGCTGCTGGACTACCCGATGGCCACTCCGGTCATGCTGGCCCACTTTTTGCCGACAGGACTGCTGGGTTTGGGGCTTGCGGCGCTGCTGGCTTGCCTGATGGGCGGTCTGGCGGCGAATCTGACGGCCTTTAGCGCGGTCTTTACTTACGATCTTTACTTCTTTTTCATCGGTAAAGACTCAGATGGCCATCCATCCGTCGTGGTGGGCCGCTGGGCCGCAGTGGGCGGCGTGCTGCTTTCCGTGGGGACGGCGTTTGCCGTTGCCCGTTTCGGCGACATCCTGGAAACGCTGCTGCTGGTCTTCTCGGTTGTGGGGGTGCCGCTGTTTGCCGCCGTCCTGCTGGGCATGTTCTGGAAACGAGCCACCGGGCATGGCGCTTTCGCCGGGCTCCTGTCGGGATCAGCGGGTGCCTTGCTGCATCACGGACTCACCCTTCCCGCTGGCGCACAGCCAGGGCTGCACGGCGGCTGGATCGCGGTGCTCGGCCGCTCTCCCGGCGGCATGGCACAGAGCTTCTGGACGGCAATCCTGGCCCTCGGCGTCAGCGTGGTTGTAACCGTAGCCGTGAGTTTCTGCACCAAGGCGCGACCGGAAAAGGAGTTGGCGGGGCTGGTCTACTCGCTCACCCCCAAGCCCAAGCGCGCCAAGCTCTGGTACCAGCGACCCGGGGTCCTGGCGGTAGGTGTTTTGCTGGTTGCTGTCGCTTTGAGCCTCTTCTTCTTATGAGGGCAGATTGGCAGTTTAGTCGTCCACCGGCGCTGCCGACCCGCAGTGGATGAAACCTGGAGCCTCCTGCTTCAACTGGAGCCTCCTGCTTCAACCGGAGCCTCCTGCTTCAACCGGAGCCTCCTGCTTCAACCTGGAGCCTCCTGCTTCAACCGGAGCCTCCTGCTTCAACCGGAGCCTCCTGCTTCAACCGGAGCATCCTGCTTCAACCTGGAGCCTCCTGCTTCAACCGGAGCCTCCTGCTTCAACCGGAGCCTCCTGCTTCAACTGGAGCCTCCTGCTTCAACCGGAGCATCCTGCTTCCATGGGAGCGCACAATGCAGGCCCCGAAGGGGCCGTCAGAGAGTAGCCCAGGGTGAAGCGTAGCGGAACCCTGGGTCAGGACGATAAGAGGACCGTCAGCCCCGTAGGGGCGACCGAACCATTCAACCTTTTTCTTTTCAGGCAACTCGAAGGTATCTTGCCCGATTTAGTGAGATTTGACCTTGACACGCAGA
>Ga0316217_10005671_pt1 | contig 12801 bp, 10 predicted proteins | sample 1anoAmetaG_FD_203633 | JGI IMG/M metagenome (GOLD analysis project Ga0316217, IMG submission 203633) | Freshwater microbial communities from Trout Bog Lake, Wisconsin, USA - 1anoA | ecosystem: Environmental > Aquatic > Freshwater > Lake > Hypolimnion/Profundal zone | place: USA: Wisconsin...
ACCTTCGTGATCGCCGCCGTCAGCGTCGTCTTGCCATGATCGATGTGTCCGATCGTTCCAACGTTCACGTGCGGCTTGCTGCGGTCAAATTTCTCTTTCGCCATTGCTCTCGAGCTCCGTCTTCGTTATCGCTGTGGCGCCGCGCATTCCTTCCGCGCGCCGCGGTTGAACTTATCTGGTCGTCTTGCCCTGCACCTTGGCCACGATTTCCTCCGCCACCGAGCGCGGGGCTTCCTCGTAACGCGAAAAGTGCATCGAGAAGGTCGCGCGCCCCTGCGTGTTGGAGCGCATGTTGGTGGCGTATCCGAACATCTCCGCCAGCGGGACCATCGACTTGATGACCTGCGATCCGGCGCGGTGCTCGATACCCTCGATGCGTCCGCGGCGGCTGTTCAGGTCGCCAATAATGGTGCCCATGTACTCTTCCGGAACCACCACTTCCACCGACATCACCGGCTCCAGCAGAACCGGACTGGCCTTGCGGGCCGCTTCCTTGAAGGCCATCGACGCCGCAATCTTGAACGCCAATTCGTTGGAATCGACTTCGTGATAGCTGCCGTCGTAGAGCGATGCCTTCACATCCACCATCGGATAGCCGGCCAACACGCCGCCCTCCATGGCTTCCTTAATGCCCATCTCGATCGGCTTGATGTATTCCTTGGGAACCGAGCCGCCCTTGGTCGCGTCTTCGAACTCAAATCCCTTGCCCGGCTCATTCGGACTCAGGCGGAGCTTGACGTGGCCGTACTGGCCGCTGCCGCCCGTCTGACGAATGTATTTGCCCTCGGCCTCGGAGTTCTTGCGCACCGTCTCGCGGTAGGCCACCTGCGGCTTGCCCACGTTGGCCTGCACGTTGAACTCGCGCATCATGCGGTCCACGATGATCTCCAAGTGGAGTTCACCCATGCCGCTGATGATCGTCTGCGAGCTGTCCTCGTCGGTGTGCACCCGGAACGTCGGATCTTCCTGGGCCAGCTTGTGCAGCGCGACGCCCATCTTTTCCTGGTCCGTCTTGGTCTTCGGCTCCACCGCCACGTGAATCACCGGCTCCGGAAATTCGATGTTCTCCAGCAGGATCGGCTTATCCTCGTTGCAGATGGTGTCGCCCGTGGTCACGTTCTTCAGTCCCACGCAGGCGCAGATGTCGCCGGCGCGAACTTCGGTGATCTCCTCGCGCTTGTTGGCGTGCATGCGCAGCAGGCGGCCAATGCGCTCGTGCTTCAGACGGTTGGCATTGTAGGCCATGTCGCCCGTCTTCAGAACTCCCGAGTACACCCGGATAAACGTCAGCTGTCCCACGAACGGATCGGTCATGATCTTGAACGCCAGTGCCGAGAACGGATCATCGTCCTTGGCATGACGCACTTCTTCCGTGCCGTTGTCGGGATTTACGCCCGTCACCGGCGGAACATCCAGCGGCGAAGGCAGAAATTCCACCACCGCATCCAGCAGCGGCTGCACGCCCTTGTTCTTGAAGGCCGTGCCCAGAATCACCGGGAAGATCTTGATGGCGATTACCGACTTGCGCAGCGAAGCTTTCAGCTTCTCCACGGAAATCTCATCGCCTTCGATGTACTTAGCCATCAGCTCGTCGCCATCGTCGTTTTCCACGATGGTTTCCACCATCAGCTGGCGCATCGCCTGGGCCTTCTTCAACAGCTCGGCCGGAATCTCTTCCACCACGTAGTCGGCGCCCATGGTCTCGTCATGCCAGTAGATCGCCTTCATGTTGAACAGGTCGACGCAGCCGAGGAACTTTTCCGCCTGCCCAATCGGCATCTGGATCGCTACCGGCTTGGCCGCCAGGCGCTTGCGGATGGTGTCGACGGCGTGATCGAAATCGGCGCCCATCTTGTCCATCTTGTTAATGAAGCAGATGCGGGGCACCGAGTATTTGTCGGCCTGCCGCCACACCGTCTCCGACTGCGGTTCCACGCCGTGCACCGCGTCAAACACCGCCACCGCGCCGTCCAGCACGCGCAGCGAGCGCTCCACCTCGGCCGTGAAGTCCACGTGGCCGGGGGTGTCAATGATGTTGATCGTGATGTCTTTCCACATGCACGTGGTGGCTGCCGACGTGATCGTGATGCCGCGTTCCTGCTCTTGCGCCATCCAATCCATCGTCGCCGTGCCTTCGTGCACTTCGCCAATGCGGTGCAGGCGGCCCGTGTAAAACAACACGCGCTCAGTCGTTGTCGTCTTCCCGGCATCGATGTGCGCCATGATGCCGATGTTCCTGCAACGTTCTAATGGAACTGTGCGAGCCAAAGCTTCTACCTATCCCTTTTTCTCATCGCCCGGGCGTTGGGGGTAGCCCGTGCTGGTTTCTTGTCGATGGCAGCTTGTACGCTGCTCCTGCCGCAGTCGGCGCGTTCGCTGGAAAGCCCGCCGGGCCGAAGCCCGGGCGGGTCAATGCCCTACCAGCGATAATGCGCAAAGGCCTTGTTGGCCTCGGCCATGCGGTGTACGTCTTCCTTCTTCTTCATTGCCGCGCCCTTGCCGTTGGCGGCGTCCAGCAACTCGTTGGCGAGCTTGTCGATCATGCCCTTTTCCGGGCGGCTGCGCGAATACGAGATCAGCCAGCGGATTGCCAGCGAGGTGCGGCGCTCGGCGTTCACTTCCACCGGAACCTGATAGTTGGCGCCGCCCACGCGGCGGGTCTTCACTTCCAGCAGCGGCTTGCAGTTCTCTACTGCCTTCTTGAACAGCTTCAGGGCCTCGTCGCCGCCCTTCTGCTCGAGCTGCGTCATGGCCTTGTAGAAGATGCCCTGCGCCGTGCTCTTCTTGCCGTCCCACATCAGGTTGTTGACAAATTTATTGGCCAGCGTCGAACCGTAGATCGGGTCCGGCATCGGTTCGCGCTTGGCAACATGGCCTTTTCTTGGCATTCAAAAACTCCTCTTCCCTGCCTCTTCGGCGGTACTCCCGGCCGTCTCCCAGTCGAGACGCCGGATGGTTGATAGTTCGTTACGACTTCGGCCGCTTGGCTCCGTACTTGGAGCGGCTCTGTCTGCGGTTGGCAACCCCCACCGAGTCCAGCGTGCCACGAATTACGTGGTAGCGAACACCCGGCAGATCCTTTACGCGACCCCCGCGAATGAGCACAATCGAGTGCTCCTGCAGGTTGTGGCCGACGCCAGGAATGTAGGTCGTCACCTCGATCCCGTTCGTCAGGCGCACGCGGGCAACCTTCCGAAGAGCCGAGTTCGGTTTCTTTGGCGTCTGGGTGTAGACGCGGGTGCAGACTCCACGCTTTTGCGGGCAGGCCTGCAGCGCAGGGCTGGCCGTCTTGTAGCGCGGCGCCTTGCGCCCCTTACGCACCAACTGATTAAACGTAGGCACTCTTGCAGCTCCTTTTATTCGGACGCACTGTGGCGCCACTGGCGACCGCACCCGCGTATCCGGCGGGCGACGCCGCTCACAACCCACTCAGGGCTGGCCGAGCTATCCGCTCGCGCGGCACTCAACCATACTCTCCGCAATCAAAATCGCGGGGAATTCTCACGTTTCCTGGATAGAGGCGGCGACGGTGATGCTTTGTCCCCGGTCAATTGTTCAGGCCTTTTGCCTGAATCTCCGCCGGGAGCACTCCGTTTCGCAACCTGAACCTGCATACCCCGTAGCCATGCGCCACGGGCAGCGCAGATTCGTTTCAGCGAGGAAGCCCTTACTTCAGGCGCCGTGAAGCGCCACCAGGCTGATCGTACAGTGAAAGCTCGACAAACTAGACAGACAAGCCAGACAGACTCGCAGAACCATTCAAATATAACAACACGTTCGGCAGCCGGTCAACCAAACTGCCAACTCTTTTCCCCGGAAGATTGCGGCGCGCTTCCGGAGCCGCAGAACTCGACGGTATCTACGGTATATCATGGCCCCTGATGCCACCCGAGCGGCCAGCGCGCAAACCAAATCTGCTTTTTCTCGCGGTGCTGGGAGCCATCCTCATCCAGCTTGCTCCGCTCTGCCTGGTGCAGGAGCAAATCAAATCCGGCAGCTCCGATTTCTCCGCTTTTTACAGCGCCGGACAAATCCTCGCGACCGGACACGGCAGCCAGTTATACGATCTCGGAACGCAGCGCGAAGCTCAGCGGATTTTCACCTCGAAATTTGGCCGCCCGCCTCTGCTGCCGTTCAACCACCCTCCCTTCGAGGCACTGATCTTCGCGCCGCTCGCGCTGCTTCCCTACGGCGCCGCATTTGCGGTTTGGCTGGCGTGCAACCTGGCCATGTGGATCGGGGTACTGTTTCTGCTCCGTCCGTATTTACCGTCGCTTCAAAAACAGTTCGATCTGGCGCTGCTGGCGGTCAGCTTTTTTCCTCCCTTGCTGGTCGCCCTTACCCAGGGGCAGGACTCCGTCCTGGCCCTGTTCCTGTTTGCCTTGTGCCTGGTCAGCCTGATCCAGGACCGCAACCGCCTGGCCGGAGCCGCGCTGGGGCTGGCCATGTTCAAGCCGCAGCTGGCGCTACCGGCCATGCTGATGCTCGCGCTCGCCCACGGCCAGCGCCGGCGGCTGCTCGCCGGCTTTTTCTCCACCTGCCTCGGGCTGGGCCTGCTCTCGGTTGCGGTCGTCGGCTGGGGCGCCTGTGCCGGCTACCCCGGAGTTCTGCTGCACTCTGTTCCGGAAAACCCGGGCATCATCGATCCGGCCAACATGCCGACGTTGCGCGGCCTCTTTTATGTGCTGCTGGGAAAGCATGCACCGCTTTCGGTGGTGTACCTGTGCATCGCTGCCGTTTCCGTGATCCTTCTGGGAGGCGCGGTCACGGCTTGGCGTGCCGGCGGCGGAGGCAAGGACTCGCTCCCGCTGAATTTCGCCCTGGTAGTAACCGCGACCGCCCTGGTCGCCTTCCATGGCAACGTGCATGATTTCGCTCTGCTGGTCCTGCCGGTCCTGGCTGCCGCGGATTGGCTGATGCGGAAGCGCGCCAACACCCTGAACAGAGCCTTGCTTGCGGCCTCGGTCGCCGCCCTGTTCGTAGTCCCGATGTTCTGGCAAAACCGGCAGATTTTATGCTGCGCCACACTCGTATTCTTTGCTGCGATCCGCTCCGAACTGATCCACAATCGCGCCGCTGCGGAACAGCCCGTTTCCGCCTGCGGCTGCGGCATCGGAAGAACTTCGTGACGGGTTTTCCCGGCAGCCGCAAGCTGTCCATTTTCTCTATTGACGGCTCAGACAAACACTCTTCGCGCTAAACTGGATCATGTACAACCGTTTGGACCGAGCCCATCGAGTTTTTGCGGTAATCTGCGCCATCGTCACCCTTATAGGCTGCATAGTCCTGTTGGTGTGGGATGCTTTCCCCAACTTGTTTCCCGCCCGCGCGCATGATGTCCTAGGGGCGTTCCCACTGGCTATGATTGCCGTCGCCTATCTCATTTACCAGATCGCGCATCGCCCTCCCGTCCGGGAATTTCTCAAGGCAATTATGCTGGCCGTCGCGTTTCTGTTCTGGGCGGCCAATCAACTCTGGCCGGATATCCGCCAGGCGACCCTGTTCAACGACATCGCAATCGTACTTTTCGTCCTCGACGTGTTCCTGGTCATCATCGGCTGGCCGCCGTCCTCTCCGGACGAGTCCTTCGCTGAGAGTTACAGCGAAACCGATCAATAAGCTAGAGGTGGTCTTATAAACCGGTTTTGAAAGGGCACGACTTCAGTCGTGCCGCAAGAAAGGCTCATTTCACGCGGCTTTAGCCGCTGAGGGAAAAGCCCCTTATACGCCTCACGCCATTTTTGAGACCGCTCTGTGCCGAGACATTTTGCTCTCCCAGGTTAGCGCCCGAACAACAGGGCGGGGAACCTGGGGCACCCGCCAGTTCTGGTATACAGCCCTCAGAGAAGCGTTCTAGCTGGCCTGCTCGCCCAATGCCGCCACGGCGTCGCGCCGCGCCCGCTCCAGCGAATCCTGCATCTGCTGATGGCATTGCTTCATCGCTTCCTCGCCCGCGTCCGCTGGAACCGGAATCAGTTTCGTCCAGCGAACATGCACCTTCGAAAAGGGCCGCGGAATCATCATGGCGTCCCACGAGCGCAGGATCCAGGGCCGCTCCACCGCCAGGTAGAAGCACAGGATGGGCACGCCGCTCATCTTCGCCAGCAGCACCGGCCCGGGCTTGGCCACATAGCGCGGGCCTCTGGGACCGTCGATGGTGAAGGCCGCAATGTGCCCGCCGGCCAGCACGCGGTTGATTCCCAGCAACGCTCCCGAGCCGCCGCGCGAACTCGATCCGCGCACCGCCGAAAAACCGAAGAGTTCGATGATGCGCGCAATGTATTCGCCGTCAAAGCTGCGGCTGGTCATCACCGCCATGCCGCGCCCACGAAAGTAATACGTAGCTGGAATCACCGCGCGATGCCAGAATGCGCCGATCACCACCGGCGGCGGCTCACCGTCTTCCACCCCGCTGCCCGGCTCCGAGGACCACGCAAAGCGCAGCGTCCGCCCGATCAGCGAGATCAGCAAATAGCCCAGCCAGGAGATGAACCACAACAGCAGCCGCTGGCGCAGCGTAAACGCCGCGGCCCCGCCTGGCTCGCGATCTGCGGATGGGAGACTCACCTCGAAATTGTATCCTGCGCCGCGCATGAGTTCCCCGCAGCCGATTCTGGAGGTGGGAGCTCCGGGTTTGAAAGGGTACGACTTGTTTGGAAGGGGCACGGCTTGTTTTGAAAGAGCACGACTTCAGTCGTGCCGCAAGAAAGGCTCATTTCACGCGGCTTTAGCCGCCGAGGAAAGCCCTTCAAACGCCTCAAGCCATTCATTCGGCCACTTTAGGCTTTGCGGGCGGTGGCCCAGGCCACGGCGGCTTGCATGCGGCGGAACGGCGCCGGATGCGAGTAGAACAAAATCTCCACCCAGCGCGAAGGCTCGCGCTCGGACAGATTCTGCGCGGCGAGCTTTTCCATTGCGTTACAAAACGCCTTCACCGAACCGAGCGTCTGCCAGGCGTAGGCGTCGGCCTGGCGCTCGTTGAAACGCGAGTAGGCGTTCATCAACGGCAGCAAGAGCAGCGAAATTGCCGTGGCAACAAGAATGATCAGCGGAAGGTTGGCAAAGTCGATCTGATCGTAGCGCTTCCAGTCAAAGGCGGCCCAGCGAACCGCCAGCTTGAGGCACCAGAATCCGATGAAGGTAATCACTCCCTGCATCGCAATGGACTTCAACATATGGCGGTGCACCTGGTGGCCCAGCTCGTGCGCCAGCACCGCCTCGATCTCGTCATGATTGCAGGCAGCCAGCAGCGTGTCTGAAATCACGATCCGGCGGGTGCGTCCCAGTCCCATGAGGGCGGCATTGGCTTTCTTCGTCTTCTCCGAGAGGTTCCACTCATAGACGCCGCGAACCTTGGCTCCCGCTTGTTCGCTCAGCCGCGTCAGCCGCGCCGTCAGCTCTTTATCGTCCAGGGAGCGGAAGCGGAAAAATAGCGGAAACAGCAGAACCGGCGCGAGCTGCGCCAGCAGCACGCTCAGCAGCATGAATAGAATCCAGCACGTTACCCACCACCACTGCGGCTGCAGGCGAATCAGCAGGTACAGCATCTGCACCAGAGCCTGGCCGAAGACGAACGTCAGGCCGAATTCCTTGCACTGGTCCCACGCCCAGCCGCGCAAGCGCTGGTTGCTCAAGCGGTAGCGATGCTCGATGAGGAAGCTGTAATAATCCGGCCCGAGGCTGAGAAGTTTGGTAAGCAGCAGCAGAATGGTTGTGTAAACAAATAACGCCGCGGCGTGACCGTCGCCGGCGAAACCCACCGCGAAGTTGCGGATGCCGCTGGTCCAGTCGGCGGCAAGGAGCACCGCCATCAGCGCCAGCCCAAGCAACACGTCGGCCACGCCGATGGTGCGCAAAATACGATGGTAGCGGCTGGCCTCTGCCGGATCCGCAGGCAGGGCGCCGGTGCCGGATAAATCCAAACGCGGAGTCGTCGGTTGCATACGATTGCCCTCACTGTGCAGGAGCCGGCCGCGCTCCTGCGAGCCGCACGGCGGAATGCTACTTCAGCTCCGTGACCGTAGCACCCGGAGGAATTTCCATTTGAAACTGCTCCGGCTTCAAAGGCACATTCAACGCCAGCTTCACCATCTTCAGGGAGATGCCGTACTCCTCCTGCGGCCGCTCGATCTCAATCAGCGAAGGGAACTGCACTCCGTCGTAATCCCGCTGGTCGGAATAATGGGCATCGGTGACCACCTCGCCCTTGTCGTCATAGATGGTCTGGCGATAAACCTGCAGATCGGCCCGATTGAAAAAAATCTTGCGCTGCAGATGCCAGGTGTCCTGCGCTCCGCGCTGGAGGATCAGAAGCTGGTAGTTCGCCTGCGTGACCATCTTGTGCGTTTTCTCGTCCTCAACCTGCTGCACGCCCCCTTCGATCACGGCAATTTCATTCTTCTCATTCACCGCCGGCATCAGCAGGGCGTCGTAAATTGCCTGGGGGCGCAGGTTTTCCAGCGGGTTGGTGCTGAGCTTGGTGACTTCGTCGGTGCCGGTAATAAAGCGGTTCTTGGGCGGGATCGACAGCTCAAAGTGGGTGCCGTCGCTCACCATGTCAAAGGCTCGGTTGCGCACAATGGGCAGCAGCCCGATCATGCGAAGCAGCTTCGGCTTCTCGGCCAGGATGTAGCCGCGGATCTCCTGGTACTCGACGACCTTGCCCTTTTTCTCGCCCCCCACGGTGGTGTCAATGTCCACCGTGGCGTTCATGGTGTGAACGCTGGCGGCCAACTGGTCGATGCGCGCCACCAGCTCTTGCGCCGTGGCGGTCTTGAGCGGCGCCGAGGAGAGCTTGGACTCCACCCGGTGCGAGCGGAACAAGCAGCCGGTGGTGCTACACAGGCACAGGACCAGCAGGGCAATTGTCAGTCGAGCTCGTTCCATGGCAGGCGAAACCTATCCCAGTCGAACAGTATTCAGCAATCTCCAGTATATAGGTTCGCGGGACCTGTCTCGCGGAACCTGGCTCCGGGCTTGCGCCAGGATGAAATGGAATCAATGAGCCTCGCCGCCGTAAGCCGCCGCGGTCGTCTTACTTTTGCCGGCCACCGCCTCCGGCGACGGCGCGCCGGGAAACTGCTCATCCGGTTTGCCGGCGATAGCCACCTTCATGAAGTCCATCCAGATCGGCAGTGCCGCCTGGGCGCCGGTTTCCTTGTTTCCCAGGGTGATCTTTTCGTCGTAGCCCACCCACACGCCGCAGGTGATCGACGGAGAGAAACCCACGAACCAGGCATCCGTGAAGTCGTTGGTGGTACCCGTCTTGCCCGCCAGCGGATGGTTCAATTTGCTGGCGGCGGCACCGGTGCCATTGCGCACCACGCCTTGCAGCAACTCCACCATCACGCGCGCCGAATGGGCGCTGAGCACGTCGCGCACGTCGGCAAAGTCCTGCTCCATGACGTGCCCGTCGTAATCGGTCACCTTGCGGATGGAGTGCGGGCTCAGCCGTACGCCGTCGTTGGGAAAGGTCGAGTAGGCCGCGGTGTGCTCCAGCAAGGTCACTTCGGCCGAGCCCAGCGCCACCGGCAGATAGGGCTGGATCTCCGAGGTAATTCCGAACTTGCGGACGTACTCAATGACCGTCTTGATGCCGACCCGCTCGGCCAGTTTGACGGCTGGAATGTTGCGCGATTCTGCCAGCGCGTGCCGCAGCGTGATCGTGCCCTCGTACTTGTTGTCGTAGTTGTGAGGCGTCCAGGTTCCGGAGACGCTGGGAAAGCTGATGGGGGCGTCAACAATAGTGTCATCGGGCATCGCGCCCTGCTCCACCGCCGCCGAGTAGACATAGGGCTTGAACGACGAGCCCGTCTGCCGCAAGGCCTGGGTGGCGCGGTTGAACTTGGATTCCGCGAAGTCGCGGCCTCCCACCATGGCGCGGATCTCGCCGGTGTTGTTGTCGATGGCCACCAGCGCGGCCTGCGCCCCGGAGTCCTGCTCCAGCGCCAGTTGCAGTTGTTGGCCAGGCCCCACGGCGACGACGCGCACGTACACAATGTCGCCGACGGAAAGAATCTCGAGGGGCGAGTGGTGGCCGGTCCAGGCCATGTCGGCCGGGTGGATCAGCCCCTGATATTTGCCAATTTTGATCTCGGCTTCCCCCTGCGCCACCTTGGTCACCAGCGCATGGAAGTAACTGCCGGGCTCCGGCGCCTGGCTCCAGTCGGGATGCTCGTAGAGAAACGGGTCGTCGCCCGCGGCGATCACGTTGACCACGTGCCCCTTCCATCCGTGCCGCCGCTCGTAGGCGGCCAGTCCGTCCAGCACGGCGCGGGCCGCCGCCTGCTGCAATTCCAGGTCGAGCGAAGTATAGACCCGCATTCCGCCCTCGTGCACCTGGTCGGGCCCGTACTTTTTCTCCAGGTAGCGCCGCGCCTCCTCCACAAAGTAGGGAGCCACCGCATTGGGTTCGGACTGGAGGCGCAGATTCAGCGGCCGGCTCTTGGCCTCCTGCGCCTGCTGCGCGGTGATGCGGCCGTCCTCCATCATGTTGTTGATGACCAGGTTGCGGCGGCGCAGTGCCTTCTCCGGATTATTGATCGGAGAATAGGCGCTCGGCCCTTTGGGAAGTCCCGCCAGCAGCGCCGCTTCGTCGATCGACAGCTCCCGGGCGGGCTTGCTGAAGTAAAACTCCGAGCCCGCTTCAAATCCATACACGCCGTGCCCCAGGAAAATCTGGTTGGCGTACAGGGTGAAGATCTGTTCCTTGGTGAAGCGGCGCTCGATCTGGATGGCCAGAATCACCTCCTGCAGCTTGCGCCCGAACTTGCGGTCCGGACTGAGGAACAGGTTGCGCGACAGCTGCATGGTCAGCGTCGAGGCGCCCTGGGCCCGCGATCCGCTGCTGATGTCACGGTAGGCCGCGCCCACGATGCGCCACAGATCGATGCCCCAGTGCCGCTCGAAATCCTTATCTTCAATGGAAATGACCGCGTCGCGCAGCACCTTGGGATAGTCCTCGTAATGGGCGATCACGCGGCGTTGCAGCGCGAAGGAGCCAATCACGCGGCCCTTCTGGTCATACAGTTCGGTGATCGAACTGGGCCGGTACCGCTCCAGGTCCTCGACCTGGGGCAGGTTCGTGGAATAGACGAGCAGCAGCCCGGCCAGCACGCCCACCAGTGCGGCGGCCACAATCGCCAGCCAAAAGATCACCCGGCGAACCAGTCGGGTTCGTTCTTCGGGCAGGGTGGGCTTCGCCAATTGATCGGAAAGCGTGGTCATCTCAGGTGAGGGTCAGCGCAAGCATACCACCTCGTCCGGCCCCACCGGCGGCACAAGGGAGACGGAAGGCGTGTCCCAACGGTCACTCACCTTGGGGTTCCAACGGAGGGTCCAGCGGATCGTCCAGCGGATGATGCCGCGCCTCCATCCAATTCTGGAGAATGAGCACGGCGGCGAGCTGATCGACCACGGCGGCGCGTTTTTTGATCGACATTTCGGTCTCGCGCAGCACACGGTTGGCCTCCACCGAGGTCAGCCGCTCATCCCATAGATGGATCGGCAAGGCAAAGCGGTGTTGCAGGACTTCGACAAATTCGCGCATCCGCTCCGATTGCCGGCCTTCGGCGCCGCTCATGCGCAGAGGCAGGCCCACCACCAGCTCCACTACGCCGTAGTTGGCGATGACCGCGGCCAGTGCGGCCAGGTCGGTGCGCTTGTTCTTGCGCCGAATGGTAATCAGCCCCTGGGCGGTGTAACCCAGCGGATCGGTGACCGCAAGACCAATGGTCCGTGAACCAACGTCGAGCGCCATGGTGCGTCCCGGCGGCTTTTCCTGTGCGAGGTGCGTCACAACGCAAGTATAGTTCGAACAGCAGGGATTCACAGCCAGCCATGCGGCCTTAGCGGGAGAATCGGGAGATGCAGCAGACGACGGACAGCTTCCAAGACGAACCCTCCAGCACCGGAGACCTGCGCCCGCCGGCTCTGCACCCGGATGGTGAGGATTGCCCCGGCGCGCTCACCGACGCCGAGCAGCGGCGCCACGCCCGCATCCAGAGCAGTTCCCTGGCGGTGCTGGCCACCGGAGGCCTGCTCACCCTGATGTACGTGGCCAAGTCCGTCCTGGTACTCATCCTGATCTCGGTGCTGCTCGCGTTCATGCTGGCTCCCATCGTCGAACTCTGCCAGCGGCTTCGCCTGCCCCGCTCCGTGGGAGCGATGTTTGCCGTCCTGGTGATGTGCAGCGCGCTGTACGGAGTTTTCTACGCCTCCTACAACCAGGCCGACCAGTTCATGACCGCGCTTCCCAAGTATTCCGGAAACATTCGCAGGGTGCTCAATCAGGTGCGCCTGCGCACCGAACGTGTCCGCCAGACCACCCAGGGCGTGCTGCCGGAGGACAAACCCGAAAAGGGTACGCTCACGGTTCGCGAATCCACCAGCTGGCTGGACGAACTTACCAGCGGCGCACTCGGAGTCACGGAAGCGGTGATGATGGCGGCCTTCATCCCATTCCTGGTCTTCTTCATGCTGAGCTGGCAGGACCACGTGCGGGCTTCCACCGTCATGCTGTTCAGCGTGGAGAGCCGCCAGACCGCCTTTGTCACCCTGGGACTGATTTCGCAGATGATTCGCGGCTTCATCGTGGGCAACTTCATCATTGGAATGATCCTAGGGATCACCAGTTCCATCGCTTTCTGGATTCTCGGCGTGCCTTACTTCTACGTCATCGGGATGATCAGCGGAATCGTCAGCCTGCTCCCCTACCTTGGGATTGTGCTGGCGATCGTGCCTCCCGTGATCGTCAGCCTGGGTTTGCTAACCACCAAAAGCTTCGTCGCCATCGTGGCGGTG
>Ga0316217_10005675_pt1 | contig 12791 bp, 10 predicted proteins | sample 1anoAmetaG_FD_203633 | JGI IMG/M metagenome (GOLD analysis project Ga0316217, IMG submission 203633) | Freshwater microbial communities from Trout Bog Lake, Wisconsin, USA - 1anoA | ecosystem: Environmental > Aquatic > Freshwater > Lake > Hypolimnion/Profundal zone | place: USA: Wisconsin...
CCCAGGAAGCCGACGACGTGCCCCCGGAGCTTCAAGGCGCGGAGGATGCGGTTCTTCTGCTCGGGCGAGACCCGCGCGAAGACCTGGGTGCGCTCGGCCTGGTGCGCGAGCGCCGGGTCCGAGAGCGCGTCGACGTCGGTCCCGAGGAGGATGTGGCCCGCCCGGAGGCCGACGCGCTCGCAGACGTGCGCCGCCACGAGCTCGCTGTCGCCCGTCAGGATCTTCACGCGGATCCCCTCTCGCCTCAGCGCGGTGAGCACCTCGCGCGCGTCCTCGCGCGGCGGGTCCACGAAGGCGATGTAGCCGGCGAGCGTCACCCGGGTCTCGTCAGCCTTCGTGTACGCGGCGCGCTCCGGGAGGCTCGCGTACGCCACCGCGAGGACGCGGAACCCCTCCGCGCCGAGCCGCTGGAAGGCCGCCGTCGCGCGGGCGCGGGCGTCGTCGTCGAGCGGGACGACCTCCCCCTCGACCTCGAGGGACGCCGCGATGGAGAGCACGTGCTCCGGCGCCCCCTTGGTCACGAGGAGCAGCTCCGCGCCACGGGCGACGACGACGCTCACCCGACGACGCTCGAAGTCGAAGGGGACCTCGTCGACCTTCCGGAACCCCGAGATGTCGGGGTGCTCGTGCACCAGGACGGCCGCATCGAGGGGGTTCAGCTTCGCCTTGCGGAGCACGGCCGCGTCGAGCGGGTTGTCGACGCCGCTCTCGAAGAAGCTGTTGACGTAGGCCAGGAGCAGCGGCCGGTCCGAGGTGCTCCCCCACGGGTCGACGTGGGCGGCGAGCGTCATCTCGCCCGTCGTGAGCGTCCCGGTCTTGTCGCTGCAGAGGATGTCGATGCTGCCGAAGTTCTGGATCGCCGCGAGGTTCTTGACGATGACCTTCTCCCTCGCCATGCGGACGGCGCCGCGCGTGAGGGTCACGGTCGTGATCATCGGGAGGAACTCGGGCGTCAGACCGACGGCGAGCGCCACGGCGAAGAGCAGCGTCTCGAGCGGGTCCCGGCGGAGGACCGCGGCCACGACGAAGACGAAGAGGACGAGGAAGAGCACGGTCTTCAGGATGAGGACGCCGAAGCGCCCCACGCCGCGCTCGAACTCGGACATCGGCGGGCGCCGCGCGAGGCCGCGGGCGATCTCGCCGAACTGCGTGTGCGCCCCCGTCGCGGTGACCTCCGCCGTCGCGGTCCCGCTCACCACCGACGAGCCCATGAGCACTCGCTGCTCGGCGGCGTCAGCCGCGCCCGCGCCGGGCCCCACGCTCTTCTCGACCGGCAACGACTCGCCGGTCAGCGTCGCCTCGTTCACGTGGAGGTCCCTCGCCTCGAGCAGGCGCGCGTCGGCGGGGACCATGTCGCCGGCGGTGAGGCGGATCATGTCCCCGGGGACGAGCCCGCTCGTCACGAGCTCACGCCAGGCGCCGTCCCGTAGCACCGTCGCCGTCTGGGCCACCCGGGCCCTGAGCGCCTCCGCGGCGCGCTCCGAGCGGTGGGTCTGCACGAACTCGACGACGATGCTGAGGACGACGATCGCGACGATGATGCCCGCGTTGGTCAGGTCCCCGAGGACCATCGACGCGACGCTCGCGAGGATGAGGATCGCCACGAGCGGGCTGGCGAAGCGCCGGAGCAGCTGGAGGATGAGCGCCGGCTTCCGGGTCTGGACCGGCTCGTTGGGGCCAAAGGCGGCGAGGCGGCGCTCGGCCTCGTCCTCGGCCAGCCCCCTCACCGCCGGCGCTCCTGGCGCCGCGTTCACGGCTCGGGGAGGGTCACGAGCTCGTGGATGTTCGGCACGACGGTGATCTCGATCCGACGGTTCTTCGCGCGGCCGTCGCTCGTGTCGTTCTTGGCGACCGGATCGAACTCGCCGTAGCCCGCGGCCGACAGGATGGACTGCCGGAGGCCCCGACCGGACAGGACCCGGAGCACCTCGACTGCCCGGGCCGTCGAGAGGTCCCAGTTGGAGGCGAAGCGCGCCGTCGCGATCGGGACGTTGTCGGTGTGCCCGGCGATCTGGAAGCGCCGCTCGGGGACGGTCCTGAGCGCCGCGGCCACGGAGGCGAGCGCGCTGATGCCTGCCGGCTTGACGACGGTGCTGCCGGAGTCGAAGAGGACATCGTTGGGGAGCCGCAGCACCATCCGCCCCTCCCGCAGCACGATGCTGAGCTCGTGGGCGTCGACCATGCTCTTGAGCTTGCGGGCGAGCTGGCGGTAGAGCTCGGCCCGGGCGACGGCGGCATCCTGGGCGCGACGCAGCTGGGCGTCCGCCGCGGAGGTCGCGTCGAGGCTCTCCTTGAGCGCCTCGGCGCGGGCGGTCGCGGCCGCGAGCTGCGTGTCGAGATCCCCCAGCATCCGGTCGTGCCGGGCCAGGTCGTCGGTGAGCACCGAGATCCGGCGCTGGTCCTCGCGAACCCTCTCCTCGACGCCGGCACGCTCGCGTTGCAGCTCCGTGCGCGCAGCATCTGCGCTCTTGACCGCCTCGTCGTACCTCGAGGTGGAGACGCAAGCATTGAGAACCAGAAGGGAAACCATCGCGATTCGTCTCATGGCGACACTCCTCGGAACAGGGATGCGGTGCAATCGCCCTGCCACGGCGCGCGCCGTCGGCCTCACCGCCGCGACCGGCGCGCCCCCCGGCGCCTCCGGGCGGGCCGCTCGCGATGTGGCGCCCCCCCCGCCGAGACCCCCTGCGTCATTCCTCTGGTCAAACGCGGGGCGAGGATTAGACTGAATGAACATTCATTCTTTCGTCCGGTGAGGGCCGACACTTGAGTCGGACCTGGTAGCCGGCGCGGGAAGGAGCCCCACCGTGTCGAAGCCTGTCCAGACCATCAACCGCTACAAGGCGGACCTCCGCGAGTTCTACTTCCTCCTCTTCGAGCAGTTCCGGCTCGACCAGCTCCTCGGCAAGGAGCCGTTCTCGGGCTGGGGGGTCGAGGAGGTCAAGACGACCCTCACCGAGTGCTACCGGTGGGTCCGCGAGGTGAGCGGTCCGCTCAACGCGGCCGGCGACCAGCAGGGCTGTACGCTCGAGGACGGCGTCGTGAAGACGCCGGACGGCTTCAAGCAGGCGTGGGACAAGCTCTACGAGGCCGGCTGGAAGGGGATCTCGGTCGACCCGGAGTACGGCGGCGCCGGCGCCCCCGGGGCGGTGCGGGTGCTCATCGAGGAGCTGATCTGCGGCTCCAACCCGGCCTTCAGCATGTACCCGGGCCTCACGCACGGCGCGTCCGAGGTCATCGAGAACTTCGGGACGCCCGAGCAGAAGGCGCTCTTCTGCGAGCGGCTCTTCGGCGGCAAGTGGGCGGGGACGATGTGCCTCACCGAGCCGCAGGCCGGCAGCGACGTCGGCTCGGCGCGCACGACGGCCAAGAAGAACGACGACGGCACCTACTCGATCTCCGGCACGAAGATCTTCATCACCGCCGGCGACCACGACCTCGCCGAGAACGTCATCCACCTCGTCCTCGCGCGCGTGGAGGGGGCTCCGGCCGGCACGAAGGGGCTCACGCTCTTCATCGTCCCGAAGATCCGCATCGACGCGAGCGGCGCGCTCGGCAAGCCGAACGACGTGAAGGTCCCGTCGATCGAGCACAAGATGGGGATCAACGGGTCGTCCACCTGCGTGCTCGCGTTCGGCGAGGACGGCGGCTGCATCGGCGTCCCGGTCGGCGGCGACGCGAAGCTGAACCAGGGGATGCCGCAGATGTTCCACCTGATGAACGGCGCCCGCATCGGCGTCGGTCTGCAGGGGGTCGGCGTCGCGTCGACCGCGTTCCTGAACGCCCTCGACTACGCCAGGGAGCGGAAGCAGGGCTCGAACATCACCCACTTCAAGGACGCCACCGCGCCGCGCGTGCCGATCATCCAGCACGCCGACGTGCGTCGCATGCTGCTCGACATGAAGGCCCGCGTGGAGGGGATCCGCGCCCTCATCATGAAGCTCTCGGTCCACAACGACTTCGCCGGCACGCTGCGCGGCAAGGACGAGAAGGCGCACCAGTACCACCAGGGGCAGGTCGACCTGCTCGTCCCGCTGGTGAAGGCGTACGCGTCCGACCAGGCCTTCCGCATCTGCGAGGAGGCCATCCAGACCTACGGCGGCGCCGGCTACACGCGCGACTACCCGGTCGAGCAGTACTGCCGCGACTCCAAGATCTTCTCGATCTACGAGGGGACCAACCACATCCAGGCGATGGATCTCGTCGGCAGGAAGCTCGGCCAGGGGGGCGGGGCGAACCTGCAGGCGTTCCTCGGCGACGTCGCGAAGTTCGTCGGGGCGAACTGCGCTCACCCGACGCTCGGCGGCGAGGTGAAGCGGCTCGGGCTGGCGCAGGAGGCGCTCGCCGGGTCCGCGATGAAGCTCCTCTCGTGGTTCCAGATGGGGCGCATCGAGCTCGTCCCGCTCAACGCGAACCGGTTCCTGGCGATGATGAGCGAGCTCACCGTCGCCTGGCTCCTCCTCGACGCCGCGGTCATCGCGGACACGGCGGCGAAGAGCGTCGACCCGAAGCACCCCGACGCGGCCTTCTACGCCGGCAAGATCCAGGCAGCCCTCTACTACTCGCGGACCTGCCTGCCCAACGTCGAGGCCGGCGCGAAGGCGATGGCGGAGGAGGACAGGACGCCGCTCGACATCCCGGACGCGGGGTTCGCGACCGTCTGACCCGGGCGCCCCAGGGCACCCGAGACGACCCAAGAGCCTGCATCCTTGACCGCGGCCCGCTGGCGCGGCTAGAAAGCGGGCTCGTTTTCCGACTTAGCTCAGTTGGTAGAGCAGGCGGCTGTTAACCGCCGGGTCGTAGGTTCGAGTCCTACAGTCGGAGCCAGCAATCTCGTTGGAGGTCGCGCGCTTAGCTCGCGTCGCCCCTCCCCGTCTCGGGCCTCTCGCCCTTGAATCGTCACGGCCCGTGACGTTTCCCGATGCCTTCGGCGCTTCAACGAGCGCCATCGAAGGCAGGCGAGGCACGGCGGCTTCGGGGATGTGCCGCATCGCGGCGGTGTTCATCACGTAGCGCGCGTGCACTCGGGGATCGGAGTGCGACGCGAGGCGCATTGCGTGCTGGACGTTGACCCCTGCGTCGGCGAGGGCGGAGGAGAACGCTCGCCGGAAGGAGTGGAAGTCGACGGGGAGGGTCGCGGCCGTCTCGAAGTAGAGCGGGTCGCGAGGGTTGGGCGCGAGCTTGGTGCCTGGCGCGCTCTTGCCCTTGTCTGTCCGCGTACCCTTGCTCGTCGCGGGTACCTCAATCGGCGTCATCCGGTAGACGCCAGCGCGGAAGAGGTCGCGCCGCAGCCGCTTCGCATAGCTGTTCGAGGCGCTCTTGGCCTGGCCCGCGCGTGCGCCGATGCGCACCGGGAAAACGGGACCGCTCTCGGGTCGCCCAGCGCGCTCCCACCATGCGCGCACGAACGGGGCGAGCACGTCGGGGATGGCCAGCGCTTGCGGTGTCTTCGTCTTCGCCCGCGGGATGAAGCACTCTGCGAAGTGCACGCGGTCGATCATGGTCCAGTCCCACGTGTGGAGGTCGCCCGTGCGCATGCCGCCCTCACACCGCGCCACGAGGGAGAGCATGCGGATCTCGAGCCCCACTTCCGAGCACGCCACGAACCGCAAGAACTCGTCGTCGGTCAGGATGCATCGCTCCTTCCGCACTTCGCGAAGCTTCGGGGTCCGCACCGGGGTCACCGGGTTGTGCTCCACAAGCTCCACCTCGACCGCAGCGCGAAAGAGCCGATGCAGCACGCCGCGGATCTCCCCCACGGTCGCGCGGCGCCGTCCCTTCGCGGCTGCTTCGTCGAGGATGCTCCGCACGTGCGACGGGCGAACATCCCCGAGGGGCATGCGGCCGATCGCGTCGAGCGCGTACATCTCCAACGTGCGGCGCTCCTTCTTCGCCATGCCGACCCCCTGCGCCTCGCGGGTGGCAAGCCACGCGGCGGCGTAGTCCTTCACGCGCTCGGGGGCGCCCAGCGCGGTTACGGCGGCGTTGTCCAGGTCGTGCCCCGCCTCCACGAGCGCCACGAGCTTCGCGAGCTTGCGACGGGCGAGCGCCTTGTCGGTCGTGCCGAGCGAGTAGAGCGGGCGCGAGCTCGAGCCGTCCGGGTTCGTCTTCGTGATGCGGGCTCGCCAGATGCCGTCCGCGAGCGGCGGGACGAGGGTGCCTGTCCTAGCGCGGGGCATGGCTACTGGGCCTCCGGTGGACGTGCGTAAGGTATATGTACACACCACAGGTCGGGCGCGGCGAGCGGGGTAAGGCTCCCGAATCTAATCCAAGAGCGGGAGGGGGTACCCAGGCCCCTCGGGGTCGAGACGGCGCTTGCGCACAGCGCCGAAGGTCCCCGCGGCCTCACCGCTTCCCCTTGGTTGCCCCGACGCCGTACTCCGGCTCCAAAGCTTCGAGCCCCCGGTTGACCACCATCTCCAGCACGGTCGTCCGGGGCAGGTTGGCTCCGAGCTTCGCGTTCATGGCTTCTTCGAGCCGGGCGAGCCTGACCTTGTGCTCGTCGCTCGACAACCTCACCACGTCCGGCCAACCGGCCGGCTCCTTCTTCGCGCCCATGTCCGGCATCCTGACACCCGAGCCCTTGCGTTACCACTGTCATTACTATCACGACGACTGGTTGTATCTGTTGCACTTGTAACCCATCGGACGATGCGTTACAGATAGAAGCATGAGCAAGCGAACTCGCACCGGTAACCCGCTCGTCGCCGTCGCCTACCTCCGCGCTTCGAAGGATGAGCAGAAGCTCGGGCCCGAGGCACAGCGCGCGAGCATCGAGGCGTGGGCCGCACGCGAGGGCGTTACCGTCGCCGCCTGGCACGTTGACCAGGGCGTGTGCAGCGTGACTCCGATTGACGAGCGCCCCGCCCTTGGGGCGGCCCTGGCGAGCCTTCGTGAGCACGGCGCGGCGGCGCTCGTCGTCGCGAAGCGCGACCGCATCGCCCGCGACGTCATGCTGACCGCGATGGTCGAGCGCGCGGTCGGGAGCGTCGGCGCCGCCGTGGTGAGCGCGGCCGGCGAGGGGAACGGCGCAACCCCGGCCGACCAATTCATGAGGACGGTCATCGACGGCGCCGCGCAGTATGAGCGCGCTCTCATTCGCGCCCGCACGAAGGGCGCCCTCGCCGTCATCCGCGCCCGCGGTCAGAAGACGGGCGGCGGCGTCCCCTTCGGCTACTCGCTCGCGGACGACGGCCGCACCCTCCTCCCCGTTGCCACCGAGCAGGCCACGATCGCCCGGGCCCGCGCCCTGTCCGCCGAGGGCCGCTCGCTTCGCGCCGTTGCCGCCGTTCTCGCCGCCGAGGGCCACGTCAGCCGCAAGGGCGGCGCGTTCTTGGCTCCGCAGGTCTCCCGCATGCTGGCAGGCGGCGTCGAGACGGCGCGCGCGGCCGCGTGACGACGGGCCAGGGGCGCTTCGGGGGCGCTCGGGGGTGGTGTTACGCGTTACGCGTGGAGGGCAGAGGGGCCGAAGTTCGCTGCAACTACGAGCACTTACAGCATCACAGCGCTGGCGACTCCCAAGACCGTAACGTTCGGCCGCGGCGGCTCCGGTCGTCTGTCGTCCCGCGATCGGCGCTCGGGAGAGTTGGCTTCGCGCTCGCCGCACCCCGCCGCGCCCACCGGCCCTCGTCACGACGGGCCCCCTCGTCGCGGGCGCTGGCGGTCGGTAGGTCGGTAGGAGGTCGGTAGGTAGTTCCCCCTTGTTCTCATACGTGCACGCGTGAGCGATAAACCCGGATCTCCTACCGACGACGTACCGACCTACCGACGGCTCACGAGACATTCGGGCTGACCCCCCCTACCGCCAGGAAAGCGAGCGGGTTGGGGTGCGTCTTCAGGCGGATCCCCTGCCAGCCGTTGACGGTCCGCCCGCCGTCCCTCGTGTCTCGGTCCACCACCCCGTGAGCCTTGAGCCACCGCGCAATCTCCTTCGGGTGAGGTGGCGTCTCGCCGGCCTCTTCGGCCCACGCCTGACAAGCCCCTCGGAGTTCCTTGCGCGGGACGCGGGCGGAGGGGTCCAGGTCGCAACGCGCGGCAACGAACCGCCCGACGATGTCCTGATCGGCAAAGTACTCCGCGGTCGCCGCCACCATGGCGGGAGGCTCGGTCAGGCCGTCCTTCTGCCACGCGAGGCAACCCTGAACGAGGTAGGCCAGGATCCCCGGGGCCTCACCACGGAGTTGTGCGTCTAGCTCCCGGTCCGGCTTGGCGCTGAACGAGACCTCGAAGGGCACGAGCCGGAGACGTCGGCGGAGCCCTCCGTCCGCGGCATTGGCGATGGAGGGTTGATTGTTCCCGAAGACCACGAGTTTGTGCGTGGGATCGAAGGACCAGAAATCCTCCCGCATGCGTCTCGCCCTTATCGGGTCGCCTCCCGTGATGTCCTTCACGGTGGCCTCGTCCCAGGTCCGGCTCTGGGCGGTCTCATTGCAGACGACGAGCCGCGCGCCGTAGAGGTCCGCCAGTTCGGTGGGGTGCCGGTCGGTGTTCGCACCCTTGAAGAGCAGGTCCGGCGCGGCCTTCGCCGAGTACTCGCCGAGCAACTCGAAGAGAACCGCGGCGAGCGTGCTCTTCCCATTGCCTCCGGTGCTGCCGTACCAGAAGCACAGCGCGTGTTCGCGAATCGAGCCCGTTAGGCAGTATCCGAGGAACCGGCGCATGAACTCCACGCGCTCCGCGTCGCCCGCCATGATCTCCGAGAGGAACCGCTCGAACCGGGGGCACGTCGCCTCGGGGTCGAAGGCAACCGGCGCCAGCTTCGTGATCATGTCCCCGGCGGCGTGGGGTCGCAGCGCTCCCGTCTTCAAGTCGAGCGTCCCGTTCGCGACGTTCAACAGCCACGGGTCCCTGTCCAGGTCGCGAAAGGAAGCCGCCATCCCCGCCTCCGAACGGGCCAGCCAGAGCATCATGTCCAGGGCACGCTTAGACGAACTCTCCGCCGCCCACTTCAGAAGGAGCTTGCGATCGTCGCTATCGAACTTCCGGGAGGCTTCCGCCGCGATCTCCCGCGCCGTGTCCTTCGCGAGCGCCGCGGTGCGCACGCCGCCTTCATCCGGGGCCCATCGTCGGCCATCAAAGGCGAGCCACTTGGCCCACTCTGGGACGAACACCGCACGCCCGCGGTTCTGGCTCGCGAACCGCTGGCCGTTGCCGATCTCGGTGCAGGGGTGGCCGTCGTGCACGCCGTCGTCACCGGACACCGCGCTGGGTTCGGCGGCGTCCGTCAACAGTCCCCGCCGGAAAGCTGCGGTGGTCAGTAGGTCCCGCGACTGACGGAAGAGCGCCCTCGCCGCGCCAACGGGCTCCTCGCCAATGACATCGGCGAGCGTGGGCCATCCCTCGACGGGACGATCGGCTGCCTTCGCCGCGTACGTGTCGCGGACGATGCCCACGCGCGAGGTCGCGTCGGGGTCGCCTACCATCCCGGCCAGCTCGTGCATCATGTCGACCGCGGTCGCTACGTCGAACCCGGCGAAGGCGAGCGCGCCGGCGAGGGCTCGCTTCGCCTGGTGCCGGGTCCGAGGGTCGCCGGTCTTCTCGCGTTCGGCGGCGGACGGCACCCAAGCGTCGGCCAGCTTCCTCAAGCCGAGCGACCGGAGGGCCTTGGCTTGCTCGGCAGCCGCCTCAACATGCAGCACGGCCCCCCTTGCCGCCGCCGGCGCGAGCTTGGCGGGCGCGTTCGCCGGCCTCGGGGCGACCGCGGCGGCGGTCCTCGTCGCCGGGAGCGCCGCGAGCGCCGCCTTCGCGTCCAACGGTTCGCCTCGATGCGTGGTGCACCGGTAGCGTCCCTCTCGCCCGGCCGGGCACGCCGGGGCGTACCAGAACCGCGTGGCGTCGCTGGCGGCCTCGTCCGCCCCGCCGCCGAGGGCGTGATTCACATGCAGCCAGAGCGCCTTGTACTCGTCCGCTTCTCGGACGGGGTCTTGCAGCCGTACGAGTACGCGGAAACGGTCCTGCACCGCGGAGTCGTTGAAAGAGGGGTAGACGAGCGCTTCGAGCCCAGCTTCGGCCAGCCGCCGCTCGACGTCCTCACGGGACCGGGCCCCGTCGAAGTCCAGGCCGATCATCGTCGCGAACTCGAAGCTCTCGCGGTTGCGGCGGTCGCCGGCGAAGGCGCAGGGACTGAATCCCTGGAGGTCCGAAGGCTTCTGGAAGTTGTCGGGGTCCCCGTCTTTGCGAGCCAGCTTCTCGACCGCGTACGCCTTCGGCTTCGCGAACTCTTCCGCGAGTTCGTCCAGGGTCAGGTAGGCGCCGTTCCGCGTGCCCTGCGGCTCGTGGACTGCGGGGAAGAGAGTGAGCGTGATGGTCGCGGCCGGGCCCGCGGCCGGGCTCGCCGCCCTCACCTGCGAGCCTGTCTCTGTGGGAATCATCGGAGCCCTCGGCGATGCGCGAGGAGAAGCTTGTCGAACTCAGGCGCGATGTGAATGTTGAAGCGGGCGTTAGGGCAGCCGGGCTCCGTGCGCTTCGCCGTATATCCGGCCCGCATCGCCGCGACGATGAAGGCGCCGTTCGTCACGTACTGGAAGTCGCTCGTCCTCCGCACCCCGTTGGTGTCCGTGTACTCGAACGTCCGGCCGAGCGTCCGGCTCCAGCCCTCCACCGAGTGCTTCAGTCCGTAGCTGCTTCGCCGAAGGTTCAACGTCTTTCGAGGCCGGCAGAACTGGCCGATCCGCTCGAGGGCGAACCTGACTTGCTCCTCGTCGGGGGGCCCGTCGTTCTCGGAGGCGTACCCGAGCGGGGCTGGATAGAACCCGCTGGAGCGAACTTCGGTCCAGGTGTTCATGACGCCCTCCGCGAAAGAAGCCTCACGCCGCCGATCTTCTCGGTCTTCGCGGGCGCCGCCTTCGTTCCTTGGCGGCCCCTGGCTTCGAGCCACGCGCGGAACGCCGCCACGTCGAAGCGGGGGCTCTGCCCCACGAAGACATGCGGCGCCCCTTCCGACATGAGCCGGCCTACCGTCGCCGGCGACACCCCGAGCACGCGAGCGGCCTCGCGCCGGTCGACCAGCGCGGCCGTGGCCTTGGCCGTGGCCGTCCCGGCGTAAGCCGCGGCCACGGCCGCCGTGATTAGCGCGCCCAAGTCCTCGGGCGTCAGCGTGAGCACGAGCACGGCGGGCGCGCTCACGACGGCAACCCCAGGCGAGCGCGGGACTCCGCCGCGGTGACTCGTTCGGCGAAGACGGCCAACGCCCGCAGACAGCGGGCGGTTCTCGGAAGCTCGCCGTCGCGAACGGCGGCGATCACGGTGGGAATAGAGACCCCAGCCCCAACGGCAATCTCCGCGTGGGTGAGGTGTAGACGCGCGGCGGCGTCGCGGATCTGGTGAATCAAGTCGCTCATCGAAGAACCCCTCTCGGGCGCAAGTGACCCTTCACACGCTATTGCGCGTGAAGAGCGCTGCTTCCGCCGCAGGACCCTCGGAGCGACCCGAATCGTCCGTGCCGATCGCCCCCCTAGCTTCCGAACGCGGCAGATGCCGCCAGGGGCGTGGTGTCTCGGCTGACCAGCATCGTGTAGCAAATCTTACGAACGACTGTCAACAGTTTCTTGCTTCCTACATCTGGGCGTGCTTGGCGCCGACGCTACGGGACGGCCGGCGCTCCCGGGCCACCTGACGTCCCCGACAGTCGCGGCACCACACCTCCCGCCGGTCGTGCGGGCCTCACCGCTTGACGTCGCGGAGATTCCTGCGTCTGGTGCCGGCGGGTCGGGGTCGGCCTGGCAGAACGGAGATCAAGTGACGCGACGGTGGCCGTGGGTGGTTGTCGTGCTGGGGCTCGTAACCTGCCACTCCGCGGTGGCCGGGGCCGAAGAGCAGACGGCGACCGCCGCCACTCCGACCCCGCCCGGCTGCGTGAAGGACATCGAGTGCAAGGGCCAGCGGATCTGCGTCGCCGGGCAGTGCCTCGATCCGACCACGAGCCCCGCCGCGCCGGCCCCGGAGAAGGTCACCCCAACCGACCGCACCCTGAGGACATTCGGGGTCGGGACCGGAGGAGGCTACGCGTGGCTCGCCCTGGCCGCTGTCGGCAACGGCGCCTCGGGTTCGTCCACGGGGTCCAGCGTCACGTACCCGCCCTTGGAGCTGCAGTTCTTCAACGACAAGGGGGGCTCCTTCGATCTCACGCTCCCCGTCGGCAGCGTGATCTATGCAGCGACGAACGGCGGCCTGACGCTCGGCGCGGCCCTGCACTACACCCCCGAGCTGGGCACGGGCGCCGTCCGCGGCGTCGTCAGTCCGGGATTCGGGTTGGTGTACTCGTCAACCGGGGGCGTCTCCGCGATGCTCGCCGACGTTGGCCTGAGGCTCGGCATCGAACTCTTGGGGGCGGACGACCACGTCGGCCTACGGCTGATGTGCGAGCCCGCGCTGTCGCTCGGCGCCGCGTGGGCCGGACCGGGTTCGTCGGTAGGAATTGTTGGCGCGTCGTTTGGCCTCGTCGCGGTGGTGTCCCTGTACGGGACGCGAGCGGTCCCGCCCACGCGGTAGCGTCACGCGGCGCGGCAGGGTCGGATTGGCGTGGCGGGGGCGTGGTCGCCGTGCCTTCACTTCATGCAGTGCCCGTCGGTACAGGTGAACCCCGGCGGGCAGAGAACCGCTGCGCTACAGGTCGCTCGCCCTGGTCCTACCGACTCGGGGCTCGGCATCGTCGTGACCGTTGGCGTTCCGTAGCGGTTGACGGTCGTGGCACACGCCCCGAAGTACGTACCGGGCGGCTTCACGCAGGCTTGCCCGGGCCCGCACTCATAGTCGTTCGAGCAATCGGCCCGGGACTGCTGCGGCGCCGCGCT
>Ga0316217_10005676_pt1 | contig 12790 bp, 6 predicted proteins | sample 1anoAmetaG_FD_203633 | JGI IMG/M metagenome (GOLD analysis project Ga0316217, IMG submission 203633) | Freshwater microbial communities from Trout Bog Lake, Wisconsin, USA - 1anoA | ecosystem: Environmental > Aquatic > Freshwater > Lake > Hypolimnion/Profundal zone | place: USA: Wisconsin...
ATGCGGTCCACGTAGCCGGCGGCCACGTTCAGGGGGCCGATGACGGAATCCAGGCAGTCGTTGACGCCCTGGACGATCTTGCGGAAGTCGCCCTGGTGCTTGGTGGCGTCGGCCCGGGTGGCCAGCTTGCCCTCCACGGCGGCCCTGCCCAGCATCTGGGCGTCAACCACCAGCGCGTTGACGGCGTCCACGCAGGTGTTGAGGTTGTTCTTGATCTCGTTGAAGTCGCCGTTGTACTTGTCGGTGATCTTGGGGGGGATGTCGCCCTTGGAGATGCGGTCCACATAGCCGGCGGCCACGTTGAGGGGGCCGATGACGGCGTCCAGCGTGTCGTTGACGCCCTGGACGATGCGGCGGTAGTCGCCTTCGTGCCTGGAGGCGTCGGCCCGGGTGGCGAGCTTGCCCTCCGTGGCGGCCCGGCTGAGCATGGCGGCGTCGGCGATGAGGGCCTTGAGCTTGGTGCGGAGCTTCTCCATGTTCTCGTTGATGAACACCTTCTTGCCGGGGAAGGTTTCCAGCGGGGTGTCCAGGTTGCCGTCGGCGAAGCCGGCCACGCAGGCCATGGCCTTCTTCTTCACGGCGATGTGGCCGAACACCATGGTGTTCACGCCCTCGGCCATGGCCTTGTAGGCGCCCTGGAACTTGTCCGCCGGCACCTTGGCGTCGATCTCCCCGGCGTCGTGCTGGGTGCTCATGGTGTTCATCTCGTGGATGAGTCCCTTCAGGGCCTCGACCGTGCCCTTGATGGCGGGGATGATCTCGTCCTGGGCGTCCTTGGCCTCCAGGGTGGCGCTCAGGTCGCCGGCGGCGACCTGCTTCAGGACCGCGACGACCTTGGTCTGCAGTTCATTGGAGAAGAAGTCCATGGCCCGGGCCAGGTCGCCGATCTCGTCATGGCGGTCCATGCGGAGCCGGGTGGCCAGATGCCCCTTGGCCATTTCGTTCATGAGGTCCACGCCCTGGGCGAGGGGCCGGGTGATGGACTTGGCGATGAGGATGCCCAGGCCGATGGCCAGGAGCGCGCCCAGGGCCATGAGGACTTCCAGGGTGTGGATGGTGGCGCTGGCCTGGGCGGCGATGCCCTCGTAGGTGGTCTTGGACACCTCCAGCTTGGTGGCCTGCATCCCATCCGTGGCCTCGTTCAGGTCCTGGACCGCCTTGAAGGCGCTGCCGAAGAGCAGGTCCTCGGCCTGGGCCTTCTTGCCGGACTTCATCATGGCGAACATGGTGGCGCCATACTCGTCGCTCTTCTTCCGGGCTTCGGCGTACTTGGCCCAGGCGGCCTTCCCCCGTTCGGTGACGAAGGACTTCTCGAACGAGCCTTCCAGTTTGGCCCGCTGCGCGAGGATGTCGTCGTAGACCTTCTGGAAGCGCTCGGTATCGCCCGTGATCATGGCGTCACGGATATTGACCCGAAGCCGCTGGTTCAGCTGCATGATGTCCCCCAGCTCCCCAAGGGGCACGGTCATCTTCTCGTAGAGCAGGCGGGAACTGTCATCGCTGGTGTTGAGCTTCACGGCGCCGAAGGCCCCGATGAAGATCGTGATGGCCGCGGTGACCAGGAAGGCGACGATGAGCTTGGGGCCCATCTTGATGTTGTCGAGGAATTTCATGGCGGATCTCCTGGCAGGGGTGGGTTCCAATGGGGTGGAAGGGTCTATGCGTGGGGACCGGCTCTAGCCGCTGCTCAGCAGTTCCTGGAGGTTCAGCAGCACCAGGAGCCCGGCGTCGGTCTTCAGGACCCCGGAGAGGAAGTGCTCCTCGGCGTCCGTGAGGTTGGCGGGGGGCGCCTCGGCCAGGCCCGCGTCGGCCTCCACCACGTCGCCGATGGAGTCGACCAGGAGGCCCATGAGATCGTGGGTCCCGCCCTGGTTGCGGCCGTTGGACTGCACCGCGTTGGCGCCGTGCTTGATGATGACGATGTGGCTGGAGTCCTTCACCGGCGTGGCGCTCTGCCCCAGGCGCACGCCCAGGTCCAGGATGGTCACGATCTGGCCCCGCAGGTTGATGAGGCCCCGGATATGGGCCTCGGAACGGGGCACCGGGGTGATGTTGAACACCCGGATGATCTCCCGCACCCCGAGGATGTCCAGGCCGAAGAGGTGGTCGCCCACGCGAAAGGTCGCGAACTGGCTCATTTTTCACCTCCATCCAGTCCGGCAGCCTTGAGAAGAGCGACGGGATTGAGGAACAGGGTCAGGTGCTCCTGCACCACCGCCGAGCCCAGGAGGCCGGGGCCGGTGAATTCCACCTGCTTGAGCTCGACCTCCACGTCCAGGGCGTCCAGGATCTCGGAGATGAGGATCCCCGCGGGGGGCTTGGTGGTGGAGCTCTGCCCGGGGATCTTGGGGATGACCAGGAACAGCTCCTTCAGGTCCGCGGCCAGGGGGCGCACCTGGAGGTGGTGGTCCAGGCGCAGCAGGGGCAGCCCCTCGCCGCGGTACTCGATGTACTCCCGGTCCCCGATGAACTCGATCTTGCTCCGCTGGATGCGCTCCAGGCGCAGGACGTGGTCCTGGGGCACGGCGAAGCGCTCGCCCTTGGCCCCCTCGAAGAGGATCACCGACCGGCGCCGGCTGGCCTTGAGGGCGGCGCTGCGCTTCTCCTCCTCGGCCCGCCTCAGCTCCTCGGCCTGGAGGTCGGTGAAGTGCAGCTGGGCCACGGTGGACAGACCCCCGGCGTCCAGGATCATGATCACCCGGCCGTCGCCCAGGATCGTGGCGCCGGAAAAGCACTTGGTGCCCTGGATGAAGCTGGAGAGCGGCTTGACGACGATCTCCTCGATGTCGAAGAGCTCGTCGACGATGACGCCGTACTGGTTCTTGCCCACGCGCAGGACGATGATGTTGTGGTCGCTGCGCCAGTCGGTGCGCCGGTCGTTGGTGGCCTCCCGCTCGTTGCGGCGGTCGGCGATGGACTCCCTGCGGTCGGGCAGGGGCACACCCAGGGCCGGATGCGCGAAGACCCGCTCGATGCCCAGCACATCCGCGAGGCGGACTAGGGGCAGCAGCTTGTCCCTCAGGCGGAGCACCAGGGCCCCCTGCACCTGCTCGATGCGCTGGACCACCTCCGAGGCCCGCACCCACACGAACTCCACCACGTTCACCTGGGGGATGGCGAAGCGGTGGTCGGCCACGCCCACGATCATGGAGGGGATGATGGCCAGGGTGAGGGGCAGGCGCAGGCGCACGGTGGTGCCCATGCCCACTTCCGTCTCCACCTCCACGTGGCCGCCGAGCTTCTCGACGTTGGTGCGCACCACGTCCATGCCCACGCCGCGGCCGGAGATGTCCGTGACCTGCTCGGCGGTGGAGAACCCGGGGGCGAAGACCAGGTGCACGATCTCGCGCTCGGTCATCTCCGCGGCCTGGGCCTGGGTGACCAGGCCCTTGGCCAGGGCCTTGGCGAGGATCTTCCTGGCGTCGATGCCCCGGCCGTCGTCATGGACGGCGATGTTGATCTGGCCTCCCTCGTGGAAGGCGTGGAGGTGGATGACGCCGGTGGGGTTCTTGTGGGCCTTCTTGCGCTCGGCGGGGGTCTCCAGGGCGTGGTCGGCGCAGTTGCGGATGATGTGGGTGAGGGGGTCCACCAGCATCTCCACGATGGACTTGTCCAGCTCCACCTCGGCGCCCTCGATCTTCACGTCGATCTGCTTGGAGAGCTGCCGGCTCATGTCCCGGATGATGCGGGGGAAGCGGCTGAACACGGTGCCGATGGGCTGCATGCGGGTCTGCATGATGCCCTCCTGCATCTCCGTGGTCACCTGGTTCACGTTCTGCAGGATGGCGCCCAGGCCCGGGATCTCGTTCCGGTAGTCGGTGATGGCGCGCACCAGCTGGTTGCGGCCCAGGACCAGCTCGCCGGCCAGATTCATGAGGTTGGTGAGCAGGTCCACCCGCACCCTCAGCGTTTCGTTGCCGCCCTCCTTCGCCTGTTCCCGCACCGGCTGGCCGGCCTTCTCCTCCGTGGGGGCATCGGCCTCCTCCTCGGAGGGCGGAGCCTCGGCATCCGGTGCTGCCCCCGCGGGCGCAGGCGCAACCACCAAGGCCGCAGGCCTTTCCGCCATGACCGCCGCGTCCACCGGCGTCTTGGCTGGCTTGGCCTTGAGCTTTTCCTTAAGGGCCTTGACCTCCAGGGCCTTGACCTGCTCGGAGGGGAGCTGCAGGGCCATGGCGGCCAGGTCGGGCTCCAGCACGCTGGCGAAGAGCAGGGTCACGGGCAGGTCCTGCTCCAGGCAATGCTCCAGGTCCGCGATGGCCTCCACGTCGATGAAGGCGTCCAGGAGGGTGCCCACGGACAGGGCGTTGGTGAGGAAGGCCAGGGGGGCCAGGCCCTGGTCCTTGATGTCCCGGTGCAGATAGGCCACGGCCCGGAACAGGTTCATGCCCCGGCGCAGTGCGCTGCGCACGGCCTCGGCGTCCAGGTCGAAGTCCCGCTTGGTGCCCTTTTCCCGGCCCTTGACGGTCTCGTCCAGGTTCACGCCCTTGCCGCTCAGGATGGCCCCGAGCGTAGCCATCTCCTTGGCGCAGGGCACGTTGTCGCTGGCATGGATATCGTCCAGCATGGCCCTGAGGCGATCCACGCCCGAGAACAGGCCGTCCATGAGGCTGGGCGTGGGGTGCAGCTTGCCGTCCCGCATGAGCATCAGGACGCCTTCCATGGCGTGGCTGAGCTTCTTGAGGGCCTCGAAGGCGAAGAAGCCCGCGCCCCCCTTGAGGCTGTGCACGGCCCGGAAGACCCGGTTGATGACCTCCTGGGAGACCTTGTCGCCCAGGGTCTCCATGGCCAGCAGGTCGGGTTCGATGGTGCTCAGGTGCTCCCTGCTCTCGGCCACGAAGTCGGCGATGATGCTCTCGTCCGCCAGACTGACCATGTCACCGCTCCTGGATCGGGAAGAGCTTGGGGAGGCTGAAGAGCTTGAAGACCCGCATGAGATCCCCGTTGGCGCCCTCGACCCGGAACGGGATGTGGCGCTGCTGGCAGGTCTTGAACAGGCCCAGGATCAGCGTTATTCCAAGTGAATCCACAACTTCCGATTCGGTCAGGTCCAGAACGGCCTCGGTGCAGGGCGAGGCCAGGGCCGCCATGGCGGCTTTGCGCCGTTCCTCCACCGTGCTGGCCACCAGGTTGCCGCCGGCGTGGATGCGCAGGGGTGCGGGATCGGTCTGGCTGGGCGGGTTCGAGGTCATGGTCGTTCTCCGTATCTCAAGGCGAAGGGCAGGCGTTCCCAGACGTGGAAAAAGGGCCCAATCCCCACGGATCCTAGGAATCCTTGGGATTGCGCCCTCAACTTGCAGGTCCGTGTCCTGCCCGCTAAGACGTACCGCCCCTTCCGGGCGATGGGAAACATGATCAGTATCGGAACAATGTTGGTCATGTCAACCGTTATCCGAAAATCATGGTCAGTTCCCCCCCGACCATGGCGACATGGTGGCTGAAGTGGCGGATGAGGGGGATGCCCCGGCCCCGTTCGGACTGCTGGGTGTCCGGCGGTTCGTGGGTCTCCAGGTCGAACCCGAGACCCTCGTCCAGGACGATGATCTGGACCCGGCCGCCCCAGGCCTTGCGGGCGCTGAGGTGGACCTGGGCGGGACCGGTGGCGTTGCCGTGGGTCATGGCGTTGGAGAGGGCCTCCCGCACCGCCAGGAGGGTATCGTAGCGGTTCTCGCTGCCCAGCTGGCCGCCCCCGTCCAGGGTGTCCAGGAAGGCGCCCAGGGCTTCGCAGGCCCCGTCCACCGCCTGGGGATCGCTGGGCAGGTCCAGGGCGAAGGTGCCGGGGACCTCCTCCAGGGGGGGCTGTTCCAGGGCGACGACCAGGAGGTCGTCCGTGAACTGGCCCATGGCGTGGGCCCGGGCGGATTCGGAGATGAGGTTGATGGCCTGGAAGATGTCGGTGCCGCCCAGGTTCTCCCAGAGGGGGCCGGCCAGGTCGTTGAAGGAGGTCTTTTCCGGGGAGACGGCGTCGAAGAAGCCATCGCTGCCCAGGAGCAGACGGTCGCCGGGGGCCAGGAGCACCACCTTCTCCTCCACGATGGGGTCGTCCAGCACGCCCAGGGGGGTGCCGTTGAGCTCGATGGGGCGGGTGCTGGCCCGGTTGGCCCGGTGCCACAGGGCGTGGGGCACCCCCGCGTTGAGGAGGTGGAGGCGCCCGGTGCGGGGCTCCCAGTGGCCGAACAGGCCGCAGATGGGCACCTCCGAGAAGGGGCCGGCCTGGATGGCCCGGTTCAGCTTGAAGGCCAGGGGCCGCAGCTCCAGGTGGCCCGACAGGGAGTTGGTGAGCATGCCCAGGAAGGCGGCCACGGCATAGGAGCTGATGACCGAGTGCCCGGCCACGTCGGCGATGACGAAGAAGATGGAGCCGTCCTCCTGGCGGAAGGCCCGGAACACGTCCCCCCCCGCGTCCGTGAGGGGCTCGGAGATGGAGTAGATGGGCATGTCGTGCTCGGGGATGGCCTCCATGGCCCGCTGGGCCATGCGCACGGCCTGGGCCGTCTCGTGGCTGCGCAGCACCTTGCGCCGGGTGTCCTGGTCGGCGCAGAGCCGTTCCACGGTGTCCAGGAGCAGCCGGGACTCGAAGGGCTTCGTGAGGAACTCGTTCACGTGCAGGTGCAGGGCTTCCTTCACGTGGGCCGCGTCCTCGGAGGAGGAGAGCATGAGGATGGGCAGGCCGGGGTCCAGGCCCCGCAGGCGCCCGGCCAGCTGCAGGCCGTCCATGCGGGGCATGATGATATCGGTGATGAGCATGGCGTAGCGGCCCCGGTTCCGGTCCAGGGCCTCCCAGGCCTCCTGGCCGTCCCGCGCCTCGTCCACCAGGTAGCCTGCCTTCACCAGCCAGGAGCGCAGGAGGGAGCGGGTCGTCGTGCTGTCCTCCGCGAGGAGGATGACGGAGGAGCCATCGGAGGCCGGCGCCGGGCCTCCGGCCAAGGACATCGGCCCTCCGGCCGGGGCCTGAGTTTCCGGCCGGACCGCCGGCCTCAGGTTCAGGACCTTCCGGATGGCCCGGGCCATGTCCAGCATGGCCACGGGCTTGAGCAGCACCAGGGCGAAGGGGGTGGCCAGGCCCTCCAGGGGCATGGGGTCCTGGAAGGCGCCGGTGACGAGGATTGCGGGGAGGTCCGGCCGGATCCGGTGCACGGCCTGGGTCAGTTCCACCCCCGACATGTCGGGCATGGAGAGGTCGGTCACCAGCAGGTCGAATTCGTGGGGGCGGTGGGTGAACTCCTCCAGGGCCTCGGTGCTGTCGGACCGGGAGGTGACGCGGTAGCCCAGCATCTGGAGGCCCTGCTTGCCCAGCGCGGCCAGGACCTCCTCGTCGTCCACGAAGAGGATCCGCTCGGCGCCGGTGGGCGGAGCCTCCTCGCCGGCCTCCTCGGGGGAGGGCTCGGCGGGAGCCTGGTGGACCCGGGGCACGGTGACCCGGAAGAGGCTGCCGTGCCCGGGTTCGCTCGTGACGGTGATGGCGCCGGTGTGGTTGTGGACGATGCCATGGACCACCGACAGCCCCAGGCCCTTGCCCGCGGCCCGCTCCTTGGTGGTGAAGAACGGCTCGAAGATCCGCTCCTGGACCTCATGGGCCATGCCGCAGCCCGTGTCCTGCACCGTGAGGGCCACGCCGTCCCCGGCCTCCTCCAGGCTGAGGTCCAGGGTGCCGCCGCCGGGCAGCATGGCCTGGAGGGCGTTGATGGCCAGGTTCATGATCACCTGATGGAACTGGCTGGCGTTGGCCTTGGCCCAGAGGCCGGGCGCCACCCGGGCGCGCACGTCCACCGTGGCCGGGAAGGTGGCCCGGATGAGGTGCACGGCCTCCTTCACCACCAGGCTCAGGTCCACGGGCGTGAACCGGTCCTCGGAGTTGCGGCTGAAGGCCAGGATCTGGCGGTTCAGCTCCCGGGCCCGCATCACCGCCTGGTAGATGACCTGCAGCTTGAACCGGATGGGACTCTCGGCCGCCAGCTGCCATTCGATGAGCTCGGTGGCGCTGAGGATGGCCGTGAGCAGGTTGTTGAAATCGTGGGCCACCCCCCCGGCCACTTCGCTCAGCGCCTTCATCTTCTCCATCTGGCGCAGGCTCCGCTCGGTCTCGGCCTCGAGGGTCACGTCCCGCACGACCCCCACCATGCTCTCGGCCCTGCCGGCAGGGTCCTTCACGGGGGACAGCGTGCAGTTCAGGATCTGGGCTCCGCCTGCGGCCAAGGGCCGGGTGATGCGCCCCTGCCAGCTGACGCCCAGCCCGGCTCCCCCTCCTGCGGGGAGGCCCGGCAGGACCTGTTCCTGGGGCAGACCCGGGGCCGCCCCAGCCGTCAAGCCCAGCATCTGGACCAGGGCTGGGTTGGCATAGATGAGGGTGCCTTCCAGGTCGGCGGTGAAGATGCCCTCGGTGGTCTGGTCCACGGCCGCTGCCAGGCGCTCCCGGGAGGCCTCCCGGGAAAGGCTGTCGGTCACATCGTTGAAGAGCACGGCGAACTGGCCGGGTGCCGGACAGAAAATCAGGCCGGCAAAGGTGCGTCCCTGGGCGGTCCGGTAGTTGTCCAGGGCGGCGGGCTCGCCCGACAGGGCCACCCGGCCGAAGGTCTCGATCCAGGCGGGGGCGAAATTCGGCCTCAGTTCCAGGGCGGTGCGGCCCACCGCCGTCGCGGCGCTGAGCCCCGTCAACCTCTCGAAGGCCGGATTCATGTCCAGGAACCGGAAGTCCACGGGATGGTTGGCGTCGTCGAGGAGCACCTCCTGGAGGCCGTAGGCTTCCTCCATCATGGTCAGGAGGGCCTGGGCGAGGGACGTGGTGGTGAAGCTCCCCGGCTTCGGCTCGGCCGAAGCGGGCCGGGACGCGCGTTCGGGTGCTTGTATGCCTGCCAGTTCGCGCTGCACGGCCTGGGCCAGGCGGCCCAGCCGCCCGAGGGAGACGCAATCGCGCGCGCCCAGCCGCACGGCCCGGGCCACCAGCTCCTCGTCGCCCTTGGGGGAGATCACGATGACCGGCAGGTCGAGCCCCAGGTCCCGCACCTCCGCCAGGACCGCGGCATAGGTGAGGCCGGGCAGGGACTGCTCGCACAGCAGCAGGTCCCAGCCGCCCCGGAGCAGGGCCGCGCGCAGGGTGGCCGGCGCCTCCACCCGCTCCCAGTCGAAGACGAGCCCCGCCTGGCGCAGCGGCGCGAGGAGCTTCTGGGCCTGGGTCTCGGCATTCTCGACGAGCAGGAGTTTCATGGGCGATCCGGTCGGTCAAGGCACAGCGGTTCGGGCACGTCCCGGCAGCGGGGCCCGGGCTGCTTCAGTGAGGGCGCCTTCGACTTGCGGAACCGGATTCCGCCCGTCAAGACAAGGGTCCCGATGGACCTTGTTGAACAGGGCAAGTATGGAAAGTTGCTTCAGAAAGTCAAGACGGTCGTCCTACCGGGTCCCATCCAGCAGGGCCGTGAACTGCCGGCGGAGGTCGCCCAGTTCCTTGGATTTGAAGGAGCCCTTGGTGTGTTCCAGGGTTTCCACGCCAGCTCGGATGGTCTCCTGGTAGAGACCCAGCCGCGGGCATTCCCGGATGCCGCAGACGCCCTGGGTCGGGTTGGCCTGCAGGGCCAGGTCCAGGAGCTGCTTGAGTTCCAGGGTCGAGGAGGCCAGGTTGCCCAGCACCAGCCCCACGAGGCCCGACAGGGGCATGACGCCCATGGAGGCCGGGGCCGAGCGGATATCCGCTTCGATGGCCTTCATCTCGTCCGCCCAGGACTGGAGGCGGAGGGAGGATTCCAGGGCCAGGACCTGCACCTTGCGCAGGCGCACCGCCGTGTGCAGGTGCATGACCAGCTCTTCGGTGGCCACCGGCTTGACCAGGTAGGCGAGCACCGCGTTGCCCATGGCCTCCAGGGCCGTATCCATGGAGGGATGGCCCGTCATGAGCACCACGGGCAGACCCGCGTTCAGCCCGGGGATCTCCTTGATGAGGTCGAGCACCGAGCCGCCCGGCATCTGGATATCCGACACCAGGGCGTCATACCGGTTGGTCTCCAGCAGGACCCGGGCCTGGGCCACGGACCCGCAGCCGTCCACGGTGAAGCCATGCAATTGGAGGAGCTGGCTGACCGTGGCGAGATACATCTCCTCATCGTCGGCTAGGAGGAGGTGGCCTTTGGAGTCCATGGGGTTCCTTGGTGAGGGGGATGGGCGGGCGGCGGCCTACCAGTGTAGCAAGGCTTCATGCCTCTATCCCAGGTTCCCGGCCGCGCTATCATCGCCCTGCATGGAAAATCTGGTTCCCACCCGCATCGAGCTCGCACGCCCGCTTCCTCCCCTCACCTACCTGGCCCCCCCGGGGCTCGCCCCCGGCATGCGGGTGGCGGTGCGGCTCCGCACCGGCCGGACGCACGGGGTCGTCCTGGGGCCGGACCCTGAACCGCCCAAGGTCAAGCTCCGGCCCATCGACGCCGTGCTGGACCCCTTCCCCCTGCTGCCGCCGCGGCTGTGGGAGCTGCTGGCCTTCGCCGGCCACTACTACGGCTGCGGTCTGGCGCACCTGCTGCCCCTGTGCCTGCCCCAGGCGGTGGTGGCGGACTGGGAGACCCCCCTGGCGCCGGGGCGGCGCCTGTGCGACCTGCGGGGCGCGGGTGACTGGGCGGGCCTCGCCCAGGCCGGAGCCGACTGGCACGCCGGCGCCCTGGCCCTGCCCACCCTCTTCCACCGCCGGGGCCTCCGGGGCGCGGGGGTCACCGAGGTGCGGCGCACGGAGGCACCCAACCCGCCCCGGGTGACCCCGTCGCAGGCCAAGGTGCTCCTGGCCCTGGAGAAGGGCGGGGGCGCCATGCTGGAGGGCCTGCTCCTGGAAGCCTGCGCGGTGGGGCCGGCCGTGCTCGCGCGCCTGGTCGAGCACGGCGTCCTGGAGCGGGTGAAGCGCCTGGATCTCCTCTCCCAGCGACGGGAGGAGACCGCCGACCGCCGGGTGGTGCTCAATGAGGAGCAGCGCAAGGCCGTGGCGGGGATCGACCTGGAACGTTTTTCCGCCACCCTCCTGTACGGCATCACCGGCAGCGGCAAGACCGAGGTCTACCTCGAACTGGCTGGGCAGGTGCTGGCCCAGGGGAAGCGCATCCTCTGGCTGGTGCCGGAGATCGGGCTGACGCCGCGGCTGTTGTCACGGCTGGAGGCCCGGTTCCCCGGCAAGGTGGCCGTGGGCCACGCGGGCCTCAACGCCACGGAGAAGCAGGCCGATGTCATGCGGCTCCTCCAGGACGAGGCGCCGCTCTTCGTGGGGGTGCGCAACGCGGTGCTGGCGCCCCTGCGGAACGTGGGGCTGATCATCGTGGACGAGGAGCAGGAGGGCTCGTACAAGAGCGAGGAGCATCCGCGCATCCACGCCCGGGACCTGGCCATCAAGCGGGCGCAGCTGGAGGGCTGTCCCGTGGTGCTGGGGAGCGCCACGCCCTCCCTGGAAAGCTGGCAGGCCGCCGACCTTGGGAAATACCGGCTGCTGCGCCTGCGGGAGCGGCCCCAGGGGGTGACCCTCCCCACGGTGCAGGTGGTGGATCTGAGGGAATGTTTCAAGGCCGAGCGCAAGAAGGTGGTCTTCTCGCCCCTCCTCCATAAATACATGAGGGAGACCCTCCAGAACGGCCAGCAGGCCATGCTCCTGCTCAACCGCCGGGGCTTCGAGAACTTCTGGATGTGCCGGGCCTGCGGGCAGACCTTCGACTGCCCCCACTGCGCCCTGAGCCTCACCTACCACAAGGGGGCCTTCCGGCTCCGGTGCCACCTGTGCGGCTACGAGACCGTGCCCCCCGAGGTGTGCATCCACTGCGGCGCCGAACACCTCCGGGGGGTGGGTGAGGGGACGGAGCAGATCGAGGCGATGCTGCGGGCCGCCTATCCCGAAGCCCGCATCCTCCGGCTGGACCGGGACACCACCAGCCGCCGGGGCTCCCTGGAGGCTGGCCTCCTCGCCGCGGAGGCCGGCGAGGTGGACATCCTCGTGGGCACCCAGATGCTGGCCAAGGGCCATACCTTCCCCAAGCTGACCCTGGTGGGCATCCTCAACGCCGACCTGGGCCTCAAGATCCCCGATTTCCGGGCGGCCGAGCGCACGTTCCAGCTCCTGACCCAGGTGGCCGGGCGGGCGGGGCGGGCCGAGCTGGCCGGACGGGTCCTCCTGCAGACCTACAGCCCCGACCACCCCGCCATCGTCCACGCCGTGGCCCAGAATTTCGAGGCCTTCGCGGCCGAGGAGCTGCCCTACCGGGAGGCCCTGGGCTACCCGCCCTATGCGGCCATGAGCCTGTACCGCAGCGAGGGCGACACCCCCGTGGCGGCCCTGGAGCCGCTGGCGGCCCTGAAGAAGCGCCTTCTCACCGTTCCGGGCCTGCGCATCCTGGGTCCCCTGGAGGCGCCCATCCCCAAGGTGAAGGACCGCTACCGCATGCAGCTGGTCCTGAAGGCCGGCGCGCGCCCACCCCTGGCCGAGGCGATGCGGGTGGCGCCGCTGGTGGCGGGGGGGGTGGTGACGCTGGACCGGGACCCCTTGAACTTCGGGGTCTAGTGTAGGCCCATCGAATCATCGGAACCATTCCGCCTCGGGACATCCGACTGAATCATTTGTGGTGGACTCTGACAAATCCGGGCCTCCCGGTGGCTTCAGCGAAACGCCTTGAAGCGCAGAGAAAAACCTAGAGCCCCGCAGAGGTGCGCAGAGAGCGCAGCGAACAGCGTCGTGGTGCCGTTCCGCTTGTAATCGTGCGTCATCGTCCCGCACCGCCCCCTCCTGACTCGGGCTTCGCCCTCGCCCCTTCGGGGCCGTCTGCTTCGCAGCCGGTCCCAT
>Ga0316217_10005677_pt1 | contig 12790 bp, 9 predicted proteins | sample 1anoAmetaG_FD_203633 | JGI IMG/M metagenome (GOLD analysis project Ga0316217, IMG submission 203633) | Freshwater microbial communities from Trout Bog Lake, Wisconsin, USA - 1anoA | ecosystem: Environmental > Aquatic > Freshwater > Lake > Hypolimnion/Profundal zone | place: USA: Wisconsin...
CTGATCCCTGATCCCTTAAAATGAAACCATGTTTACTGGAATCATCGAGCAAACCGGCACCCTGATCGGCCTTGAACTCCGCGGCGGTGTGCGGCGCATTACGGTCGAGGCGCCCGGCCTGGCTGGGCGGATGCGCGAGGGCGACTCGCTGGGCGTCTCCGGCGTCTGCTTGACCGCGCTGGACGTGCACCCCACGCTCTTTCACGCCGACCTGGCGCAGGAAACCCTGGACAAGACCTCGCTGGGCGCGCTGGCGCCCGGCTCCAAGGTCAATCTGGAATTGCCCACCGCCGCTGGCAGTCCCCTGGGAGGGCACATTGTGCAGGGCCACGTGGACGGCTGCGGCTCGCTCGCCTCGCTGGAGCCGGTCGTCTCCCCGGCCGATCCGGCCTTCGACAAGGAAACCACCGACTGGACGCTCAAGGTGAAGTTCCCCGCAAACGTCCGCCCTTGGATGGTGCCCAAAGGGTCGGTGGCCATCGAGGGCATCAGCCTGACCATCGCCGATGTGGACGAGGAAACCATCTCCATCGCCATTCTGCCCTTGACCTATTGGCGGACCAATCTGCACACCCTCAAGCCGGGCGCACCCATGAACGTGGAGGCCGATGTGCTGGTAAAACTGGCCCACGCCCACCTGCTGGCGCAGAAAAAACCCGAGCTGGAGCTGACCGAAGCGTGGCTGGTGGCCAGCGGGTATTGACGGATGGCGTAAACAGGCCCAGACTGTTTCCGGGCCAAAACCATGATCTGCGAACGATGCGGCGAAGAGATGCGAATGACGGAGAAGGACACCTCCTCCGGACGCGATATCCGCGAATACCTGTGTCCCGGCTGCGGCAACTCGGACTGGGAAGTCTACGGCACGGCGATGTGGCAGCTCCTTTCCAACGATCGGGAAGAGTTCGAGCTGGAGAGAGCCCAGCGCGAAGCAGCCGAGTTGGAGGACGCCGAGCCTGAGCGGGCAGACAACCTACGCAGTCCGGCCCGCTCCGCCTGGGACCGCGTCCGAGCCTTCTTCCATCGATGACAGCAACGGTTGCAGTTTTCGTCCCGAAGGGACGGTCTGAGCGTAGCCCAGGACAAGCGAAGCGCAGTCCTGGGATAGCGCCCCTTTCAGAGTCTTTCGCCCCGCAAGGGGCAGAATGAATCCTAGAGCGGTTCCACAATTCACGTGCCCTTTCTGGCACCGTTCAAGGTGGCATTTTCTTGAGAAAAATGCCGCTTGAGAGCAGTGGTTTCGGGGTACAGCAATTGTGGAACCGCTGTAACGCCGCTCCATGCGCCGTTCATGCATTCGCCCGGTTGCGGTTTCCCACCCTTTCGCCAATTTTCTTCTCGAAAAGCGGGCGCAAGGATGGGGCACGGAACTTCCGTGGCGCATCCAACCTGGCAGATTAGGGCTTGGCGGGCAGTTTGGGCGGGTCCACCAGGTACTCGTCCCCGGTGCGCGCCAGCAGCAGGGCGCGGCGATCGCTCAACAGCTTGAGCCGCGTCGTCACCTCGATGAACTCTTTCTTCCGATCCGCCGACAGTTGCGGCGCCGGAGCGTCCGGCTTGTCCGGCGCGGCAAGCTTGTTCAGCTCGTCCAGGCGAGCTTGCAGCCGAGGGATCTCGCGATCGATCAGAATCGGCCGAATGACCGTGGTTTTGGCATGGCCGCTGGCCAGATCGTTGCGGTTGTTCTCGCCCCAAACGGGCAAAATGCCCACGTGGCCCAGTTCCACGCGCACCCCGCCCGGGCCGTAGTCCTTGCGCACGGCGGAGAAGAGGCCGATCAGCGCGTCCCGCGGGTCGCCGTTCTTGTCGGGCATCAGGCCATCGACGTACGTGCGCGACTGGTTCGAGAGAAAATTGCCCAGCGAGTAGAAGATCACCGTCTCGCGGCCGTCCGTGGTGCGATACGTCTCAACGGGCTGCAACACGTGCGGGTGATGGCCGACGATCGCCGAGGCCCCGGCTTCAAGCATCTTGTGCGCGGTCTCCACATCCTCGGGCCGGGGAGCGGGCGCGTACTCCACGCCCCAGTGGATGGAAACCACCAGCAGGTCGCACTTCGTCCGGGCTTGCTTCACGGCTTCCAGCACCCCGGCTTCGTCGAGTCCCGCTGCCCCGCCCGCCTCGCCCGGATAGGGAAAGAAGTTGACGTGCGGCTGGTCGTCCTTGTCGGGATTGCGGTTGCCGTTGAGCCAGCGAGTCATGCCCAGCCAGCCCACCTTGATGCCGTTGGCCTCGGTCAAGACCGGCTGCCAGCCCTGCTGCGCCGTATCGCCGGAGCCGGCAAAGAGCAAGCCCTTTTCGGCGAGGTGTTCGCGGGTCTCGGCAAAGCCGGCCCAGCCCTGATCCATCACGTGGTTGTTGGCGAAGGAGACAATCTTGATGCCGTTGGCCTTGAGGCCGTCGAGCAGCGCAAGGGGGGCATCGAACAGGAACGGCTTGGACCCCTTGGAGTGCGCCGGCGCCACCGGGGTTTCCAGATTCACGAAGCCGAAATCGGCCTTCTTGAAGACGTCGCTCACATCGCTGAAGAGCGCGCCCCAGCCCTCGGAGCCGGCCGAATCCCCGCTGGCGGCCGCCGCGGCCGCGGCGGCGCGCACCGGCTCGTGAGGAATCACGTCGCCCGCCACGGCAAAGCTGACCTGGGCCAGTTCGTGCGGATAGGGAACAACCACCGCCGCCAGGCGGTCGCAGCGCAAGCCGGGCAGCAGCGAAGCAGCCGCCGTCACCAGCAGCAGGGCGGCGACGCCCGCAACGCGGCGGTGACTGCGCAGACGCGCGACCAGCCTTGCGCCGCGCTCCGCCCCAAACCAACTGCCCTGTATCGCAAAACCGGTTGCCTGCGCCAATCCGTTCCCCCTTGCCCCGAATCGGAAAACCAAACGCAATCAGGATACAGGGACGGGAGTGTGTTGATGAAACGCAGGCAGGTTGGCCTTTGCTCGTTCTCCCCTTGACCGGCTTTGCCTGCAAACTCCAAGTTTTGTGCAGCCGCTCGGCTCTTTGGGCAAGATCCTGACTTTTGGCGTCCTCGATTGCCGTCGGCTCCGCAGCGGGCTTTGAACGTACTTCTACGTTCAGCCGAGGGCGCCGGTTGTTGCCCCACATCGATATCGATTGCTTTCTGCCCGGTCGAAGCCGCAACCCGCAGGGCCGCAACGCAACTCCTTCCCCCCAAAGTGAACAGGCGCGTCCACCGGTACTTTCCCCGGTAAGCGCGCCTGTGAATAGTTCCCGGCAAGTTCCGATCACCAAAACTTGCATTGAAGGTCGAACCTGCAAATCAAGTGTCTCCGCACACTTCCAACTTGCATCCTCCCCGCAAGCTCTCTAGCTGCACCCGGAAGTCGAACCGCAGCTCATGCAGCGGTAGCAACTGCCGTTGCGGACCATGATGGCCCCGCAGGTGGAGCAACTGGGCGCGTCGCCCATCTCGTACATCTCGCGCATGGCATCCGCGGCGTGGTAGATGCCGCGATCCTTCAAGCTGGGAGGGTGGGCGGCGCTGGGCGCCGAAGTGGCCCAGGTCTGCGCCTCCGGGGCGATGCCGGCCGCCGGCGCGCCGGCGCCGAAACCCGCTCCGAGAGCTGCATGAGAGGCCTGTCCGCTCACCTGGTTCAGCCGCCGGGCAACCTCCTCGGCCAGTTTGGCCAAGTGGCTCTGCGGGAAAGATTCCGCTTCGCTGTCGGCGTCCGGAATCAGGCTGGGCGAAGCCGGCAGTTGCGGCGTCTGTTGCAGGCCCAGACCGGCAAACAGCGTCAATTGCGTGCCCGAGAGGAAGCGCAGATTGAGCCAGCGGAAGATGTAGTCCATCAGGCTCTTGGCGTAGCCGATCTGCTCGTTGCCGGTCCAGCCGGAGGGCTCGAAACGGGTGTGGGCGAACTTCTCGCACAGCACCTTGAGCGGCACCCCGTGCTGCAAGGCCAGCGACACGCAGGTGGCAAAGGCATCCATCAGGCCGGAGACCGTCGAACCCTCTTTGGCCATCTTGATGAAGATTTCTCCCGGCTGGCCGTTGGGGTAGAGCCCCACGGTGATGTAGCCCTCGTGGCCAGCGATGGAGAACTTGTGGGTGATGGAGGCGCGCTCATCCTGCAACCGGTGGCGCACGGCGCGCGGCGGAGCGTTCAGGTCCTGCTTGACGGCCTCGACAGCCGGCTCGGCCGGCGGCGCGGGCTTGAGGAAGGGAACGGCGGCGGCGCGGGCGATCTCGTCCAGCGCGCGCTGGAACGATGCGGCAGCCGCGATCACTTGCTTGGCGCCGATCTCCAGCTTGTCGCCGATCTTGGTTTCCAGCATTTTCACGTCGGCTTCGGCGGCGGGCTTGCCCAGGGCCAACTGGGCCACTACGCGGCCGCCGGCCAGATCCAGAGGCGACGGTTCGCTCTTCTTCTCGTCCATGCTGGTGTTCAGCGGCTGTGTGCCCTTGGAGCCGTCGCGGTAGATGGCCACGGCCTTGATGCCCTTCCGCCAGCTCTCGGCATAAGCGGCGGCAACGTCGTCCACCGTGGCCTCGTGCGGCAGGTTGACGGTCTTCGAAATGGCGCCGGAGAGGAACGGCTGCGCTGCCGCCATCATCTTGATGTGCCCCATGTAATGGATGGAGCGCGTGCCTTTGGCCGGCTTGAAGCTGCAATCGAAGACCGCCAGATGCTCCGGCTTGATGCCCGGCGCGCCCTCGATGGTGCCGGTGGCGTCGATGTAGGCGACGATGGCGTTCACCTGGTCGTCGTCGTAGCCCAGCTTGAAGAGCGCCGCCGGCACGGTGTTGTTGACGATCTTGATCATGCCGCCGCCCACCAGCTTCTTGTACTTGACCAGCGCCAGATCGGGCTCGATGCCGGTGGTGTCGCAATCCATCATGAAGCCGATGGTTCCCGTGGGGGCCAGCACCGTGGTCTGCGCGTTGCGGTAGCCGTAGCGCTCGCCGTAGATGAGCGCCATGTCCCAGCACTCGCGGCTGGATTCGATCAGCGCGTCGAGTTGCGGCACGTGGAAGGGTTCGCCACCCGACCTAGACTTGCCGATGTTGTTCACTTCGGCGCGGTGCATGCGGATCACGTCGAGGAACGGCTCGTGATTGACGTAGAAGCCGGGGCAAGCTCCGCCCTCGCGCGCCACACCGGCGGTGAGCGGGGTGGCCGAATCGATCGGCGGGCAGTTGGCGGCAATAATCGCCGATTGCAGATAGGCCTGGCCGGTCATGATCGCGGTCAGCGCCGCCGCCAGATCGCGCCCGGCCGCCGAGTCGTAGGGCAGCCCGAAGGCCATCAGCATGGCGCCCAGATTGGCATAGCCCAGCCCCAGAGGCCGGTAGTCGTGCGAGTTCCGGGCAATAGCCTCGGTCGGGTAGCCGGAGTTGTCCACCAGAATCTCCATCGCCGTAATCACCACGGAGATCGAGTGCCGGTAGGCGGGAATATCGAAAACGCCCGCCGAATTCACGTACTTGAGCAGGTTAAAACTGGCCAGGTTGCAGGCCGAGTTGTCCAGGAACATGTACTCCGAGCAGGGATTCGAGGCGTTGATGCGCGCCGTATTCTTGCTGGTGTGCCAGCGGTTGATGGTGGTGTCGAACTGCATGCCGGGATCGCCGCACAGCCAGGTGGCCTCGGCAATCTTGCGCATAATCTCCTTTGCCTTGTAAGTCTTCACCGGCTCGTGGCCGTTCACCGTATAGGTGGTGAATTGTCCATCGCTCTCGTAGGCGCGCATGAACTCGTCGCTCACCCGCACCGAGTTGTTGGCGTTCTGGAAGAAGATCGACGAGTAGGCCTCGGAGTCCGGCCCCGACCCGTCGTAACCGGCCTTGATCAGCGCGAAGGCTTTGGCCTCTTCCTTGGCCTTGCAATCGACAAAGTCCATGATGTCCGGGTGGTCCACGTTCAGAATCACCATCTTGGCCGCGCGCCGCGTCTTGCCGCCCGACTTGATGACCCCGGCAAAGGCGTCGAAGCCGCGCATGAAGCTCAAGGGGCCTGAAGCCTGCCCGCCGCCCGACAGCGTCTCCATCGAGCCGCGGATCGAGGACAGGTTAGTCCCCGTGCCCGAGCCCCACTTGAAGAGCATCCCCTCGGTCTTGGCCAGGGTCAGGATCGAGTCCAGCGAGTCGTCTACCGCATTGATGAAGCAGGCCGAGCACTGCGGATTCTTGTAGCCCGTAGCCGCGTAGGTCACGCCGCCCGTAGCCGGGTCCCAGTGCCAGTTCTGCCCGTCCGCCTCCGGCTCCAACCGGTCGCAGCCCACGTTGAACCACACCGGCGAGTTGAAAGCCACCTTCTGCGTCAGCAGCATGTGCGCCAGCTCGTCGTGGAAGATGGCGGCATCGCTCGCGGTGGCAAAGTAGCCGCCCGCCAGGCCCCAGCCGCGGATGGTGTCGGCCACCCGCTCCACCAGTTGCCGCACCCCGGTCTCCCGCTCCGGCGTCCCCAACTGCCCGTGCAGATACTTCGAGGCCACAATGTTGGTCGCGGTCATCGACCAGTCCGCCGGCACCTCCACGTCCTTCTGCTCGAAGATCGTGTTGCCCTTGGTGTCGGTGATCGACGCGGTGCGCTTTTCCCATTGCAGCTCGTTGAACGGGGAAACCCCCTCGCTGGAGAAGCGGCGATTGAAAACGAGCCCTCGCTGGGTATAGGGAGTGTGAAGGGTGGAAGCCGATGCCGGGGTGTGGGTCTCGTTCATATAAGTCCTTTCAATCGGTGACGATTCTGCCTCTTCCGGCGGGACACAACCTGGAGAAGGGCGGGATAGAGCGCTGGAAAAAGAACAGCAAACGGGGGATTGGAAATTGCCGCGAGATTGTTTCTCTGAGCGGCCTTCCGGCGGGGTTTCCTTGCCGGGGTTCGTCACAATCCATTAACAGCCGCAGATGAAAAAATACCGCTGTCTGTGGTACAAGTCAACAACAAACCACAACATCTTGTATTTTGTTCGCATTCCCGGCGCCCTTTCCCGAAATAAAGGCGATTCCCTGTGGAAAGCGCAAAAGGCCTTGCGGGACGTGCGGTTAACGAATCGGTTTTGCTCCAATCTCGGTGCAACCCGGCAAAGTTGGGGAACCGCCGGGCTCAGATACAAGGCTAGCCCCGTCCGAGGCCGGGCACAAGGCGCAGAAACAGTGCAGTTTTGGGGGCAAAACTGTGGAGATGTGGACAATCGGGCCCAACACTCTGCTGGATCCGACCTTCTGAGATAAGCAGTTTCCGGCGCATCTTGTCTCCGCGTTACACTTGCTGCCATGAAGAGATTCCTCTGGGCGTTTGTCGTGTTCTTCGCCGCAGCTGCCCTGGGCAACTCCCAAACCGGAACAACGAAGCCACAGCTCTTTGTTGTCCACGGGCCAACTATCATAGCTTTCTTCCCGCCAGTGACTGCGGCTGACTTGGACAGCGATGAAAACACCAACGAGGCGCTCGCCGACTTTCAGTTTTACGCAGGCGAAGTCAGGAGTCCTCTTCAGAAGGCAGGTATCGATTTCCGTGAGGCAAACGCTTCATCGTTCAGAATTCGCGTGGGGACGAAGGTCCGAACATTCCGAGTGGGGAAGATTGAGATCGGGTATTACTTCATCGCCCCCGGCAGAAAGCCGCATATCGAACACGGCGTAATGACCGACGGAGATTTACTCGAAGTGGCGCAGAAGTATTTCGGCATCGCAATTCCGAGGGAACGATGTTCAGGCCCTCACTGCCCAAAATAAGACTTGGCTGGAATCATCTGCTGGTGCAGCACGCGCACGATGCGGATTCCACCCGGCTCGCTTCGATAGAACACAACATGTTTCCCAACCTCGAAGCGCCGCAAATCCGCCCGGACTGCATCACACGATCTGCCAATGGAGGGATTCTTGGCTAACAACTGGAAGGAATCTTCCAACTTGGCCAGATAGAGATCCGTTTGCCGCCAACCCCAAACGTTGGTTGTATATGCAGCGATCTGGTCAATATCCTCTTCGGCTTCTTTCGATACGCGGGCACGTCTCACGCACATGCCTCTCTCTGTGGCAGTCCGTATTTCTCCCGAATCCGCTCGAAGACGCCCTCCTCGGCATCCGGGCTGGCGTCACCCTCGGCAATGGCCGCCCGCAGCGCGGCCATCTTTTCCTCGTACTCGCGGTCTTCCTTCTCCAGCAGGCGCAGGGCCGCGCGCATCACTTCGCTGGCGTTGGCGTAGAGCCCGCCCTTCACTTGCGCGGCCACGAACTCGTCCAGTTCCTTGGTCAGATTCACATTGCGCGTCGGCATGGGGGCACCTCGGTTGCAGTATAGGAGCATTGGCCTACTTTGCCAATCGCCAACCTGCCTTGTGTCTTCTCTCCAAGGTTTCTACCTAAACCGCGGCTGTCATTCTGAGCGAACGGGGCCCCGAACGTATTTCAGTTCGGGGGTGGTGAGCGAAGAATCTGCGTCTCTCCCGCTCCGAATTCCGATCCCAGCCGCAGAGAAAGGACACTGGAATCTTCCCTGCTGATACGCTGTCTTCATGTCGGCCACAGTCCCACTGCCCCTCGTTTGGAAGCCCGTTCCCTTGCCCGCCCCGGTGACCCTGCGCGGCCGGACGGTCACGCTGGAGCCACTGAACGCAGCGCGCCATGCCGCTGCCCTCTGGAGCGCCGTCCAGGGCCACGACGGGCTCTGGACCTGGCTGGGCGACGGCCCCTTCCCCAGCGAAGCCGCATTGGCCCAAAACCTCGCGGCGAAGCAGGCGGCGACGGACGCTGTCTTTCTGGCCATTGTGCCTGCCGACACAGGCAAGGCCGCCGGCTACGCCAGCTACATGCGCATGGAGCCGGCGCACGGGGTGGCCGAGGTGGGCAACATCCTGCTCGCGCCCTGCTTGCAGCGCACCACCGCCGCCACCGAGACCATGTACCTGATGGCCGGGCACATCTTCGCCCTGGGTTACCGCCGGTATGAGTGGAAATGCAACGCGCTCAACCTGCCCAGCCGCCGCGCCGCAGAGCGCCTGGGTTTCGCCTTCGAGGGCATCTTCCGCCAGCACATGGTGGTCAAGGACCACAGCCGCGACACCGCCTGGTTCTCCATGCTCGACACCGAATGGCCAGCGCGCAAGCAGGCCTTCGAGGCATGGCTCGCGCCGGAGAACTTCGATGCGGATGGGGGGCAGCGGAAGAAGCTCTCAGCTTTTAGCTGTTAGCTGTTAGCCGCATCCTGTGCGCAACATAAGCCAGCGCAACAAAAACGCCGCCCATTTGCAGGCGGCGTTTTCGTTGCTTTCGGGTTCAGGAAGCAGTTGTCCTACTTGATATCGGCGTTTTCGATCCTCATGCCGTAGAACGAGCGACGCACGAAGAACATCGACACCAGGAAGAACGCCACAGTCAGCACGTGGGTGAGCATCGGGTTGGTCTTGGTGAGCGTGACGGCCAGTTCGACTGCCAGCAATCCGAACAAGGTGGTGAACTTGATGATCGGGTTCATGGCCACCGAGGAGGTGTCCTTGAACGGATCGCCGACCGTGTCGCCGATGACGCAGGCATCGTGCAGCGGCGTGCCCTTCATCTTCAGATCGACTTCGACGACCTTCTTGGCATTGTCCCAGGCGCCGCCGGCGTTGGCCATGAAGATCGCCTGGTAGAGGCCGAAGATGGCGATCGAGAACAGGTAGCCGACGAACAGGAACGGCTCCATGAACGCGAACGACAGGGTAGCGAAGAAGACGGCGAGGAAGATGTTGAACATCCCCTTCTGCGCGTACTTGGTGCAGATCTCGACGACCTTCTTCGAGTCGGTGACCGAGGCCTTCTCCACGCCTTCCAGCTTGATGTTCTTCTTGATGAACTCCACCGCGCGGTAGGCGCCGGTGGTGACCGCTTGCATGGAAGCGCCGGCAAACCAGAAGATCACCGCGCCGCCGCAGATCAGCCCGAGCATGAACGGAGCGTGCAGCAGGGAGAGCTTGGCCACGTCCTTGGTCAGCCCGTCGGTCAGGGCCATGATGATCGAGAAGGTCATGGTGGTTGCGCCCACCACGGCGGTGCCGATCAGCACTGGCTTGGCCGTCGCCTTGAAGGTATTGCCGGCGCCGTCGTTGGCTTCCAGCAGATACTTGGCGCGCTCGAAGTTCGCGTCGATGGCGAAGTCCTTCTTCAACTCGGCTTCGATTCCGGGAAGGGTTTCGATCAGCGACAGTTCGAAGACGGATTGCGCATTGTCGGTCACCGGGCCGTAGGAATCCACGGCGATCGTAACCGGTCCCATGCCCAGGAAGCCGAAGGCCACCAGACCAAAGGCGAAGACGGCAGGCGCCAGCATGATCAGATCCATCGAGCCGCCCATCATGCTGAAGTAGTAGCCCAGTCCCATCAGAGCGACCATGCTCAGTCCCAGCCAGTAGGCAGACATGTTGCCGGCCACCAGGCCCGACAGGATTCCCAGAGAAGCGCCGCCTTCCTTGGCGGAGGTGACGACTTCCTGCACGTGAGCCGAGTTGGTCGAAGTGAAGACCTTGACCAGTTCGGGAATGAGCGCGCCCGCCAGGGTTCCGCAGGAGATGATGGAAGCCAGCTTCCACCACAGCGTCGGGTCATTGGCGAGATTGGGGATCATCAGGTAAGAGACAACGTAGGTCAGAGCGATGGAAACGATGGAGGTGATCCAGACCAGCGAGGTCAAGGGCGCCTCGAAGTCCATTTCGTCGGAGTTCCCGTACTTCATCTTGGCGATGAAGCCATTGAGGAAGTAGGCGCCCGAGCTGGAGATCAACATGGCCACGCGCATCACGAAGATCCAGACCAGCAGTTCCGCCTGCGTCAACGGGCTCTTGACAGCCAGCAGAATGAAGGTGATCAGGGCCACGCCGGTAACGCCGTAGGTCTCAAAGCCGTCGGCCGAGGGTCCAACCGAGTCGCCCGCGTTGTCGCCCGTGCAGTCGGCGATCACGCCGGGGTTGCGGGCATCGTCTTCCTTGATCTTGAAGACGATCTTCATCAGATCGGAGCCGATGTCGGCGATCTTGGTGAAGATGCCGCCGGCAATACGCAGAGCAGCCGCGCCCAGGGATTCGCCGATGGCGAAGCCGATGAAGCAGGGGCCCGCATACTCGACCGGGATGAACAACAGGATGAAGAGCATGATGAGCAGCTCGACGGAGATCAGCATCATGCCGACGCTCATGCCGGCCTTCAGCGGAATGGCGAACAGAGGATAGGGTTTGCCCTTCAATCCGGCGAAAGCCACGCGGGAGTTGGCAAAGGTGTTCACGCGAATTCCAAACCACGCCACGCCGTAGCTGCCCGCGATGCCGATCAGCGAGAACAGCAAAATGATCGGCAAGGTCACAGCGATCGGCTTATTCGGCACCGGAGCCAGCCAGCCAAAGTACGCCGAGATGATGACCGCGATGAACACCCAGAGCAACATGATGAACTTGCCCTGCGTCACCAGATAGGTCTTGCAGGTCTCGTAGATCAGCTCGGACATCTCGCGCATCGACTTGTGAACCGGCAGATTCTTCAACTGCATGAAGATGGTCATGCCGAACAGCAGGCCGCCGACACAGAACAGCAGCCCGATCATCAACAGAGCGCGTCCGTCCATGCCGAAATGTTGCACGGTCGAAAGATTCGGCAGGATCAGATTGGCTTCGCCTCCGCCCGCCTTTTCCTGCGCGCCGGCGAGGGTGGGAAGCAGCAGGCCCAGGACGGCCGCCACGGTCTTGTAATGACGCTTCGAGAAGGCCAAAACGAGCGAAAGACCGCTCACGGCCAGAAACAAATACACCAAATACTGTGCAGTCACAAATCCTCCCAAGCTGAAGTTTGCGTACAAATCTAGAATGGCCCCCAGAACACAGAACACCGCAGAACGCTGGGGAAAAGTCAACCGAAGCGTACCATCCAGCGGGAACACTGTCGAGTGATTGCAGTCACAGCGCACCGGAAGCGCCTATTCAAAGGCCCAGGCGCGCCGTTGCGCAAGCCCTGAAACGACGGGGAGAATCCGCGCTTGCTCGCTCCCCTTCCCGATCCGGGAACCTGCTCGCGATCCGGTCGTTCGAGGTGGGGGGGCGCGGCTTCGCCGGCTATTGAATGGGAATCTCGATCTTGTCGCCGGGGAGCGGAACGCGCATATCCTCGCCGCCAAAATCGCGCACCCGGCCGCCCGGCAAAGGGTGCAGCTTGAAGAGCACCAGCACGTTGCGCTCCGGATCGTCAAAGGCGCGAAACTTGGCGACCTGTTCGAGCGAGAAGTAGATGTGCAGGTCCTCGAGCGTGCCCGGATCGATGTCGTTCCAGGACGCCCACCAGCCGGGCCGATATGCGCCCAGCTTCGTCGGCAAGTCCACCGTGCCGAAATCGTCGCACAAGGTGGGCAAGTGGGAGACCAAAGAGATCTGGTCGCCGCTGATGGAGACCATCAAGCGCTTCCCGTTGGGGTGTTCGTCGATATACCGCGTGAGCCGCTCGGCCGCATCCACGAAGGTGTACTCCGGGTGAAGCGCGTAATTCAAGGTCTGGACGCCATTCCTGGCCGCGACGGCCGCCGACAGCGCCACCAGGACAATCCCCAGCCGGCGCATCCAGTTGGCTTGCGCTCCCACAGCCTTGTCCGCCTCGCCCAGCAGCGCCCCAACGCCCTGCGCCACGAGCAGGAAGCAGAAGACCGCCACCACGGCAAAGTAGCGGGGCTGAGGATGGTTCTGGTAGGTCATGAAGAAGATGTAGCCGGCCACGGCCAGAATCGACGCGCCGAAGACCGGGTCCCGCAGCAGCCCGCGGCCCAAGGCGCTCCCAGGCGCGGGGTGGCGGCGAAGGTACAAAGCGCCTGCT
>Ga0316217_10005679_pt1 | contig 12786 bp, 9 predicted proteins | sample 1anoAmetaG_FD_203633 | JGI IMG/M metagenome (GOLD analysis project Ga0316217, IMG submission 203633) | Freshwater microbial communities from Trout Bog Lake, Wisconsin, USA - 1anoA | ecosystem: Environmental > Aquatic > Freshwater > Lake > Hypolimnion/Profundal zone | place: USA: Wisconsin...
ATCATCGGGGCTGCACTGATGTTCTCGATCGTCGGTCTGCTCCTGTTCGCCATCCTGCGAGGGCTGGTCCAACGCCGCAGCATGCACTGGCTGCTCCGCGGCGTCCTGGGGGCCTCCCTGTTCCTGGCGGTGCAGGGCCTGGCAGATTTCAGCCTGCAGACGCCGGCCATCAGCATCCTGTGGTCGGTCCTCCTTGGCATGGGGTTTTCCGTGGCCACCGGCGGCTATAACGCGACGAGGGCCGCTGCCCGAACGGCGACCGACGCGGACCGGAAGATGGCCCTGTGGATCCCGCTCGGCCTTGCCATCACCGTCGAGCTGATGTCGCTGATGTCGCTCTGGGCCAATGCCGGCATCGCGGCGAGCCAGCGGTTCCCGTTCGTGCTCAAGTCCGGTTATGAATCCCATATCCTTGATGCCATGACCGGACCGCAGTCCCCCGCTGTCGGCCGGGAAGTGAGACGGTCGGTCGGAACCGCTTTGCGGCAGGCCCCCGCCGATCCCTATCTCTGGGTCCTGGCCGCGAGCGTCGATGGCGCGGGAGAGGCGGGCCTGGACGCGCTGGCCCGGAGCTATGACTGCGCCCCCTTCGATCCGACACTCGTCCGGTGGCGAACGGAATTCGCGGCCCGCCAGTGGACCAGTGTTCCGGCCGGGCTTCGGTCTAAGATCCTCAATGAAGTGGCGGTGGAGCGGGACTGGGGCCTGCGTCCGTGGATCCAGGACCTGGCGACAGCCTATCGCGGACAACCCTTCGGGCTGGCTCTGGCCCTGGCGATCACAACGGCAGACAACGCCAACCACCCCCCCGCGACCCAGACGGTACCAACCCAGTGACCGGCAACTCCGGATGTCCGTCGGCCCCTGGCTCTTCCGCCCGCACCGTCACCCCGAGTGGCGGTGGATGCCTATCTTTTCGGAATGAGCGGTAGGATGGGGACCCCACACCTCCATCGCCGATTTGCCTTCAACGGTCGCTTTCTGACGGCAGCGGAGACGGGCGTCCAGCGGGTTGCCGGAAACCTCATCCGGGCACTGGATGACCTGCCGCCCCTCCCCGCCGACGACGAACCTGAACTTGCGGTCCTGCGCCCGCGGCATTCGGCGCGATCCCTGAACCTCGGACGTCTTCCCGAGATCAGCGTCGGAACAACGGGCGGCCAGGTCTGGGAGCAGGTCGAATTGCCGCTCCATCTTGGCGGCCGTCGCCTGATCAATCTCTGCAATTCCGGCCCGCTGTTCGCCCCGACGGCCATCTCCATGATTCACGACGCCCAGGTGTTCATCTCACCGGGCTCCTACAGCCCGGCCTTTGCCCGGTGGTATCGGTTCATGCAACCCCGACTGGCGCGCCAATCCGAGCGCGTCCTGACTGTCTCGGAATACTCCAAGGCCCTCCTCGTCGAGCACAGGATTTGCGGACCGGACAAGATCAGCGTCATTCCCAATGGGGCGGACCACATATTGCGAGTCGAACCCGATCCATCGATCATAAATATCCGGAATTTGACCGAATACGAATATGTATTCATGTTCGGAAGCTTTCAAGTTCACAAGAATCTGGAACTCGTTGTTCGACTTTTTTACACGGACGAATTCAAGAACATCGATCTCGTTTTATCCGGCAATATCAGCTGGGAAGAAATACATTCACGCTTCGGACTGCATCAGATCCCGAACATCCACCTGATCGGACCGGCGCCCGATTCCCAGATCCGGGCCCTCATGGAGAAGGCGGCGTGCCTCGCCTGTCCGTCGGAGACCGAGGGGTTCGGCCTGCCTCCGCTCGAGGCGATGATTCTCGGATGTCCGGCCGTCGTTGCGCCGCGCGGTGCCCTGCCCGAAGTCTGCGGCGATGCGGCGACCTATGCAGACCCGGGAAACATCGACGACTGGGCCCACGCGCTTCTCAGGCGTGCAAAAGCTGGATACGATCCCGTCGATCGAGAACGCGTCCGACGTCACGCTGAAAAGTTCACGTGGAAGCGGGCGGCGTCTCAACTTCGATCGATCATCGGGGACCTCGCAGGTCAACCCACTCGCAAAGCGATCCGGACGATGCAGGAGACGCATATTGGACGCCCCTAGTCTGATATTCTGGGCGCTCGCTCTCTGGGCCATCTTTGCGCGCGGGCCGATCGCCTATTATCTGTTCTTCGCGTCCTGGTCGTTCGGTACCCTGGCCGTCATCCCTCCGGCTCTGATCGGTGTCAGCATCACGGCCCCGTGGACTGCGGCCGCAGTGTTCACCCTCCGGGTGCTGCGCGTCGCCGGACTCCAGCGGGCGACCGCCAGCCTGTTCCAGAACCGCTATTTTCTGCCGCTCACCCTGGCGACACTCTATGGCGTCGGGATAACCCTGATTGCTCCGAGCTTCTTCGCGGGACATATCCAGATCGTCAGCATGCGACCTGGAGTGCACGAGGGGCTGACACACCCCCTCGGCCCGACCCCGTCGAACCTGACACAACTGCTCTATTTCGTGCTGACGGCATCGACGACCCTGGCCGCCTTTCTCGCCTGGGAAACGGATGAAGGCCGACGCCATCTCTTCCCCGCGCTTCGCGTGGGTGCAATGTTCGCGGTCGGGACCGGGATCGTCGATCAGGCTGCGAGCTTGACGGGGGCAAGTGCCCTGCTCGCCCCCTTCAGAAACGCGACCTACACCCTGCTGGTAGACGACGCGGTCAGCGGAGGGTTGAAACGAACCGTCGGGTTGATGTCGGAAGCTTCGGCCTATGCCGCCCTGTGCCTTTCATTCCTGAGCATCCAGATATTCACCCCCCTGTCGGCGCGCCGGGTCGGCGGACCGCCGCTGGTCCGGTTCGGGGTCGTGGGCTTGCTGATCGTCATGACATACTTCTCGACCTCATCCGGCGGCCTGCTCGACCTGGTGTTCATCGGTGCCCTTGCGATCGCGGACCTGGTACGGAACACCTTCCGGGGCAGAAGATCGGCAGCCCTCGGGCTCTATGCCGTCATCCTCGCGGCAACAATCGCCATCGGCCTGGCCCTTTTCAGCCCTGCGGTGACCGACGCCATCTGGCGGCTGTTCGACGGGCTGGTCCTGCAGAAGACCCACTCGTCTTCGTATCACGACCGGACCCTGTGGAACGTTGTCGCCTATCAGGCCTTCATCCAGTCCAACCTCGTGGGGATCGGCCTCGGTTCAACCCGAGCGTCCAGTTGGGTGTATGCAGTCCTCAGCAATCTGGGTATCGCCGGGACGGTTCTGATCGCGGTCTTCATCCTGCAGGTCCTCGTCTCCGGCGCACGAACCGCCGCAAACAGGGACATCCTGTTCGGTTTCAAGGTCGCAATCCTGCCTGGACTTCTGGTGCAGAGCCTTTCGGGCGCGTCGGCAGGGTATGGCCTCGGCAACGCGGTGGCTCTGGGCTTTGCGATCGCGATGATTCTGGACCGGTCGGATGCCGAACGTCCGGCGACGCCTGCGGCCGTCCCGACCACGACAGTCAATGAAGTTGCCGGGACCGGCATGCCGATCGTCCGCAGCACCCGATAGGGGGGCGCGCAGGCCGGGCACGACGCTCCGGTCGCCTCGATGATCGGAGAGCCATGCGACCGAGGACCTGCCCCTTCTCCCGGGCCGCCCGCACTCGGCATGGATCATGCATCCGTTGAATCCATGTCGAGGGAGCCCTCGGAACCATAAAAATCGCGGCTCGCGCGCAAGATGCAGCACGCCGCACAAATGGTTGCTAGTGTGGCTCTCTTCTGTTGCAGCGTCGCCGGGATCAGGCATCGCCATACAAAACGGGCCTGGAATGTCTGACGATCAATTTGACATCGCGATCTTTGGCGCAGGCATAAGCGGACTCACCCTGGCCAACATCTCGTCCGCGAAACAGCAAAAAGTGTGCGTGGTTGATCAATACGACCATATTGGCGGAAATCACATCTCGATAAATCTAAATGACTATACATTTGACATTGGAAGCTTTCTATTCTGGTCGGACAATCCGCAATTTGTTGAATACCCGGAATTACTGGACGTTTGCCCGGAAATACCCCTGCGAATTCAACGCGTAACCCCACAGGGAACCATCCGCGAATACCCGTATGAACTCAAGGAAATGCTTGACGGTGGCCCGGGCTACATTTTCAAAGCCCTGCTTGGCATCGCGACCGGAAAGATCAGGCACGCATTTCAGAAGAACGTTCATGACTACACAGGGTACTATATTGGTGAATTCCTGAAGCGGGAAAGCGGCATAGACAATTACATTCGACGCTTCTACCCCATTGACCAAAGGGAACTGAGCATAGAATTCGCGCGATCCAGGATGGGCTGGATTCGATCGAATGGCAGCCTCAGGCACTTTGCAGCGTCCGCCCCCCGCAGACTGCTCGCGCTTGCGTCGAAGAAGAGCGCGTCCTCCAACACCGCCCTGGTCCGGCCCGCGGCTGGCTTCGGCGCCTATTACGGGCCGATCCGCGACAGACTGGAGGCGCAGGGGGTTCAGTTTCGCCTCGGATCCCCATTGCGCGCCATCCGCAAGACGGCAGACGGTTTAGAAATCTCGGCGGGCCCCGGCACGATAAAGGCCCGCAGGATCTACAACACCATGCCCATACCGTTGATCAGTGAACTGGCCGGCCTGGGCCCCACGCCCGGCCTCGGCACATCGACACTCATCACACTGTGCTGCAGTTTCTCCGGACCGAGAGCCGCGCCCGGATGCATACTTTACAACTTCGACACCCGCGGCGTCTGGAAGCGGCTGACCGTCCATTCCGACTTCTACGGAGAGCGAAACGGCCGAGGCTACATGAGCGTCGAGTGCGTCCTCCCCGCGGCACCGATGACAGCGGCGCAGCTGTTCGAAGACTTCAGGTCCCACGTTCTCGAACGAGGGGTGTTCACCGGTGACATCCGGCTCGAGCACGTCTTCGAACTGACATCCGCCTATCCGATCCACGACATGAACGCGTCATCCGCCCGGGACCTCGCCATCAGGAAGCTCGAGGCCTTCGGTATTGGCACGATTGGTCGGCAAGGCTCCTTTGACTACATCCCGCACTCGACGATCGCCATCGACAAGGCGACGGCCTGGCTGAAGACGCAACCGCATTGACAGGCTCGCCCCACTAGCGAGGTGACGACCTAGGGCCTCGCGTGCGGTTTCGCGCCGACCTCAGGGCCAGACAGCGTGCCCTTCGGACTGCGCCAGACCACCCGCGCGAAAAAGGTTCCGCGGGCCGGTTCGGCCGACTTCCGCGGACGGTTGAATACCAGTCGAAATATCTTCTCGAGGGGGCCGACATAGGCACCGTACAGGGAGTTGTACTCCTCCTGCTCCGGCTTACCGAGTCCCCAGGGAACGTCTTCACCCGCCTTGGGATAGACGATGGTACGGAACGCAACGTCCCATATGGCGAGCTTGTTCCCGAAATTCCGATCCCAATGCTCCACCTTGTAACTATGATGGAGCTGATGCATGACCGGGCTGAGTATGACGCCATTCAACTTCCCATAACTTATTGGAAAATGCGAATGCCTCAACGCGTCCAGCACAACGATCATTCCAATAAATTGTGCGTTAGCAAGCAACAACGCCACCTCCAAGAAGGTCAAACGGCCGAATGATTGCAGCAACCCGATGGGAATACAGAGAATAATGGCTGCAACGCCATCATCAAAAGCCTGACCTAGTGGGTGAACTCGCTTTGTCGTGATCGGCGTCATAAATGTCGCGGAGTGGTGGACCTTGTGCAACTCCCAAAGCACAGGAACAAAATGCTGCAAGTAATGACTAATAAACATGGAAAAATCGCTCACCATGAATATGGCCAGCGAAATGATGACTATTTCTAAACCGCCAAACACGAAATGCGGGTGGTTTGGTAATATTTGATCAACAAATCGCGCAACAACATAGGCGCCGGCCAATTCTATGGCAGTAAAAATTCCGCCTGAAAATTTTTCATATATTTTTGTGACTATGTAATACAATACATCCATCAATGACGACTTGGATAATATTTTCTTCATTGGAAATGTAAAATTGACAAACTCCGAAAATGATGTAGAGCAAATTATTTTACTGTACTGAAATACATAGCTTATAACAGCGCCGAACATGAACATGAGACTCATTGTCGCGAATGTCCCGACAGTTCCGGAGCTCAGGAATTTCATGAACAACTCCACCAAACCATGCTACGGCCTGTCACCGCACATCCACTAAAAATCAAGTTTCAGTCGGCTAGTATGCGTCTGGAATTATGATCATGCCGTCAAGGCGGAACACCCCGTAGAAGAAGGCTGAGTCGCTGCCAGCGCCGGAATCCCGCCACATCGACGCTTACAAAGTCCACTGCAGGGACCCACTCGCGCGCGCACCGGGCGCGATGACGGCGTCTCAATCGGGAACAGTTTGTTGAAAATTTTGCATCTCGCCAATCACACGCAAAAGCAGAACGGCAATGTGCACGCCGCCATCGATCTGGCCTGTGCGCAGCGAGATCTGGGTCATGAGGTCATGATCCTCAGCCGTGGAGGCGACTTTGATCCCTTGCTCTCCCGTCACGGGGTCCTGATCAGGACCGTCAGCAATTTTGCCCGCCCGAAGAGTGTGATCGGGTCTTCGGCCGCGTTGCGGGCCGCAATCCGCAGCTGGGCACCCGACGTGATCCATTCGCACATGGCGGCGAGCACCATCGTGGCCGCGCTTGCGCGCGTGGGCCTGAAAGTTCCGATCGTCACGACCATCCACAACGAATTCGACAGGGCGTCGATCCTCCAGGGGCTCGGAGACCGCGTCATCGCCGTGAGCCGGGTTGTGGAGAGCGCGATGCGGCGGCGCGGCATTCCCCCGGCCAAGCTGGTCTCCATTCTCAACGGCACCATCGGTTCGGCCCGCCAGCCGCTGCCGGCCCCCGCGGCGATGGCTTTGCGGCACCCCGCGGTACTGTTCGTGGGCGGCCTGCACCCGAGAAAGGGGGTCGCGGACCTTCTGGAAGCGTTCTCCCTGGCTCGTGAGACCCGCCCCGACCTCAACCTGTACCTGGTAGGTGACGGTCCCCACCGGGAGGACTACCACCAAATGGTCCGGCCAGCGGACGCGGACAATATCCATTTCGTCGGCAGCATCGCGGACCCGCGGGCCTACTACTACGGGGCGGACCTCTTTGTGCTGAGTTCCCACGCCGACCCGGCCCCCCTCGTCATCTCCGAAGCGCGCGAGGCCGGACTTGGCGTGATTGCCACGGCCGTTGACGGGGTGCCGGAAATGCTCGGACAGGGGGCAGCGGGCGTACTCGTTCCGCCCCAGCAGCCGACCCGGCTGGCGGAGGCCCTGCTGGACGCGGTCCGCACGCCGGAGGCGCTCAGCGAACTGCGGGCCCGAAGCCAGATCGGCATCGAGGGCATGTCGATAATCCGCGTTGCGAACGAAACCCTTGCGACATACGAAGCGGTCATCGCTCGACGGACCTCAAAGTAGAATCGCCCGGCCATGAACGGCTGGCCCCTCCGACTGAACGCCCGATTTGCATGAAAATATTCAACATTTGCCTGCAGAATGGACCTGTAGACCCCACTCGTCCCATTGTCGGCAGGAACGCGGAATGATTGAACATCACGGCCATGGAGCCCAAAGCCCCAGGGGCCGCGCGCTTGCCATCGGCGACCATCGGACTGAAGGAAGACCGGGTCGGCTGACACCTGCATGTGCACCGCGGGAGGGGGCTCGGCCTGTGACACACCGCGCTCTCCGGCGCAGTTCGGCTGTCTAGCACCATGCGTGCCCCCCGCCTGGCCCTCGGCGCGGCCGCCATGACGGCGTGCAATATTGCCAAGATCGGCATCCAGCTTGGCCTGACGCCGGTCATGGCGCGCCTGCTCGGCCCGTCGGAGTTCGGCGTATTCAGCCTGGCTCAGCCGAGCATACTGTTCGTGATGATGCTGGCCGACGGCGGACTGGGTCAGTCCCTGTCGCGGGAACCGGAAGAACACGACCTGGTTTGGTCATCGGCCTTCTGGATCATGCTGGCCACATCGGTCTGCCTGGCCGCTGCGGTCGCGGTCTGGGCCTTCCCACTGGCCTGGCTTGCTCACGAACAGCGGCTGCCACCGATCGTGGCGACCCTGAGCCTGTGCGTGGTGATCCTGAGCCTCACGGTGGCCCCCTCGGCCAGATTGACCCGACGCGGCCGCCTGGGTGACCTCGCCATCTACGACCTGATTGCCAATGCCCTCGGGGGGGTGGTGGCCGTGATCTCGGCGCTCAACGGTGCCGGAGTGTGGAGCCTGGTCGCACAGTTCGTGACGGTCTGCGGAACGCGGGCCGCGATCCTCAATGCCGTTGCCTTCCACCGCCCCGCCCTCGTCTTCAGCTGGAAGCTGGTCGCGCCGCATACGATGCTCGGCGGCACGATCGTGCTCACGAAGCTTGCAGAAAGCGTCGGCCGGATGGCGGAATCCGCCGCCCTGTCCCGCCGTTTCGGCGCGGCCGCCCTCGGGATGTTCTCGTTTTCCGGGCAAGCCGCCTGGTCGATGGTGCAGTCCGTCAACAACCCGACCTGGACCTACCTCTATGTCCAGGCGCTGGATCCGGCTCGGAGCCTGAGCGTGATCGAAGCCACCCACAAGCGGCTCTTCCGCCTGGTGGCACTGACAAGCCTGCCGGCCACGGCGATCATCGCCGCGCTTGCCGGACGCGTCACCGCGGAACTGCTCGGACCGACCTGGATCCGGGGTGTGCTGCTGATCGCCCTGATCTTTCCGTCACAGGCCCTCGGCAGCCTCGGCCACCTCTCCAGCGCCGCGCTCTATGCCAAGGGACGGATCAAGTGGCAGACCTGGATCGCGGTCGCCTACGTGGTGATGCGGGTCGGGTCTGTTTCTCTCCCGCTCGGCGGCTGGGGGGCCGTGCCATGGCTGATCGCCGCGGCCAACCTGGCCTATTTCGGTATCGGCGTGCTGAGCGCGAGGCTCCAGATGAACTGGTCACTGCGCACCATCGGTTCCGCCGTGAGAGGTCCGGCGGTGGCCTCCGTGATCGCGGCGGCGGCAACCTACAAGCTGGCCGAACAGACCTCCGTCCACGGGATTGCCGGACTGCTCGTTCTGATGGCCTTGGGATCCGTGGTCTTCCTGGTCGCGCTCGTCGCCATCGACTTCAAGGAACTGCAGCGGGACATATCCGAGCTCCGGGCGATGACGGCGAAAGCCGAGCCTGTCGCGAACGTTGCCTTCTGAGCCAGCCCGGATGACCGAACGTCGGACAGGCGGCCTGCAGCATTGGCCATGGCCTATCCGCGCCCCCGGCCGCCCCCCTGATCGATGAGCAGCATCGCTTCCGGCTCGAGACGACCGCTCAGAATATGTCGGAGGGCGATCCAGTTTCCCCTCGCCCGGCCGGCCCGGTCGATGTGCGGTTCGGGACGCACCAGCTTCAGGTGGTTGGCCAGGACGTTTCCGGCCATGATCCGGGCCGCGTGCCCCCACCGCATGGACCCCTTCCTGGCGAGGTAGATCGGGTTGACGATCTGGGAGAAGCCGAGCCGCGCACCCGGCGTGCGGCTGGACGTGACCCCCCGATGCACGCCGCCGAACTCGGTCGTCTTCACGATGGTCCCGTAGCGGGAGATCTGTCCGGCATAGTCGACATCCTCCTGCCAGCCATAGAGCGGAAGCCGTTCGTCGAAGGCGACATTGGCCATGGCCGTGACGCGAAAGGCCATGTTGCAGCCATAGGCGGTCACGATGGCCTGACCGGGTTCGGGCACCGGGGGACAGGGCACTTCAGCGTCGTAGGCCGCCACCAGTTGCAGGGCTGTTTCGCGGGAGACACCACCCTGGCCCACTCCGTCTGCGATCACATGGCCGGTCGCACCGACGATCTCGGGAAAGGCTCCGAAGAGGCGGGCAAGGCCTTCGATGGACCGTGAGGTCGGAATGAAGTCGTCGTCGAAGAACACGATGACGTCACAACTCTCCCGTACGAGGGCGACGCCGCGATTGCGCTGCGCACACAGACCCCGCGGACCCATGACGACCCGAATGTCGTCGGTCAGGTTCTCCGGAAGATCACCGGCCTTCTCCACCGACATGGCAATGACGCTCGGCTTGACGGACTGGTTGCGCAGGGCCTCCAGGATGTCCGCACACTCGGCCGATCGCCCCAGGGACGCTATGACGACCCCTACTCGGATATGTACGGGCACGGCTTCAGAGGTCATTCCAGTGTCCAAATTCTCCGGAGCCTGCATCCCGACGGTCGGTTTCGGGCGCACACCGACCCGATCAATAGGTGGGAAGTGTGAATCTTTACGGAAGCCGCGGCGGAATGGGGCGATAGACACGGATATACTCGATGTCGAGAGTCTGGTCCCCGACCAGTTTGTCGATCGGCCAGCCGCCGCCGAGCGCGAGATCCGCGAGGACATAGAAGGGTTGCCGATATTCCGGCGGCGTTGGGATCGCCCCGACGGGCTTCCGGTTCAGATAGAAGGTCGTGACATCCGCCTCGATCAGCACGCCATAGGTATTGAAGTTCTCGGCAAGTGACCCCTTCGGGACGAGGATGAGCATCGATTTCCCATCGTTCTTGCCACCCTGCCAGATATGCGTGGTTGCACGATAGGAATCCGAAAAGCGCCCATAATATTCAAACACATCTATTTCGGACGCCGACTTCCGCTTGTCTACGCCAATCAGCCAGAAGCTCGGCCAGACGCCATCACCCGACGGCAACTTCGCCTTGATTTCAAAGTAGCCGTATTGCTGCTGGAAGCCGGACGAATCGAGGCCATCGTGGTCCCGCGAGGAGATCAGACCCGACGTCCACCGCCCGTTCGGCCCCTGGTGTGCGGTGATCCGCAGTCCGTGCGCCAATTTGGTGAACGGTCCGCCAGGGCCATTCTCTCCGAATTGGGCATTACCGAAATCACCGTTCCAGGGTGTGTGCGTATACCACCGTGCTCCGCTTCCCCTTTGGCCCGAAATGCTGATCGTGTCGAAGGTCTCATCGAACGAGACGGCGAATTTCCCGAGATCAAGAGGTCGGAGCGGGTTCCCGCCGGCATTTTCGCCACGGCAGCCGCCCCCGAGGCAGACCAGGCTCCCAGCCACCAGGACCATGGCCAACAGGGGCCTGGCACCCCGGACGTCGAATCCTCGCCACAAGTTCATCAGACTACCTCTCTGCCAGGACTGCCGCAAAGGCGTCGAGGAAGTGCTTCCGACCAAATCGCTCCGCCTGACTGACGCAGGCCTGCACCGAGATGTCATGGTCGTCGGCCTCGAACGCGTCAATAGCCGCGATCAGGTCGTCCACCTCTGTCCCGCTGTAGAGAACACCTGTCCGGCGATCGATCACGCTGTCCAGCAAACCGCCCTTGGCGCGACCAATGACAGGACGGCCCGACGCCATGACCTCCACAGGAACGATACCGAAATCTTCAACCCCGGGGAACAACAGCGCCCGACATTCCGACAGCAGTTTTGAATATTCCGCATCATCCACACGCCCGAGAAACGTTATCGTCGGCCCCGCGATGGATCTTAGTTCGGCATTTCCGCCCCCACCAACGACATACAATTTCCTGTTGGAAATATTGCACGCCTTGATCGCAACAGCTGCGGCCTTGTAACCTCGCAACTGACCCGCAAATAGGTAGTAATCACCGATGTTTTTGCTGACTTCAAATCTATCAACATCAACAGGCGGATGTATGACCGTGGCCTCCCGTCGGTAATAACTATCGATCCGGCGTGCGACGAAATTCGAATTTGCGACAAATCTGTCGACCCGCATGGCCGAGAGTTGATCCGATTGTCTCAGATGGCCCGCATAGGCGTGCGCCACCGGACGGAGAACGGCCGGCAGTTGCTGCATGTAAAGATGTCTCTGATCCCAGATGTAGCGCAGCGGGGAGTGGCAATAACAGACGTGATACGCGTCGGGGTCCTTGATGACCCATTTCGACGGCCCCGCCTCGCTCGATACGATCAGGTCATAAGCGGACATGTCCAGCGCTTCGAGCGCCATCGGCATCAGGGGCAGATAGGCCTGATACCGCTTGCGGGCAAAGGGCAGTCCATGAATGAAGGTTTCGCGCACGTCCCGCCCGGCGAGACTTCCGAACATCTGCGATCGATCAATCACATGACCAATGAGGTCGGCTCCGGGCATCAGGCTTGCTATGGCTTCCAGCACGATCTCGCCACCGCGGCGTGGCGGCACGAGCCAATAGTGCACCAGGGCCGATCTCATGCTCGCAACTCCTGAACCTTATCCATTGCCCGGACTACGGAACACCGCCAAACTCGCGCCCATGGGCCTGTTGGGCGATGAAGGGTCGAGGTCGCGCGTGGCAGATCGTACGGAATCTCCTCCATCCGCGACGCAACCCACGGACAGCCGAGACCGAACCCCGTCCCCGACGGGGCACCTGCGCTTGCAGCAGCCCCATGAAGAACCGATAACAGCCCCCCCGACACCGCCTCGACTTAGCATCATAATTACAAACTATAATTATGAAAAATATATCGAGGACTCGATCATCAGCGCGATCAATCTGGATTGGGCAAATACTGAAATTATCGTTGTCGATGACGGATCTTCGGATCATTCTCGAGAAGTAATTGAAAAATACTCCGGCAAATTGCAGGCGATTTTTCAGGAAAATCGCGGGCAGACCGAGGCGTATAATACAGGCTTTTTCAAATCCACAGGAGATTATGTCGTCTTTCTTGATGCTGACGATATGGTTGAGCCGGATTTTGCCACCAAATGTCTTGCCAGGGCGGCCCCCGGA
>Ga0316217_10005681_pt1 | contig 12784 bp, 5 predicted proteins | sample 1anoAmetaG_FD_203633 | JGI IMG/M metagenome (GOLD analysis project Ga0316217, IMG submission 203633) | Freshwater microbial communities from Trout Bog Lake, Wisconsin, USA - 1anoA | ecosystem: Environmental > Aquatic > Freshwater > Lake > Hypolimnion/Profundal zone | place: USA: Wisconsin...
ACTTCGAATAAATTGAAGCTAAGTTAGAAAATTCATATCAGCATATATAGATCGGAGAGATTGCGTTGTCGGTATGGAGTCCGAGTTTGCTTATGGGTTTTCATGATGAGTTCTTCAAGGATGTTTTATTTTTCACAGGATTACAGTTTAGGTAGAATGTGGCCTTTCTTCTAGTTTTTTGGAACGATGTTGTCAAAAGTTAACATTCGGTCGCACATTATACCTCGTGCTCCAGCTATAAAACAGCTTGAACCTTACCAAATGCCGATAGGGCCTAACAGCTTCTCGCTTACGTTTTCTTTGGGCCTGTACTTGTCAACACTTTGGTGGGTTGTGTAGGTCGGGTAGTGAGATTACTGGTTGGTGATGCGTATGAAGATTTTGCGATTTTAGCCAGTTATTTCTTACAGTTTCTACTTTCTTGCCTTCAATAGTGAACTCATTCTGTTTTAACGGCGTTGTTAGTGATGCTGCCACCGATCGTTTTCTAAGTCGATAGTTGTGTACCTTTGAAAAATCTACTGTTTCTTTACGCTCGGCTATCAATCGTCGAATATTTGTATCTTGGATCGCTTTGGTATTCACAGTTGTTGAACTTTCTTTGGGGTGTTTGAAAGTTATCGTTCATAATAAATAAATTTTAAAATACTACTCTTAGTTTTATTTCGTATTTAATATCTGCTGATAAAGTATCATTCGTTCAATAGCTCGAAGCCTTACTCTAAATTATTGGATACAAGTTCAAAAGTGCCCATAATCCCCTAATTTGAATCTCTTCCAATCCAAACATTGAACTTTCCAGCTTCAGCTTTGAACTACTGGTCTTTAGTCCAAAATCTAAGCATATTCGAATTTACAAAGAATGTAGCAGTGGCAGATTCTCCTGGTGAAAGAGTGAACCTTGTGAAATCTTTGAGTTCTTTGACCGGTCTAGTATAGCTTCCAAATAAATCTCTGACAAACAGAAAGACTATTTCATCAGCCTTCATTGTGCCTTAGTTTTTAACTGTTACTGAAACCAAAAGGGTCTAGCCAAAAGATATCTTACTTTTGGATAGTCTGAAATTTGAGTAGCTAAAGGTGGTGTAAGAAAGCCCGAATCCAAAAGGGAAAAGAGGTCGATTATCAATATCTACATAATCGCTGGTCCAAGGAATAAAACCTGAGGTATCATTGGGCTTTCCAGTATTCTTCTTGTTGTAATATATGGGAATTTGTCCCACTGCACGTGGAAAAGTTACTGGCAGCTTTCCTGAGGGTGAAGTTTTGCCTACAATCAATTCTGCTAACGCAGGGCCAGCCATTATACCCAAATACCATGCATATAGCACGCTATCAACCAAAGGAAGCAGTGAATCAATGATTTGTGGTCTTCCTCCGAAGATTACTAGAGCTATAGGTTTTCCAGTTTTTGCTATTTATCTAATGAGGTCCTCCTGAACTCCAGGTAAATTGAGATAGGCCCGGCAATTGGCCTATCCGCTGAGGCTTGCGCTTTAGCCAACAAACACAATGACTCTTTATGAATTGCTTGCAGCTGCAACGGCTTCGGTGAAAAGGGATCTATCAAGGCTGGTTGCCTCTTTATAGCCTGGAGCATAATTTATTTTAGTTGAAGGGAGCAAAGCTTTGAGACTAGGTAGTATGGTTATTGAATCCTAGCTTCTGCCATCACCTGTGTTACATCCTAATTGGTTTACAGGGTCATCCGCCAAAGCTCCAATTATTGCTAATGTGCCAATATTCGAGGGAACTGGTAAAGTTTTATTGTTATTTTGCAGCAAAACTGGACACTCAAGAGCTTGCTTTTTGGCAGTTTCTTTATGCTTAGGATCTAACAAAATTTATTGCCTGGAAGGATCAGTATAGTAATTTTTGAAAAGGTTTAACTTAAACTTCACTCTCAGAATATTGCTCACTTTGGCATCCAAATCCTCTAAAGTAACCTTCTTCTAATTGAGAAGAACTTAGTAGTTATCATTGATGCACGTTGATACCATTTCCATATCCAAACCGCCATTGAAAGATTTCAAAGCTGCTTACTTCTAGTTTTGAGCGAAGCCATGCTAGATTAGCTACAAGACTGCCGTATAGTCTGAGACCACAATACCTGAGAATCCCCACTCTTTTCTGAGAATCTGCTTTAAAGTGAACTCATTCCCTGTTGAAGGTACACCATTTAGGTCATTAAAAGCAGACATAAACGTTAAGCATCCGCTGTTACAAAGGGCTTGAAATGGAGTCAAATAAATATCTCTAAGAGTGTTTTCAGGGATAAGAGTAGTATTGTAATCTCTTCCTCCTTAGGCTGCACCATATCCGACGTAGTGTTTTGCACAAGCAGCCACTGATGTGATGTCAGTTAAATCCTTTGATTGAAATCCTTTAACTGTCGCAGAACCCAAAATTGAAGCTAGAAAAGGATCTTCTCCAAACCCTTAAGCAATCCTTCCCCAACGTGCATCGCGAGCGACGTCAACCATGGGACCAAAAGTCCATTTGATTCCCATGGCTGAGCATTAGATAGCTGCAACTCTGCACACAGCTTCTACAAGATCAGGATCGAAAGAGGCAGCCTGAGCAAGAGGTATAGGAAAAATGGTTCTGTATCCGTGAATGACATCTCGGCCTACAAGCAGAGGGATTTTCAGGCGAGATTGCTCCATAGAAATCTTTTGCATTTGGTTGATAATTTAAAGACTTGCGACGTTCATGGAAGATCCAATACCTCCTTCAGTTAACGTCTTGATTATTTACGGTGAAAGAGTATTGTCATAATATGAAAGTTGCTGCAGCTGCCCGAGTTTTTACCTAAGTGTCATTCTTTGCAGATATTCTCTAATTGCGATTTAAATGTCTTCCTCTGAGCGTACTTGCCTAGCGAATACTTGTAACTGTTCCAGACTTATCTTTTCTCCTTTCAACTTCTAGATCTAAGATTTGAGTGAGGTATTTCCCATAATTGCAACTCAAATCTGGAGATAATTAATAAAATATAACACTGATATTCCAGTGATCCTATCCCATCTCTAAATTGAACATTCTGCGAGGCATTTTGTGCCTAAGACGAAAGTTTTGGTTATAAAATTTACCTGTAGGTCTAGGCCAATAAAGTTTAGGTTTCATCTAGCAGTACAATTACAATGAGCTTGCTAGTAGCCCATTTATTCCTTGTTATTATTGCTTCAGCTATATTAAATTGTAAAAAATGAAAAAATTGTAAGAAATCAAGGCCAATTACACCCGAATCATGGCTAGAAACATTCCACCCTCCATCAAAAAGCTCCTAATCGAAAGTATCTTTCACTAGCTCACTACTTTATAAAACTTGCAGAGATAAGCTCCCATAGAACTATCTATCAACAGCTGCATCAAAAACTAAAAAACTATCAGCACTCTCGCCTCACCTTCTCTACTCAGCAGTCCTTTTCTGAACTAGAATGGAGGAACCACTGAAAATTCTTTACTTGCTAGGAATATTAGCAAGGAAGATCTTGAGCTGAAAATCATTGAAAATCAAAGGATGAAGTGCTTATTGAATGAAGATATTTAAACTCTGGAGGAGGAATACTTCGAGCGTCAAAAAATATTGTTGACCAAGAAGGATTTTTGTGAGGATCTGGACAACCAAATTTCGAGGAAGTCTTATGAAATAACTAAGAAATCATGCCGTAAAAGTCAGAAGAGCCCAGTTGCTGCCTAATAGGAGAAAAACAGCCTGAGCGCAAGACTCAAGCATTTCTTTCTAAGATGAGATTGATAATAATAAGGTATGTATTCAATTTGATTTCGCAGCATCCCTCGCACAACAACAAAACAAAGTATATTTGTTTGCTTGGATTTGGAGGGTCATATAATAATTCCTACAAATACAATATTTCTTATTGATGATACTGTCTATTAGCAAATACTATTCGCACTGTGGCAGAAACGTTGAGAATTATTCGGTTTCAGATAATATGTAACCTTTACAAACACTCCCATTATCTTTGTGTTTCAATACTAAACGTTCAGACTAAAGTTATGGTTTACTACAGAGAAGGGGGGGTATTAAGACAACAAGCTTACATGATTTATAATAATTTGGATTCGCAATCATGAGAAAGTCGCAAGCCAGGAATTAACCTTTTGCATGATAGTGTCGCCTTTAGTGTTTGTTAGTTTGATGGCAGGGTTGAAGGTAAGGTTGAAGCTCTTGTCGAAAATGACCGCATGGGAAGAGCCTCCGAACTGGAAGTAGCCTAATTGGTCTCCCTTTTGAACTGACTGCCCTTCAATAACGGTCGGCTGGCAGCTGGAAACTTCTGACATTCCGATCTCAATAACAGCAACGTGTCTATCCGAACCATCACTCAACTTGATGATGAAGACTTGTCTCACTGCAATCATACTAAACATAGGTTGTGAGTCAATAAAGTTGGTGATGTCCGTATTCTCACCTCCGAGCTCATAGCTTGGGTTATCCATGAAATAAGTCCCTCCAAGCTTGTAGGATTTGACGATAGTTCCTGAAACTGGGGCATGCCATCTATGGTAGCAGAAGGGATCGAGGAATGCTTGATAGACTGTTCCACCGACAAAATGTTTATCGACTAAAGGCTTAATCCCCATCTTGTCAGCTCCCAACATGTCATACATGGAGTAACGGTTGTCTTTTAGCCAGAAATTATCGTATCCCTGGACGTTAAAAGTTGGGTTAGTCCCAGGTTGACCCGGCGCATAATACAGGGGGTATGAGTCAGAACTGTTGACGATTGCGTTAGGCCTGGGGTCAATAGGCCGTTTTTCAGGTCTAACCTTTTTGATGAACCATTCGTTCCAATTCTAATACCCCCAATGAGGCTTGGATTTGTCAACGTAGTAGTCATCATAGTTGACGAATTGTTGAGCAGTTGGACAGAACCATCCGTTGGGTTCTTCTGTATTCATGTATTTGAGTGAGACGCTTGAGCAGAGCATGGTGAGGTAATCATTAAAGATTTCTTTGAGGTGTTGGTTGACGATAGGATTTGTAAAGAAGGCCTGACCATATCTGGTATCTAAGAAGTCTAGGAAGAGTAGGTAGTAGGGAACTCCTGTGACGTCCTGGTTCTAGAACTTGGGGGGTGAAATGGTAGTATAGCTTAGTAGTTGGAAAACTTCTTCTGGGGTGGCAAGATACAGCATTCCGTTGGATGGGATGCTATCCAGGGCACCTTGGAAGCACATTCGGAGCACAGGATCCTAGTAGATGGAGTTTTTCAGTGCTTGGACTGAGTGAATCAGCGGTGTGTTTGTTTACAGTGCCTTCTTTCCTGCCTGGAATTGCGAAGTAAAATATTTCTGAGCCACCTACCTCTTGATGGTCTTGGCTCCACCATTTCTGATGGGAAGGGTAGACCTCAGTGCTTTGATCACTTTATCTTTGTTGAGATTGCTGAAACAGTATCTGCTTAAGGCAGTTCGCCTCAGTAGCTGCATCCTTTTTCAATAAACTTTGTAATACCTAAATTACTGTGTTCAATTTATAGTTTTTGTTTTTTGGCCAGACTTGTATCTCTTCCTCTCTCCGAAAAACTCTAACCCTTTACATGTTATTTTTTTAAATGAAGTATTGACTTACTTTAAAGTGTTTCAATAGCAACATCAGTAAAGTATCTTAGTTCAAGAAAATAAAAAAATATATCGAAATAGGCTGCTTTCTGATCTTAGCCTGCTCTCAAGCAATATCTAACTATAATTTACACCTTTATTGATTTTCAATTATAAGGCAAAATATCTTGAGAAAGATATATCTTGAGTATACAATTAAAGCAGATACGATTTTGTATAAATTTATCCCAAGTTGATGAAACTTAGGATTGAGAATAGCTCATTTTTCAACGTACAAAGGTTGGAAAGAATGGTCTAAGCCAAAATTTATTTTTACTCCTATTTCATATATTTACATATCATCCTATATAATCTATCTTTCCACTTTATACAGTAATTTTAAATGAGTAATCTATCAGAGAAACACTTTCTGGTATTCACCACTTCGGATTTGTTATTGTAGCTGTAATCAGCATATACAACATCAAGGTATTGGCACTGACATCAGTCTAGGTATATAGATATCAAGAGGCATCGAGAGATGGAGAGACAGCCAAAGCTATCACACATAATTTCAGGCATAAATACAACTCAACAATCTCCTCTTCTGTGCTGAAATCAACAAGCAAGGTTATAGGAGTTCTGCTCAGCAGGATAAATATCCCCGAAATACTCCTCATAATGGATACATACTACCAATAAATGCGAAAGACGCTAAAAGATGATTTTACGCTGAAGTGTAGCAAGCCAGGAAAGACTAGCTCATCTTCGGGCTGATCAATAAAGATGATAATGACACTAGTTGGTTCAATCTAAGTCAAAGTTTAATTAGAAAGGATACTTTTTTGCAAAAAGACCAAACTGAGTGTTTAAGAGGTATGCAAGTATTTTTAGACTGCTTTGGAGCTAACCGAAGTGAAGAATTAGATCTTAGAGTAATGTCTCGTTGAGCTGCTTGAAAGTGTTCAACTGTTTGAGAAGATAATAAATAAATTTGATTTCCTATGAGAGGAGTTTTCATAAGATCCTAAGGTAACTCCTTGACTTTATTTGATATTGATTATAGTTTGATAGTAGACTACTTCTGTGATATTGGCACCAAAATAAGCAAATATAGATCATTAGCAATATTTTGATTGTATTAAATTGGCATTCATATCACCTGTTTTGCCTTTTTGACGATTGGACCATTTCTCGAAAATCACAAATAGTGCTTATTTATTGGGTATCAGTTTTTTGTCATTCACTGAGCTTAAAAACTACAGCCATGAATATTCTTTGCCTTGGTAGACTTTTTCGATTATTTTTTATAAAACTTTGATACAGGCTAAGGGAAGGTCTTACACTCCTTCTTTTAATGTCTGCTTTGTTATTCTTTAGCTGTTATGGCTTAGAAAGTAGAACATATGGTTTACTGATTGATAACGATTCCTTTATTTAGTCTGCTGCTGATTTAATCTTTTACTGCCTGCTTTCTTCTAACTTTGTCGTTGATTGAGTTACTTTAGCTCTTAGATAAGTTAGCTCTCCATCTACTAAAGTTTTTGCATACGGATGAATTTGATCTAGGCTAGTTCCTGGCTCTTTTTGCTGATAGAAGGCCGGAAAAGCAAGATATTCTGCTTTTTGTACTATTCCTCTAAAACTTTTTCCATGAGCCTCTTTGTTTCCTGCCGTTTGCTATCCAAATACAAGTGTTAATGAACTGTAATATGGTTAAATCTTCTTTCTCTTTAGCTTTATTTAAGATTGGGAGTGGCTTTCCTCGGTTTGTTCTTAACAATAGTCGCAGTCTTTCCGCGTTTTATAGGCTTGTTTTACTTCTCAGCTGAATGTTACAGTTAAATCCTACTCTGCGAAGGCATTGTAGTAGACTCCAGTCTCCTTTGTTTTGATTAGTCATTGAAACTTCTCAGATGAATCGAAGAATTTTCTTTGTTTACTCTACTCCTGGAAAGAGGGCTGTGATCATTTTAATGGGATAGAAGATTGGCGTTATTTTTGGTTCTTATTTTAGAAAACTGGCTATTAGAGAGATCAATATGATTCATTTTGGTCAGTTTTTAGAGAATTTCATTGTGCTGGAATGCAGTACGGTTTGAATGTTCTGCGTTTGGTTCCGTCCTGACCATTGAACTCCATCCTGGAGTTTAAATATTTTCGAAAGTGGTGTTAGAATCTGTCGGCACTCGTTCATGCTGAGAATATACAGGAGCGGCCAGTTTATAATCCAACTTTAACTGACTTTTTATGCTCATTATTATAATTATAACTTGAGGTCTGAACTATCATTCAACGCAGTCATCAACCTAGAGCAAAAAGTTTGTCTTTTATGGTCATGAAAACAGTGAGATAAAGTTTACCCGTAAATAAATTGGCTACAGTTTGTTTCAAATACGATAACTAACTTTGATAAGTATTAATAAACATATTTATGCTGGCGGAAATCCCAAGGAAACCCACCTTTCCTGACCACAGTAGTTTTCTCTATAGCCAGTGATCAGTTCAGTCATAGCTCGTATCGAAAACGACGTCTAAAATGATGTTATTCCTGTCTCAGCGGGAATTTATTCTGAGTACAAACTCAAGTAAAAGCTGGAGGCTATTCCTAAGCCACTTATTGTAGACTACAACGATCGTATCTCTCCATTCATACAGCCATATTTTTCGATTTAGCTGATTACTAATCTCTGCCATGCAAGTCTAAGAATTGTCCTGGTTGCAATTAGTAATATGGCAATAAAAAGAATGTGCCTGTGCAATGCAAATTTTGTGGAGTTTGGCTTTGCTCATAGTGTATTTGTCCGAGAAAGCGATATCACCCCAGAGCTAAGTAGAGTAACTCTCCAAGATATTAAATTTGCTACAAATGCGATGATAAATTTCTGAGCCTCACTCTCAATCACGTACAATTCTGTTGATTCAGAGTTATGTGGAGAGCAAAGCTTTACTGGATTAGGCTATAAACAAAGTAAGAGAGTAGAAGAACAATTACTAGAGGGAATGTGAAAAGCGTTAGCAGGATGACACTGTTACTAAAGATATGGTTGCCAAGAATAAGTTCAAGATTTCATCGATGAAGAAGGAAAAGATCGATTTGGGAAAAGGTATTGCCAACTTGAGAAGGGAGAGATAGGATTTGCTTTTTAAGATTCAGATACGGCAGAAATATGTAATCCAAATAAAAGAGAGGCTTTAAAAAGTAAAGAAGCTAAAGCAGGAAAAGCTGGAATAGGAAACTTAGATCACTAGAAATTAGTAAAGCAAACAAGACAATAATAATAACAATCAATCAAAGGAGCTCAAGCTTAAAAGGGCATTCACTCAAAATATTGTCATTTCTGAGGCAATTTTTCAATAAAAAGTAGCCATATAATAGCAAGAAGCTGTTTAAGAGGAACAACAAATTGAAATTTAGTAAGAGACAAAAAAAATAATTTAAACTACAGTGTATTAATTCACAACATTGAAAGATTCTTAACAGTCCAGAAGTTAATAAAAGGTTCAAAACTTTTTTAATTTTCATGAATGGGGTCGCAATTAAGCTGACACATAATAGCCCACAAATAGTCCCAAATAATAAACTTTAGTTAAATCTTTTGAAGAAGAAACCATAGTCGGTTAAAACTTAGCTTCTCCTAGTGCTAACATTTCGATTGATCCAAACTAGAGTGAAGATGCTAAAGCCTCCTTTGCTCGGAAGCGATTGGCTGAGATCTTTAAAAAATAGGAAAAATAGGAAGTTTAGCTGCAATACTAATAACTATCTGAAAGCTAGTCTTTGGATGCTGAAGTGATAGAGAGCAGAAGAAAGGATGTAATGAAGGCTGCTATTCTCCAATCCCAGTTTCAGCGATTTTCAACAGATTAATACGAAGCAGGTTAGGCCAATCCTGCTCAAAAGTGCACTTGTGATATATTTTGATTTGGTTTTATCCAATGTATGATTTTATGAGATCAACTCCATTAAAAAGATGAAAAGAGAGCAATTGTAGCTATCTTTGGAAGAAATAATTTTATTACTGAGTTATCATGATTCACAGCAAATGTCTCAAAACCGAGTTTATTGTTGATACTTTATCTCTTTTTTTATTCTAGGCCGGTTTAATAAATTGTTTGCAGTGATTTATTGGATTTCAATTACAACTTTTAGTATGTTTTGGCAGATAAATAAAACTAAATGCTTATTAGACATATCTCCATTCCGCGTAACTCTATCGCAGTTCCCCTTAAAACACACAAATAACCTTAACATCCTTTTGAAATAATAGACTATAGTGACTACTTGACTCGTACCCTCAACCCAGAACAACCCGATAATGATGTCCTAGTTTCTTTTATGCTCAAAAGTCCAAATAAGTTGAGCACTGCTTTGGAAAACGGCAGAAAAAGCACAAGAAGAAGTTCATCAGTTTTAACTGGGGAGACACCCCACAATATTGGGCAGTCAACCAATGCTCCTCTTCTTAGGCAAGTTGAGGACAGGGATGTTGATTAGGATAACCAGAAACGATGGAGGTCTAATTATTCTTTGCCGCAAAGATAGAAAGTAGAAGGGTTTAAATACAATCAGCGCACGCTAAATAATAGTGCATACATACAGACGGTGTCTCGCAAAAGAGATTCGAGTCTTACACCAATGGTCAATAAACCTTATCTAAGCTAAAACAAAATCTCTAATCAAGAATAAGACAGTGGCATAGTAAATAAGCACGCAAAGAGCTCAATTGTAAATGGATAAATTTATCGAACTTTGGAAAAAGTACAAACCAGAAACTCAAACAAACAAACTATTGAACGTATCAAACCTGTGTCGCAGAAAAAGTATAGCTATTAACTGCCTGCAGATAACTCTACTCCTAAAATTGCTTAAAATGTAGAGGAGAAAGCGTTAAAGCAGAAAAAGGATAAACTTTAATAAAAGCTCCCTACAAGATTTACCAATTAGAATAGAAACATGAAAGAGTTTTTCAGTGATAATCCTCTGCCGGAAAGAAAAAGAAAAGTCATACCCTTTTAAGAAGACTAGCCTTCTTTCCGCTAAGTCGTTGCTTTTGAGAAAAAAGTTTAACCAACTTATCGAATTCGAAAAACTTCATAGGAGTAGAACAACATAGCAGCTAAGCCTGAAACAGAAATCAATCTGAATAATAAGCATCTAAAATTTAGGCAAAGCTAGCTAACCGAATATGTCGACACTCCTCCGCAAAAGGTAGAGATTTCCTACAGAACTTCGCTGTCTGAATTGAAAGAAATCTGCATAAAATAGTTTGACAAAATCACAGTTGTAATCAAAATACCTGAGATTTTCTCTTACCCCATGTTTACTGGCCTTTAGGAACAATCCCATATGTTTAGGAAAGCAGAAGAGCTTCTCTCACATCTACAAATAACCCACAAAAAGGATATGAGCATCAAAAAGTACAACAACTGCATCTTAATTGTAGCCAACTACGTTGCCGTAATCTGGCATTATACGGGGAAGGTCTACTTGGGGGGTTGGAAGTACGATATGCTTGATGATGGCCACAAAAACGGACTTGGATTGGAATGGTCTCCTAAAAAGTTTGTGTATTACGGATAGTTTGCGAATGGCAAGAGACACGGGATAGGCATCATGAAAAGCAACTCTAACGAACTGATTGCTGGAATATGGCATGAGAACAAGTTCATGCGCCCTCTCAAATATGCAGATATTAGATCTCGTAATATCTATGCTTTGGGTGAGGCTGAGCAAGCAAATCCTTGATCAGTATTAATAAAAATCTGTTATAGCTAATACTCAGAGTTAACAACATTTAAACTCATATAATAAATAATTCAAGACATTATTATTGAGAAATTCATCATTCCTGGAAATTTATTTTTTATCAACTGGTTCAGACTTTCTAGGGCCTCTTTGCTCAATTTTTCATCTTTTTGGCGCCATCCACTCTCAGCCTTGCCAGTTTTACTGAGGCAGCAACACTAGGTATCTAAATTGAGGGCTTGCTTTATTACCTCTCACTGAATACTTATAAATTTACTTAGATGTAATTCCCGCATGTTTCTCCACTTAAACTTAGCGATCCATCCTAAAGACCAGCAAACTCAAAGCCGTATTTCATTTACTAAAGCAAATCTTCGTTTGTTTGTATAAACATAGAACTAAATATAATCTTTGAGCCATGAGATAACGATATCAACTACCGAGATTCCTCATTAAAGGCTACGAAGACATATTTATAAACAAACTGCTCAACCCCACCATTAAAATCATATTTGTCTTACTATATAAAAATAGAAGCAATCAGCGTTTGATTTTGTTTCTCAGAGAAGCACTACTTTTCTGCGGCTAATGCAACTGTTTGTATATTTCATCTTGGTTTTACTTATACCTCAGAAAGTAATTGACAACCCCTGGGATTCTTTTCCTCCCCTCCTATTTTTTGCTGCTTAGATCTAAACATACTTTTTGAAGATGAGAAGCATGCGGATATTTTGCAAATCACTGCACACTTGGTCCACCACATTCTTTCTTAGGTTCTTCTGGCTCTTTTGTAAGGTGAACTTGGTTTGGACATTGGCTGATGCCTCATAGAGTGATTCGTAATAATTGTTGAACCCTGAGTCATAAAACTTGTACTATCTGCGCTTGAGCCAAGGTATTGTTGCTAATCGATGGACTTCTTGAGTCTGCAGTCTGGTCTTATGTACCATTTGTTATACTTCAACTTCTCTTTCGATCGATGGGGACAATCTTTGGCAAGTTCTGGCAGATCCGGCATACTATGATTTCTCTGCGATTTGTATTTCTTGAACTTCGCTGCCTCGGTTTCTCCGAACACAGCGCTGCCCCTTTTTTAAAAAGTATGCATCGAAGAATAATAAGCAAGATTGTAATACTTTTCGTTTATCGCAAAAAAACAATGTTAGCGTTGAAATCCCGCATCTGCCCAAATATGTACCAGTGACCCTACCTGGGTCTGCGCAAGGTGCTAGAAAAACTAAAAAATAGCGATTAGATTTAATTTACTGGTACAACCAAATTTCCCATTATTTTTTTACAGCTTGGATGAAGTGCACTCAGCCCAAACAACTTGATTTGCTGGGGGGAGTGGGTTTAGGGTGAGAGAAGATTTTTACCGGATTTGATTTATATTGTAAGGCAAGATTAAAATGATTATAATCATAAAAGATGGGAAAGAAATGTCTAGCTGTTTCACACTCTACC
>Ga0316217_10005682_pt1 | contig 12784 bp, 7 predicted proteins | sample 1anoAmetaG_FD_203633 | JGI IMG/M metagenome (GOLD analysis project Ga0316217, IMG submission 203633) | Freshwater microbial communities from Trout Bog Lake, Wisconsin, USA - 1anoA | ecosystem: Environmental > Aquatic > Freshwater > Lake > Hypolimnion/Profundal zone | place: USA: Wisconsin...
CAACCCCAACCCCAACCCCTAGTTACATATCAAACTTTTCTGTGCAAAAATTAAATATAATAGCCAGTAGATACGAAGCAAGTGGAGAATTAGATTATGAGTAAGGTATTCTGATTTCTAAAAGAACAAGATGATTAAAAATTTTAATATTTATATGCCTAAGGAGTGAAAAGTAGTTACGATTTTGATTTGCTTAGTAAATCATCAATTAGAAGTTTTAGCATTTTGGAATTTTAAAGAAGCATTTTATGTTTAACAACTTGATTTCTTTACTATGTAGTAATAAACGAATAAGCTATAGCGCAATAAAATGAATGAGAAACTTCTTTGGACTGAACATGAAGATCATATGCTCAAAATGATTGTGGAGGACAAAAAGATTACTAAATGGCCTCAAATAGTTCGAATCCTGAGCGAACAATATGCTATTAAAGGAAGAAATGGAAAACAATGCAAAGAGCGGTACTTTACCCATTATTAAGTTATGTTAAGCATATAAACACTCTCTACCCCCAATAGGAATGGTCTTCCCAAGACCAAATCAAATTGATATAGCTTCACAACCAAGTGGGCAATAAGTGGGCGGTGATTGGAATGCGACTCGGAGGTAGGTAATTGATATTTAAAGTAGAAGTGATAACAGTGTCAAGAACAACTTTTATTCCCAGCTCAGGAGAGCTCTTAGAAAAATCAATCTTGCCATTCAGAATTACTACAGAGGCCAGCTAAAGTAATTTAAATCCTCGATTTTATACAATATCATATAAGTAGCTGGCGAAAAGCTGCGGGGTTCCCAGAACTCAGCAGACCTAGATTTCGCTAGCTTTTCCAATTGTAGCTTTCAGAATACTTAGAACTTAAAAATAACTTGTTAGCACTCTCTTTATAGGAAGAAAATGAAGACGGCTACACCGAAAAGGCAGAAATAAAAATGTGTCAGGAAGATGCTAAATAGCTTATAGACAAACTAACTTAGTTTGGAGTTCACTACAAAAAAAGAGGCAAAAGGAATAAAAACCTCAGTAAACGCTTTAACCTGCTAGCACCCAAAAGGTATATTTCAAGGAATACAACTTTATAAGATGAAGAAAGCGAAAGTTCCAATATTCACTCATCTTCGGCCAGTAACCTAGATTATGCAACTCAAGATGACTTCACTCGTTCAAGTAATAGTCGTCCATCAAGAAAAAACTCATAGAATTCTCTAAATGGAGAGGAAAGAGATAAAAATGTTGAGGAGTCGCCAAATACTAGGTCAAGAACTATATCACATGACAAATCTTTTCAACAATATGAACAAAAGAATACTTAGATCAGTCAAAGCAAAAAGGTCTCTCAATAAGCAGAGTTTATCTGGAACTAAATCTAAGCAACCAATCTATAAGAAATATGGGAATAAGAAAACGATTTCCCTTTATTGCTGATAAAGAAATCGTCATCAAGAATTTTGAATGATGTGCCTATCACAGGACCATCGTTTCATTTTTGTACAAATCATCTAACGTAGTTTAGGACAATGAGATAGACATGAGAATATTGCCGGAGTTGGAATACAATATAGGTCATTCCCGGATCGATTAGCACCTATTTTACTAATGATTATACATTATTATATTTTCTTACACTAGCCCTCGAGAGGGTCTGTCCGAATGAAATTGATTTGGTGAAGGTTTATGAAACGGGCGAATGAATATCATAGTTAGAAATAAACAGATATAGATAGGACTCAAGGGTCTTACAAATAGTAGGTCAAATAACAATAGTTAGGCTAGCGTTTGACGGAAATGCATCCAAGCCAACTCAAACCTATTGAAACAAAACGATATTTCTAGTTATACATTAAAATATCATTAGGACAATATCGAAGGCTCTTGATGGTTCTTTTTACTTCCAGTGCTTATGCTGACTGGAAAGGAAGAAATGACCGATAATAGCTAAATATATAAAATATATGTTATTCTATCAACCTGATACTTATACGACTAGTTTTCCTGTTTCTGTGCAATGCGTAAACTTTTTCACTCGCATTTTTTAGAGCCACTTGTGCATCTTTTTCAGGTGTATTCTCCTCTATTATTAGTTCAGGCTTTTCCATCTCCCGAAATTGTTAAAAGTATACCTAACTTTTTTGTTATCAAGTTCTTCATTTAGGATTTGAATGTTATCTTGGGCGAGTATGATAGTTCTTGCCAAATCGAGTTTATAGAGGGAAACTGGCTACAAGAACTCAATCTGGCCGTAAGTGTTGGATAATATGCATTTTGGTATATTCTTGAGCTGCGAAGCTGTCGTATTTTTCAATTTAATCAAAGAGGGCTGGATTTCGAAGTTTCCGATTTTTGGTAATTCTTATTCTTTGGCAGCGTACTTCCTTCTAGCTTCCATTTTGATTCTGAGGATATTAGCACTGATTCTCCTTTTTTATTACTATTTATCAACAGGTTAAGGCTATTATTATTAGTATTATTATATTGGTTTACCTCTGCAGATTATCTTAAGCTTTTAGTCTTTTGGCTAGGGTTCTGGAGCTCGGTATGTCGTATGACTACGATATATACCTCTCATGACATCTTTCTTCCTTTGTTAAATTTCTTCCCGATCATGTTTTGTAAACAAAGAAGCGGCTCCCTTGCCCATGCTCAATTCCCTCCTCGCATCTGCCACCAATTGGTCGAAAGGAGATAGATCTTCATATCTAACGGGCTATGGGGCTTTGTATTCTTTGGCTTCTCTAACTACTTGAAAAATTATATCTAAAAGATTATCTAAGGTTGGATTGCCTGTGGTAATGATTCTACCCGGTATACTCTAAGGAGTGACTCTCACCTTAAATGGGTCGACCACAATAGGCCCTTTGAAGAGGTATGAAGGGTGAACTTTTAGATTATCTGACTCAAATATAATGGGATAATTCATAAAACTTATAGCAGGGTTTTTAGTAACCAACTCTGGATGACTTGCTAGGACTGCATAGCCTACAGCTTGTGCTATGGTTGCTCGTCTTTAATCCTGAGTACCTAGACCAGGTGAAATAAACATTTGAGTACGTTTCGGTCGAGCTGGAGCGAATAGGCTGTCTTGATAAGGCGTTGGATTATACAAGTTAGGAGGCAAAGAAAGAGGCATCTAGCTGGGGTCCACGTAGCCGGGGCAACCAACGAATAAACTACGTGGTCGTTGAGGTATTTGAGGTTGATTAGGCGGTTGATAGCCAGGCATATTGTTCATATTGAAAAAGGAGCCTGCCTGTGGTTGAAAACCAGTATTTTGAGGCTGTTGAGGTCCAAAAAAGTTATTTTGAGGCTGGAGTTGGTTCCCGAACGCATTATTTTGAGCTCCAAATGTATTGGCTGGATTTGTAAACAAATTAGGCTGTGTTCCAAAAGTATTAGGCTGTGTTCCGAATGTATTAGGTTGAGTTCCGAATGTATTGGGTTGAGTTCCAAACATACTAGGTTGAGCTCCAAAAGCATTATTAGGCTGGGCTCCAAATGTATTGCCTTGAGCCCCAAATGTATTAGGCTGTGTTCCAAAAGTATTAGGCTGTGTTCCAAAAGTATTAGGCTGAGTTCCAAGCGTATTATTTTGAGCGCCAAACATACCGGGCAGAGCTCCAAAATTATTATTAGGTTGAGCTCCAAACGTATTGGGTTGAGTTCCAAAAGTATTGTTACTTTGAGCTCCAAAAGTATTGTTACTTTGAACTCCAAACATGTTACCTTGAGCCCCAAATGAATTAGGCTGCGTTCCAAAAGTATTAGGTTGTGTTCCGAATGCATTAGGCTGAGTTCCGAACGTATTGGGCTGTGTTCCAAAAGTATTGGGCTGCGTTCCGAATGTATTCCCTTGAGCTCCAAACATACCAGTGCCTGTAGGAGTAGTAGAGGATTTGGCAAAAAGATTTGTTTGATTCGTTGATTGGGCTCCAAAGAAGCTATTGCCTACAGCATTTGCTAAATTTTGAGAACCACCAAATGATGGTAGAGAAGGAATTGGTGAAGTATTAGCAGTTGTTGTTGCCAATGGATTAAACCCTGTGTTTATTTGTTGCTGTTGTTGAGCTAATGCTGGCTGGCCTCCGCTTTGTATAAAATTGATTCTCAATTACTATTTGGATAGTCCTTGAAATTGATCCAAAGCTGAAATGCACTTTACTTGATGTTTGGCATCAAGCTTGCTGTTTTTACTTCTTACAGGGTTAGCAAACATAGAGGGGGCAGAAGTGATAGGCTGGATTCCCTGAGTATTAGTAGGAACTCCCCAAGATGTGCCTCCTAACTTATTATTTAAAGGATTTAAAGGATTATTCTGGTTGAAACCTTGTTGCTGCTGGTTTTGGCCGAAAACAGCTGAAGTTGTAGTGGGGGCATTAAAGACATTCGCTTGGTTGGCTTGTGTGTTATTTGTGGCAAATGTGCTGAATAAGCTGTTTCCTCCAGCATTAGGTTGTGGCTGTTGGTTGGTATTGTTAAAAAAACTAGTGTTTTGAGCTGGGGCTCCAAAAGGTAAGCCTCCGGTTTGGTTTCCAGTATTTCCTTTAAAGATGTTGTTAGTTCCCTGAAAACTGTTTCCTTGGTTTGCTAAAAAAGATTGATTGGTATTTGCAGTAGCAGAACCAAAACCACCAACATTTTGAGCAGGTTGCCCGAATACTCCAGTTTGCGGTTTATTGTTGGCTCCGAAAAACCCTTGACCTTGACCTAAAGTATTGGTGTTAGTTTGACCTCCTAGTGGATTACTTTGCATACCGAACATACCTGCTGGTTTTTGAGGTTGTTGTCCAAAGATTCCACCTTGATTTGCTGGTTGCTGGTTGCCAAAAGTGTTAGGCATTTGTTGTTGACCAGCAGCAAAGACATTAGAATTTTGTTGCTGTTGGCCGCCAAACATGTTTGAAGTTTGCTGCGTTTGGGCGCCAAACATTCCATTGCCATTGTTTTGTGCGTTGCCTTGGCCAAACATACCGCTGCCTTGAGTGGGATTAGGTTGTCCAAACATGGTATTAGTTTGCTGAGGCTGCTGAGCTTGGGATTGGTTGAATAAATTTGTACCAGTAGTATTTTGTTGGAAGGGTAATGTAGTTTGGTTTTGGCCGAATGATGTGGGGTTCTGGCCAAAGGATGCGTTGTTTTGCAAGAAGCTTCCCGTATTGGGTTGCTGCTGTGGCTGCCCAAACATCACAGGATTGGAGTTGTTTCCAAATGAATTGAACATTTTATGATTATGATGTTTAATTATATGGATAGAACTAATAATTGCAAATTCTCATATAAAAAGTCAAATAAAAATCGAGACTATTTAATTCTGATTTTTGAGAGTTTAGGAAGCCGGCTTTAATTGGCTAACATTTTTTAGGGCTTGGTGTGTACTATAGAGAATTGTTGCGCAAATTTGGCCATATAGATCTTTCATGATCTCTTGACTAACAAATGTTGCCTATTTTGTGATCTAAGACATTACTTATTAAACAAAACAAAAACAAAAAGGTTGGGATTAGGTTTATTGGCAACTTATTGATTTTTCTGAATAGACTTGAAAGACAAAGCAATTTATAATTCTCATTTTAAATTATCATATCATTTAAAATAAAAAGGATGCCCTTCATCAGAAAGCGCGACCTCACTAAAAAAACTAACCATGAAAACTCTGCCAGTACTCTCTAGGCTTCGTAAACTAACTACTCTAGTGTCCAGAGTTAGTCTGAAGCTCAGAACTGGCAGCAGCAATATTAAAGATTAGACTAACTACATGAGCATCTTGCCTCTTTAGAGCTTCAGACTTGGTAAAAATAGATGTCTGACATTCTTAGTTATTTTTTAGACAACAAGAAGACACTGCTGACTATTCATCTTCTTCAGGCGTATCGAGAATCAATGCTTTTAGTGGCCAAATATCAACAGTAACTAAGGAAGAAAGGCCTCTAATTGAACGAGCAGAATGCAAGTTTGACTTTGGGACTATTTAAAAGAGTGATTGACGAAGTAGCTCTGGTGACCCAGGATGAGAAAAATGACAGTATTATCCAATAAATCAATATTTATAAAGCAATCTTCATCAATCTCGAAGTATTTGCAACTTATCTATAAGGAGAAGCTAGTAAAAACGAAAAAAGACCTTCACTTATGCGCAAGAATTCTTTGAAAAAAGTAGAAGAACTTCCCACAGTCAGGCCCTTATCAAGAGGCAAACTTTCATCACTAACCAAAAGAGATCCAGTTTTAAATAAGCAATAGATTTTAGGATTGAAATCGAAGCAAGACACAGTCGAAAGGGGTGTCATCTAAGATATCGTTTTCGGATTGTGTTCAATTGTCAAAAATATGAGTGCAAATCCACATTTGAGAAGAGAATTACTTAAAGAAGACTATCTTCGGTTGATTAACAGGTATTTATGTATTTGGAGTGATAAAAATCTATCAAATACAGGATCAGCAGTGCTTTCACAACTTTCAGCAAGCTATCGGCATTTGGCTGTTGAGGAAAAGAGCTACAAAGCGTTTTTGTAAAGTAACTGCATTGACTGCTGGGCTCGGCTTATTGAGCTTTTCCCAACAAACCAAGAGCTAATTTTCAACATTTTGAGAACTCTTTCAAAACTCTCAAACTATGAGTCAGTTTGTGCTAAGCTAAACTAGAAAAAGAGTTGTTTGAAAAGTTTGAGTGGCTTCTTTAAGTTTTACAAGGCCAATATTCATATCATTATCAGAATCGCTATTATCTTCGCGTAATTGTTTCCTTAGATAGTAATATGACATCTTACTTGGCTGATATTAGATCCCAGTTATACTTCGACTTTACAGCCTGGAAAGATATATACGAATGCTTTTAATATTACGCTGGCCGCGAACTTAGTGGCAAAAACTAAGTTGAGAAGATGGGACTGAGTATGGCCGCTTGGGATTACCAACACATCAAAAAGGAATCAGATATTGACTGTGCGATACGTATCATCAGACTGATTGCTAACATCTTTACTGTGAGCGCCATAGGCCAAGACATTTACGTTAATGATCATCAATCTTATCGAGAACTGCTGAAGAAACTCAAAAATTTGCTGTAGAAAAAGTCCAACATTGAAAAATCAAGTGTAAATCAGCTGTAACCTAGGAATTGATAGCTACAATCTTGAGCTGCCTGACCAATATTCTTTACTATGATAAGTAAGTGCTGATGGGCAACCAAGAGCATCGGATAGTGAAAACGCAATTAGTGACAATATTGGTTGATTTTGTGGTACAAATAGACAATGAAGAGATCTGCTGCTAAAGTTTGAGAGTGGTTGCAAATCTTACAAGAATCAAATAGTTTTGTGTAGCGGTGGTGGAAGCCAAGATTCACGAAGCTCTGCTGATCTTACTTGAATCCACATCCAAAGAAATCGTCTATTACTGTTTGGGTGTGTTGAGCAACCTTATGGCTGATAACAACTTCAAGTAAATGTACAACTATCAAGGCAACAGTTTAAGTAGCCTGTTATCACCGGAATCATATCTATTCTGAATGATTGTGACAATTAGGACTTTGATCTAGTGGCTTTGGCTTTAAAAACACTGTCATCCGTCATAGACGCAAGAAACGAAAATGTCGATCCTAAGTTGCTTGCTTAAATCTAGAGTTGTCTCATGAATTTAGGCTCTCATTGCGATAAAGTGATATCATCTGTGCCTGGAGGCGATACTTCAGATATACAGGAATCTAGGTCGCTAATAAATATGCTTTTGAATAGCATGCCTGAAGAGCGGTTTGTTTGTCAGGTGAAAAACTGCGGTCGAAGATTTGCAGATGAAGCGAAATTAACGGATCACGTCAAACGTAGGCATAAAGCTTGATTCTATTCAATAGATATATATAATCGTACAGTCTTATTGGCCCTTGAAAATATGAGCACTTTATTAATGAGGTTACATCAGTGACTAATATGATATTGGAAGAGTTAGAGAAAAAGGTTGAAACTAAAGAAACGCAAAATAATCTTCGACAAGTTAAATTTTTACATAAATGAGAAACTAAATTCTACTATCAGTAGAATATTAACGCTTATTAAGGTTCATTCTCTGAGTGATTAAAGGTCTATATTATTTGTAGTAGTATTAAAATGGGTTGTACCCCAACAACTAGAAATCCTACGTTAGTCCCAGCCGGTCAAGCCAAACCTGTAGGTTTATCTGGATATCAAACTTCATAACAAGCTGCAAAAGCAGCCGAAATCAGAGAGATAAGAGAGCTAACATCAATAGAAAATATGATTCAAAGAGAGGATGAAGGAGAAGATAATAAATAAAACAGGCCAATCCGTAAATCGACAAAGGTTATAGCCCATTCTGGGGGATTACCCAAATTCGGCTTAGAAATTGACGACATAGTAGTGAAAGAATAACGGCGTGACTTTATTTTGTAAAAGATGAATTTCGTTAAAAGAGAGCATCTGCAACGTGAATGATAGATATTTTCGATTTTGAAAGGATTGTAAGTAATGACTTTATATTACATTTCAGAAGATCAAGGGTCTTTATTGTTTTTTTTGAGACAAATCGATAAAATTGGTGTCTTTTTGGTTATGAAAAATCGCAGGAGTAGAGACTTACAAGCTACTTTCTAGCTTATCTTCGCATTTGCTGAAATCCCGGTAACTCTGAAGCAGCGAATATTGATTAACGTACCCTTTTTTTAAGCTTTTTAATACCCTTTACAATTACTTCATATTGAATATTTTTAGCTTCCCTTGTCTCTCTTGGACATGCAAGCTTAGAATCTTCTTCAATAAACGCTCGTCAACTTAGACAGAATTGTTTTTACCTCCTAATTGTTTATGCTCATTAAGCATCAGTTTAAGCGCCAATCCTGCAAATATTCTAATCTTGAATAATTCTGGCTCTTTGCCTTCGACCCTTGTTCTCCCCTCTATGCCGAAAACTTTTGCTCCTCAATTAAGTAAAATGCCAACTATCTAAGAATTAGCTAATGTAGCTATAGATGCGACTAAAGGCTTGGATATTGCTATTTGACATCTTCTTTTACTTTCAGTTGAATGAACTAAGCATTTTTGTCTGCTAAATCGATGATGAGTTGGTTTGAGGCTAGCAAAAAAAAGTCCAGTTTAGATTGCCTAGGAAGCGTAATGCTGCCTTTCAAGAACCAAACGTGCCTATTCTTCTTCTTTTCTCTTTTGCTCTTAGATTAGGCGCTGGGCTTCTTCTTATTGTTATTTTTTCGACTTAGGTGGGATTATATAACTTAAATGATATGAAAAATTTAATCATCAAACCTATCTTAGTTTACCTAAAGTTTACTAATACTTCAAAAAAGGTGAAAATTTATTTTACATAGCTTGAATATTTAAGAATTTAGTGATCCCTATCTTTACGAGAAAATGAGCTTATTTGCGATTAGCTTCGGCACTAAAAAGAGGGGATTTGGTTGATGTGCAAAATTTTAGACAAATTTGACTAAAGTCAAATAATGGATGAACGTTTGGTGGATATTGATAAAATATAATTGATCTATAGTTAATGTTGCAGACAAAGCCAAAGTTTTACGCGGATGTTAATAAGCATATGGATGAATCTTATTACAACTATGAAGCATACGAGATCTAGTTCGGGTAGCTGATTCATAACCAAGCAATATTGAGAGGTTCTAAATCATAACCAAAATTGGAAAAGGGAAATACTCGTAAGTGTACACAGGGGTGGATGTTGCTGACGACAAAAACGTTGTGATAAAGGTGTTGAAGCCTGTGAAAAAGAGCAAAATCAAAAGATAGATCAAAATCTTAAAAGGGTTGACAGGACATCCCGGCATTATCTAGCTCAAAGATGTCGTCAGAGATCCAGCTTCTAAATCAATCTCGCTCGTACATTCAAGACTAATCAGATTTTTGATCATTTAGACAACGTTGATTTTCGTTCTCTCATTCCTAATATGACCGATATCGAAATCAGATATTACCTCTTTTAGCTTCTCAAGGTCCATATGCTCTTACTCAGGCACTAGATTTCTGTCACAGCAGGGGCATCATGCACAGGGATGTGAAGCCACAGAACATAATAGTCAACCACCACAAAAAGATCCTCAAGTTGATAGATTGGGGTTTGGCAGAGTTCTATCATACTGGGCAAGACTACAACGTGAGGGTCGCTTCTCGCTACTTCAAAGGGCCGTAGTTGCTAGTTGATTATAACTACTATGACTACTCTCTTGATATCTGGTCTACAGGTGCGATGTTCGCCTCGATGGTAGCATTATGGTTATTCAGATTTTCAAGAAAGAGCCGTTTTTCATGGGAGATAGCAACCGCGATCAATTAGTAAAGATAGCTCAGGTTTTGGGCACTGATAAATTGTTTCTCTATCTCAAGAAATACCACATCAAAATAGATTAGGAATATATCAAAATATTAGGGAAGTAGCTTTTCTTGTATTTAGATTACCCGTAAAACCTTGGTCAAAGTTTATTCGACCTTAAATACAAAGCCTTTGCAGTGATGATGCCTTAGACCTGCTCAATAAAATGCTGGTGTATGACCACGCGTAAAGGATAACACCTCGGGAAGCTTTAGAGCACAGGTACTTTGATCCCGTCCGGAAATGATCCCAAAAAGGCTTAACCAACTGAGCTATATTTAATAGAATAAGATATTTAATATTTGGGTTATTTTGATGTTGTCAAGGCTTCTATCGAGGGCAGTATCGCCTTTCGCTAGGCTCTATTACCAGCCGGCTGTTCTTGATTATCCAATCAGCCTCAGGGACTAGGTTTTACAGGGAAATAAAGCAATGATGGACGAAGTCAATAACAAATATACTGCCATTTTGAAGAAAGTTATTCTACTTTTATCAAGACTACGCTCCAGAATGACAAAAAGGTATTGGAAAAATTACATAAATCTGGAAAATTAGTAGTTCGAGAAAGGATTTAAAAACTTCTTGACCCAGGATCACCTTTTCTCGAGTTCTCTCCACTTGCAGGACACTAACTTTATGGGAAGTAGGAAGTGAATTCTGGTGGTATCATTACAGGGGTTGGGTTGGTTCAAGGCCGATTCTGCATGATTGTTGCAAATGACCCTTCGGTCAAAGGAGGATCTTACTACCCAATAACGGTTCGCAAGCACTTAAGAGCCCAATAAATAGCTGCCTAAAATAAACTTCCCTGCTTTTACTTAGTAGACTCAGGAGGAGCTAACCTACCTCGTCAAAGCTAAGTTTTTCCAGCTGAGGGACATTTTGGTCGCATCTTCTATAACATGGCACAAATGTCAAGTAAAGGCATCCCACAAATATCAATCGTTTTGGGAAGCTGCACGGCTGGAGGCGCATATGTGCCTGCCATGGCCGATGAGAATATAATAGTGAAAGGCAATGGGACTATCTTCTTGGGTGGACCTGTAAAAGTCGATTTATTTAGCCATTGGTCAAAGCAGCAACAGGAGAAGTGGTTACTGCCTAGAGTTTGGGAGGAGGGTTGGTTCATACCAAAATCTCAGGTGTGTCCGACCACTTGGCTTAAAATTAGGAGCATGCTCTTTGGATTGGTAGGAACATAGCTGCTAATGTACATTAAAATGTAGTTAGTTGAATACTCCAGTTGTCGACTTCGATTTTTCGAACATCGAAGAGCCTCTTTTTGATGCTTCAGAGCTCAACTACATAGTTTCTCCTGATTTGAAGAGGACTTTTGATTCTAGGGCAGTGTTGGCACGTTTACTGGATGGCTCTCAATTTTAGTAATACAAGAAAGAATTTGGAACAACTTTGGTCACTGGCTTTGGTAAGATCTATAATCAGCCTGTTGGAGTGGTTGCAAACAACGGGATTCTTTTTAGTTAGAGTGCCCAGAAGGGAGCTAACTTTGTGTAGATATGCTCTCAGCGCAAGATACCACTTCTTTTTTTACAGAATATCACGGGATTTATGATTGGCAAGAAATATGAGCACTAAGGCATTGCTAAACATGGTGCAAAGATGGTAAATGCAGTCTCAACAGCTGCAGTACCAAAAATAACTTGCATAATTGGTGCTTCTTACGGCGCAGGAAACTATGGTATGTGCGGAAGAGCCTACAATCCTAGGATGCTTTACATGTGGCCTAATGCTAAAATTGCAGTTATGGGTGGCTAACAAGCGGCTGGAGTGCTTACTCAAGTCAAATCGGCCCAGTTGAAAAGAGAGGGAAAATAATTTCCGCCCGAGGAATAGGCAAAAATGAAGAAGGAAATTGTTGATCGGTATGATGCAGAATCTAGCTGCTATTTTTCAACAGCCCGGCTATGGGATGACGGAGTTATTCTTCCTGAGGATACGCGCAAAGTTCTTGGGCTTTCAGTGCTAGTGGCATCGAGCAACATTGGATAAACAAAGCATGGTGTATTTAGGATGTGATATATTTAGCGATGTTGATTGATTTGTATTAATTTGGTATTGAAAGATGGATAGACCCCTTGTAGTCTAGGTCTAAGATAGACAGTCTTGCTCTGAAAAATTCTGCTTTGAATTCGTTCTGGTCTTAAAAGTGATGTCTCTCGTCGCTTTAACATATGGGCTGATGATTCTTATGTTTTAGATTTGGTAACAATTCAACTATTTAGTCTCCAAATTTAAATGTGCCAAGGCACCTATGCTCAGAGCTATGAAGCAGGTGGAGGTATCATTCTTGCACTTTTTATTGTCATGTGGATCTTTTGGGGAGGGCTATGGTGCTGGGGAGCTGGCAAAAGGGAACAGCTAAGAAGGGATATCGTTGAAACGCAGCTGGCATTGATTCGAGCACAAGAAAAAGCATAAGA
>Ga0316217_10005684_pt1 | contig 12784 bp, 5 predicted proteins | sample 1anoAmetaG_FD_203633 | JGI IMG/M metagenome (GOLD analysis project Ga0316217, IMG submission 203633) | Freshwater microbial communities from Trout Bog Lake, Wisconsin, USA - 1anoA | ecosystem: Environmental > Aquatic > Freshwater > Lake > Hypolimnion/Profundal zone | place: USA: Wisconsin...
CTTGACATTGAGGCGGAGATGTCGCTGGACAACACGGCGGCCAAACAGGAGTTGTTGCAATCTTTCTTCCATGCGGCGAGATTGAAGGTCTGAAGTTATTTACATTACTTTCTCAAAGACCAGTAAATATGCCTCCGTGGCCCAAAGTGAGTTATCCAGCCGGCACGCCGGTGTGCGCGCCGTGGCCCAGGCGTTTGGCTACAGCTCGGCCGACTTGGCTTCCATCCCCGCCGAGGCCAACATGGGTCTTTCCTGCGGCAATCCCACCGCCTTGGCCAGCCTCAAGCCCGGCGAAGTGGTGGTGGACTTGGGCAGCGGCGGCGGGCTGGATGTTTTCCTGGCCGCGCAAAAAGTCGGTCCCACCGGCAAAGCCATCGGCATCGACATGACGCCCGACATGATTGTCCGGGCCAGGAAAGCCGCCGCCAAGGGTGTCGCGGGCAAGCCCTATGCCAATGTTGAGTTCCACCTGGCTAACATCGATCGGATACCGCTGGCGGATGCTTCGGTGGACTGTGTGATTTCCAATTGCGTGATCAACCTGGCCCCGGATAAGCCGGCGGTCTTCCGAGAAATCGCCCGCATCCTCAAGCCCGGCGGCCGGCTGGCGGCCAGCGACATCGCCCTGAAAAAACCGTTGCCGCGTGCGCTGGCCGACGATGTCATGGCCTACGTCGGCTGCATCGCCGGGGCGATCTTGATCGCCGATTACCAGCGGCAACTCAAATCGGCCGGCTTTGCCCACGTGCAGGTGATCGACAGCGGCGCGGACCTCAACGCCTACGCCAAGGTGGAAAATCAATCCGGCTGTTGCTCGCCATCCATGGAACCCGCCGCTGGCAAGTCATCCTGCTGCGGTGGCAGCGCGCCCAAACCAGAATTGCACAGCCGGATGGCTGATTTGCTCAAGCGCTATAATGTCAACGACTATGCCGCCAGCGTGAAGGTATTTGCGTTAAAACCACGCCAGTGACGTGGAAAAACGAGGAAGGCAATATGAACAACATCGAAACTGCGGTGGACTGTTTCAAGGGTGGTTTCAATTGCTCGCAGGCGATCCTGTCCACCTATTGTGAATCACTGGGTCTGGACCGTGAAGCCGCCCTGCGGCTTGCATCGGGATTCGGCGGCGGCATGGGCTGCATGGGCGGCGTCTGCGGGGCCGTCACCGGGGCGTTTATGGTGCTGGGGCTGGCACACGGCTCGGCAAGCGCCGGCGACAAACCCGCCAAGGAACGGACTTACGCACTGGTGCGCGAATTCGTTCGGCGGTTTGAAACGTGCAACCATTCCATCCTCTGCCGCGACCTTCTCGGCTGCGACATCAGCACCGCCGACGGGATGCAAGCCGCCAGGGAGCGCAATTTGCTTACCACGGTTTGTCCCCGGATGGTCCAGGACGCCGCCAGGATTCTTCAGCAAATGCTCAGCGAACCGGAAACCGCTGCGATTGCCTGAAGGTCAGAGCGATTCCCCGCTTTCGCTGAGAAATGCCACCGGGGTGAGAATGCGAACCAGCGGGAAACGGGTTTGAAAATCCACCGCTCCCGGTTTGGTCCAGTCCATTACGTCCAGCAAATCCTTATGGCGGGAGACAATCAGCTTTGAATTCCGGGGACACAATGCCTCGTGACCTGAACGGAAGGGCTGCGGCATTATGCAAATATAGTATCATTTAGGCTCATTTGTATGCCAGCTAATCACGCCGATAACCTATTACGCAGCAATCATAAAATAATATACATAAATCATTTTGCGTCGTCGTAACTCGTTTCTGGCTCGTGACTTACAGCCAAGTCGCGTTGGCTGCCTTTGCCCAAAATCACCAAACTCTGGTATCTTCCAAACCGTCCAGGTTATGTCCTTCCCGCCGCCGGGAAAAATAAAAAGATTTTCCTTGACAACTCCAAACATTGGATTATAATGAGCCTGATATGTTAGAAATGCGTTTGGTAACGAGAGGATCGACCATGGATTCGGCAACGCCGCTTAAGCCGGCTCCAGCCGCTGGCGGTGGTGGTCGGGGCGGCGCTGCGGTCATTCGTGGCGCAAGGGTATGGAAGCTTGCCAACGACGGCCCGGGAGAGCGTCTGGCCGGAGGAGGTATTTCCTTGGTTGGACAGGCCAAATTGCCCAGTTTCACAGGGGGGGTGGCGACAGGATCCCCTTATTCCCCGAGAAAGAACCCGTCACCGTCGCCGCCCCTGGGATCATGTTCAAGTTTGGCATGATAAAGCCAGTCGAAGTCTTGCTTCAATCCGGCATCGGGGTCATCGGGGTCATCGCGGTCGTCCGGGTCAACGCGATATGCCGTGCCTTCAGGCGAATATTGCAGCGTTGGAAGGCAGCCATGCGGCCGGGCGGCACTGCATTCGGGAGGCGGGAGAAAAACAGACCGGCCAGCCGATCCGTTTCCAGCATCCGCGGCAGTTTGCGCGGGCCAAAGGAGCGTTGCCGCACGCCGCGGCTGCCGTCGTCCCGCCGGGACGGTTTGGGCGACGACGATGCTTCCCGCAGGTTAGGCTGCGCTCCACCCGTGGCTGTATTCCCCGCGCCCCTCTGGGGCGGCAATCCGTTACGCCGATGACCTCACGCGCGCCGGATGCAATGGTCAGGCCACACCCACTTTGTCCCGGCAAGCGCAACGACTAGGATACGGCGCTAACGGAGCGTTTGCTGCCAAATATTAGTTTCGTAATGATGATCGATCCATTGGAGAAGACCCAACTGCCATGACATTCACTGCACCACGAACCGAACCTCAACCATCCATCAAAACCTGCAAAGCCGTGATTGGCAGCGTATTGGCCACGCTGCTTTTGGCGATGCCCGTTGCCAACGCCGCCGACTGGCCATCATGGTGCGGGCAGCCTTCGCGGAACATGGCGTCGGCAACGGAAAAAGGGTTGCCGAGTTGGTTTGATTGCCCCAAGGAAAATGCCGCCGGGGAGATCGATCCGGCCACGACCAAAAACGTCAAATGGGTGGCCAAGCTGGGTGCCAACGCTTTTGGCAGTCCGGTGGTCAGCCAGGGGAAAGTCTTCATTGGCGGCGGGCGGCAGGATACGGCTTGTTTGCTTTGCCTGGATGAAAAAACCGGGCGGGAGTTGGGACGTTTCATCTGCCAACGGCCGGCAAAAGATGAAAGCGTGGCGCGGTGCATGGAAAGCTGGGGCGTGTGTTCCACGCCGACCGTTGAGGATGATCGCCTTTACTTCGTCAGCCCTTATCAGCAAGTGCTGTGTTTGGACCTGCACGCCTGGCTGAGCGGCGCTGCGGCCGAGAAATCTATCGTTTGGCAATATGATCTGGCCAAGGATCTCAAAGCGGTCCAGCAGCACACCGCCGCTTGTTCGGTGCTGGTGCATGGCGATTTCGTTTATGTCTGCACCGGCAATGGCCGGTGGATGGTGAGTTCGAAACCTTATCCCTATTATCCGCTAGCGCCCAGCCTGGTGGCCTTCAACAAGAAAACCGGACAACTGGTGGCGCGGGATGATGAGCAAATCGGCGAGCGGCTCTGGCGGGGCCAATGGTCATCGCCTTCGCTGGGCGTGGTGGATGGCAAGGAGCAAATCTATTTTGGCGCTGGCGATGGCGTCTGTTATGCCTTTGAACCTGTTGATCCCAATGCGCCAGTGGTTCCCAATCGGTTGATCACCACCACGCTGCGCGGCCCGATCGTGCAGTTTGTTGATGTGGCACCGAAAAAGACCAAGGCCGCCGAGATAACACCACCGGCCGGCGCGGCGGTGCTGGTGGAAGTGCGGCCTTCGATTGGCCGGCCGGTGTTTTCGCCGCTGGATGCCATTCCCACGGCGCAGGTGCCGGACGTGCCGGTGCTGAAGAAAATCTGGTGGTGTGATTGCATTCCCCCGGCCTATCGCAAGAACTTCTTTTATGCCGGCGACGCCAAATCCGACGGCAACGGCCGGCCGTGCGAAATCATGGCCACGCCGGTTTTCTATCGCAACCGTGTGTACGTGGCCATCGGCGGCGACCCGCACCACGGCGGCCCCGGCAGCCTGGGCAACCTGGTGTGCATGGAGGCCGCCAAAACCGGCGACATCACCCAATCCGGCCGCATCTGGAGCTACGACAAAATCAACCAAAGCGCCGCGACGCTGGCCATTGCCTACGGTTTGGTTTTTGCGTTGGATGAGTCCAACGTGCTGCATTGCCTGGACGCCGAGACCGGCCAATGCTATTGGACCTACGAAAAATGCAAGAATGACATGAGTTCCCCGCTGGTGGCTGATGGCAAAGTGTTCACCGGCAAAGCCATTTTATCGGCCAGTAAGGAATTCAAGTTGTTGACCGACGCGATCCCCGCCGGCGGTTACAGCACACCTTGCGTCGCCAATGGCGTGTTGTTTTTGGTTCACGACAAGCGGTTGTGGGCCATTGGCGATAAGGGCGATAAACCGTGAACCAAGGCGGCGGCAATGGCGGCGGCGAGACCTGATCGTCGGAATTGTTTTTCCGGCTTCTGCACCGGACACGGTTTGGCGGGGGAGGGAACAAAAACAGCAGATCCGTAGGTATATGCGGCAACGGTTGGGGACGGTGTGGATGCCCAGCGTCTGGAACAGCGGGGTCTTTTACGTCAGCGGGATCATTGAACGCGTCGAAAAATTTGCCAGACTCGCCAGATATTTTTCTCGCCACGATGATCCACCAACGCGTAAATAGTTGATCTACAAATACTTACGACGAATCACACCCAACCATTCAATTTATGGATTCCGCGATAATCTCCTTGCAAATCAGTCTATGCTTTGATATTATCTCTTCCGCAAGTCAGTGAATCAGAATGGTGTAAAAGGTTTAACCAAATGGAGGGCCTTATGGCCGCGAATCGGAAAAGTTCCAAGCGTTCTTCCCGTCAAGCCAATCTCAGTTCGTTTTCCAAGTTGTCCATGGCCGTCGCCGGCGTGGCGATGTTGGGTTATGGGACGCTAGCCAAAGCCACCGTCTACACCTACACACCAACGGGCAACACCACCGATTTTTGGGCCAGCGGCACCGCGGCCGGCTGGTCGGCGACCGTGGGCAACAGCGCCAGCAATCAGTTGATCTTTAACGGCGTTGGCAACGCCGGCAACTTTACGTCCAACAATAACGCCTATGTCGCGCTCAACGTGGGCTTCATGGATTTGGACAATTTCGTCAACCCTGCGGCGCCGACTACCGAGACGATTGGCAATGACAGCATTACGTTCGCCGCCGGTAATACCTTCGGCCTAACCGGGGGGACAACCTATAATGGGCTTTACTTCAATGCCGAGGGCGGCAACACAACGTATAACATTGCGTCCACCGTCACCGGTCTGTCGGTCCTGGGCGGCGGCGGCACGGGAAATCTGATTTTCTCCGCGGCGGCGCTCAATGCCGCCGGCAGCACCCTCACTGTTGAAGATGCGGCTTCGTTCACCGCCACCACCATGCCCGGCTACATCAATAATGCCATGGGTAGCGGCACCGTCACGCTGACCGGCAACAGCGGGCAGGTATACGGTACCGGCACGACGGTTTGGTACGGCAACGAGGTTCTGGATTTCGCGCCCAGCGGCAGCGGGCAGAATGTCAACATCACCGCCGAAACCGGTGCCAGCGGTGCCTTTAGAAATTACAGTTCCATGAACGTCGAACTGAACGCCGGCAGTAATACTTCGATGACGTTGACCGTTGGCAATACCGCAAACACCGGGCAGTTCTTCGCCAACAACACGTCATGGGGCGGCTATCAAATCATCGCCGCCCACGGTCTGGCGAACCTGGGCACCACCGAAAAGCTTCAGGTGCTTGGCAACACCAGCTTCATGAACACCGTTCTTCCCGTGGTCGCCGGTGTCAACATCCTCGCCCCATCCTTTGTGGTTGTCGATGGCCAAGATGGATATCAGACCGGTGACTATGCCGTCTATAACGGCACCGGGACAATCAGCGACACGGGCCTGGAAGCCCTGTCGGTGTATCACACGGGTGTCAATTACATGCCCGCGGCTAACTTAACCGCAGGGAACTTCACCAGCGGCAATGCCACGGCGGTGGTCGAACTTGGCAATACCAATGGGTTCATTAGCGCCGCCACCACGGTTTACGCCATCGTGATCGGCAACAGTTCCGGTGGCGCCACGGTCACCCTGGGCAGCAATAACTTGACGCTCGGCAGTGCCGCCGCGTGGGCCGGTGGCGGTTACGGCACCGGCGGTGGTGTCATCCTGAACGGTGGCACGCTCGGTGCCAATACCACCGATACCGGCAGCCTAAACTGGGGCGGCAGCGATATTTACGTTTACACCAGTTTGGCCAATGGCACGATCAACTCCCTGCTTAATGGCGGTAACCAGGATCTCATCAAAACCGGCCCCGGAACCCTGTACCTGAAGAATCCGGGCAACTTCAACAAAATGTTAACTCCGGGCGGCGGCAGCCCAAACGTCATTGATGAAGGCGCGTTGGACGTTGGCACCATCGCCACCGGCACCAGCGCCGACAACACCGGGACTTTGCCGGCGGCGACCCTCAATATGGACGGTGGTGTTCTGGAAGCCAACGGCAGCTTTAACCGCTTCATTACCAACACCAACGCCGTCGCCTATCCGTATTACGTGGAATGGGGCGTGCGTAATTCCAGCCAGACCTCCGGCGGTGGCTTTGCCGCCAAGGGCGGCAACCTGTCGGTCAATATCAATGCTTTCGGCGCCCCCGCCCTGATCTGGGGCGCCGCTTCCTACAACGAGATGTTTGTGGGTGACGGCTGTAGTCTGCTGTTCGGCGCGCTCAGCGCAGATAGTCAGGTTATCTTGAATGACAATATCGACCTGGGGCCGAACAGCGCGAACTATTACCGCGAAATCAACGTCAGCGCGGGGGTGGGAACGGCTTCGGCGAAGGTCACCGGTGTGCTCAGCGATCTCAGTGGTGGCGGACATGGCTTGCTTAAAGACGGCAACGGCACGCTCTATTTGACTGCCGCCAACACCTTCAACGGCCGAACCATGGTGACCAACGGCTTGCTCGATCTGCAAAACAGCCTGGCCCTGCAAAACAGCACCCTGGCGTCCAACCTGGTGGTTTTCGATGCTTCGGTTACCGCCAACGCCTTCACCTTGGGCGGCCTGATGGGTGGTGCCAACATCGCTTTGGTTAACAGTGCCGCTGCCCCCATTACCTTAAGCGTCGGCAATAATAACAATAACACCCTGGTTGGTCCGTACTCCGGCGTCCTGAGCGGCACCGGCAACCTCACCAAGGTCGGCATCGGCATCCTGACGCTTACCGGGAACAATACCTATACCGGCGTCACGACGCTGAGCAATGGCGAGATCAACCTCGGCACCGCGGAAATTGCCGGCACCTCCGGCCCGCTGGGCAATTCCGCGGCCAACAATCCAGGTTCCATTGTTCTCAATGGTGGTTATCTCCAATATTCCTCTGCCAACAAAAATGACTATTCAGGCCGCTTTAGCACGGCCGCGAATCAGCAGTACAATGCCGACACCAATGGCCAGACGGTAACCTGGGCGACAGCTCTGACCAGTGCCGGTGGCACGCTCACCAAGATCGGCGCGGGCACGCTGAAACTCGCGGGGAACAGCACCTATACCGGCGCGACCACCGTTAATGCCGGCACTGTGACCGTGAACACGGCCACCGGTTCCCTGAGCAGCAGTTCCGCGATCGTTTTGGGTGCCGGCAACGGCCAGTTGAATCTGGACAACGTCGGCGCCACCGGTGCGCTGGCGCACAGCTTCGGGACTCTTACCGCCAGCGCTGGCGACGGCACGGTAACCATCACCCGCACCGCCGCCTATGATCAGACGGTCACCTTCGCTTCGCTGGCCCCCCGTGTCAGCGGTGCTACTTTGAACTTGTTCAGCAACGGTGGCACCAATAGCGGCGCCAACGGCTTCGTTCTGACCGGCCAGACCGGTGGTTTTATCGACCCGGGTGTTTACTACAACAGCAACAACTTCGCGTGGTACGATACCACCACCACTCCAAGCACGCCCTACGTTCGTGGCGTCAACTGGGGCGTTGACGCCGGCACCAGCACCGTCGGCAATTCGACGACGGGCCTCACCGCCGCAACCTATGCCCAGCAAACCGGGAACGTCACTGGTCAAGGCAACGCCACCTTTACCGCTATCAATTTTTGGAACGCCGGCAATGTCACCCAGGCCTTCACGCTGGCCAGCGGCGCCACGGTGACGACCAATGGGATTTTGCGTTCCGGTTACGCCGCCGGGGGAACCAACGGCAACACCACCATCAGCGGGGGCGCCGGCATCCAGCCCGGCGCCAATGCCGAGTTGGTCGTGCGCACCGACCAGGGCCCGGACAATCTCTTCATCAACACGCCCATCCTGGCCAACGGAACCAATGCCCTCACCAAGGCCGGCGTGGGCTGGCTGGCGCTCCAGGCCGTCAACACCTTCACCGGCACCACGACCGCCAACGAAGGCACGCTCGACATCGCTAACACGCTGGCACTGCAATACAGCACGGTGGCGGTGACCACTGGTGGCACCGTTGTTTTCGATAGTGCCGTAAGCCCGGCTAATTTTACCCTCGGTGGCCTGAGCGGCAACGGTAACTTGACCCTCTATGGCTACAACAACAGCCACGCCATCTATCTCACGGTGGGCAATAACAATAGCAGCACCACCTACTCCGGTGTTCTCAGCAACGGTGGTGGCAACCTGACCAAAATCGGCACGGGCACGCTGACCCTCACGAATACTTACACCAGTAACGATCCGATGATTATTGCCGGCGGCGCAGTTCAGCTTGGTAATGGCACCAGCGGCAACGACGGTGCGTGGGCAACCAACGGCATCACCGATAACGCGAGTCTGGTCTTTGACAACTACGGAGCCGTTTACACCTCCAATACCATCAGCGGCAATGGAACCCTCACCAAGACCGGGCCGGGGATTCTTTATATCAGCGGCACCAACACCTATACCGGCACCACCTACCTTAACGCCGGCATCCTGGATCTCAACAAGGCGGAAACCGCCGGAACCAGTGGTCCGCTGGGCGACTCGGCCGCCGCCAACCCGGGTTCAATCGTCCTCAACGGCGGCTATTTGCAGTACGTCACGGCTACCAACGTCAACGACTATTCCGGCCGTTTCAGCACCGCCGCCAATCAGCAATACAACGTGGACACCAACGGCGGAGCGGTGACCTGGGCCACGGCGCTGACCAGTTCCGGCGGCAACTTGACTAAGGTGGGTTACGGCGTTCTGACACTCTCCGGCGCCAACACCTACACCGGCACGACAACTCTCGTCGGCGGTGAAATCAACCTCGGCCATGCGGAAAGTGCGGGAACTTCCGGGCCGCTGGGCAGTAACACCAGCGTGGGCGCAATCGTCCTCAACGGTGGTTACCTGCAATACTCGGCTTCCGACACTTACGACTATTCCGGCCGCTTCAGCACCGCCGCAAATCAGCAGTACAATGTTGACACCAACAGCCAGAGCGTAACTTGGGCTACGGCTCTGACCAGTTCCGGCGGTTCCTTGACCAAGATCTTACCCGGCACCCTGATCCTCGCCGCCGCCGAAACCTACACCGGCACAACGGTTGATTACAACGGCACCCTACAGCTTGGCAACGGCACCAGCGGGTTTGATGGCTCGGTTGCCAATAGCCCCACTATCGCCGATGGCGGCAACGTCACCTTCAACCTCTATGCCAACCAGACTTATTCCGGCAATATCACCGGCATCGGTCTGCTGAACAAAGCCGGTGCCACCAGCACGCTGACCCTTACCGGCGCCAACACCTATCTTGGCGCCACCACCGTCAGCGCCGGCACGCTCCAAATCGGCAACGGCACCTCCGGGACCATCGCGGCCGCCAGCACCGTATCCACCGTCGCCGGGGCGACCTTGGCTTTTGATTTGGCGAATAACGGCAACTTTACCAATGCCATCACCAATGCCGGTAACGTCACCGGCATCGAAGGTGGCGGCATCGCCAATATCCTCTCTGGCAATATCAGCGGCGCCGGCAACTTCACCCAAACCGGAGCCGGCACCACTTTCTTGACCGGCACCAATACCTATACCGGTAACACGGCGATCGCCGCCGGTATGGTGGAAGCTGTCAACGCCACCTCCCTGCCGGGCTACAACACCGCCAACAAGGTCACCGTCGCGGGCGGCGCTACCATCGCCGTGCCGACCGGCAATGGCACGGCCGGTTGGAGTTCGGCCCAAATCGATACCCTGCGCACCGACGCCGCTTGGGCCAGCAGCGCCTCCGCTCTGGCCATCGACACCACCGTCGGCAACTTCAGCTACGCCAGCAACATTACCCAGACGTTGGCCCTGACCAAAATAGGGTCCAACACCCTGACCCTGACTGGTGCCAGCACCTATACCGGCAATACCACCGTGTCCGCCGGCACGCTGCAAATCGGCAACGGCACCTCCGGAACCATCTCCGCGTCCAGCGCCGTCTCCGTTGCCGCCGCCGCTACCCTGGCGTTCGATCTGGCCAACAGCGGCAGCTTTACTAACAACATCGCCAATGCCGGCACCGTGGCCGGCGCGGAGGGCGCTGGCATCGTCAATATTCTCTCCGGCAATATCAGCGGCAGCGGCGGCCTTGCCATGTCCGGTAATGCCAGCGGTGTGCTCACCCTTTCCGGCAACAACACCTATACCGGCACCACCGCGATCAACTCCGGGGTGCTTAGCCTGCAAACGCCCGCTTCTCTCTATGGTGGCAATACCACCAATTGGACCGCCGCCAATATTACCGTGCAACCCGGCGCAACCCTGACCGTCGGCGTGGGCAATGCCACCACCGGTTTCAGCCTGGCGAATATCAGCACCCTCTTGACCAACTTGGGCAGCAACCCATCAACCGGCTTCTTGAACGGCGCGAATATCGGTTTCGATACCACCGGTGGGAACTTCACCTATAGTTCGGCGATCACCAATCCAATTAGCGGCAACACGCTGGGCTTGACCAAAGTTGGCGCCAATACCCTCACGCTCACGGGCACTAACACCTACACCGGCACCACCAATCTCAACGCCGGCGTGGTCAACCTCGGTAGCGCCGAGAATCCCGGAGTCTCCGGGCCGCTGGGCGCCAACACGGCGGTGGGCGCCATCGTCCTCAACGGCGGCTACCTTCAATACTCTGCCGCTGACACCTACGACTATTCCACACGCTTCAGCACCGCCGCTAATCAGCAGTACAACGTCGATACCAATGGCCAGAACGTCACCTGGGCAAGCAACCTCGCCAGCGCCACCGGCAATCTCACCAAGATCGGCAACGGCACCCTCAATCTCACCGGCACCAATAACTTTTCCGGCATGACTAAAGTGTTGGCCGGAAACCTGCGGGTTGCCAATGGTTACGCATGGTACAACGATAACAACCCCAACACCGGTTACTGGGGTAATTTCTACGTGGCCTCCGGCGCAACCCTCACCTTTAACGTCGGTGGCAACGCCTCGACCGGCGTTCAAGATACCTACCAAACCTCCATGTCTGGTGTCTATTCCGCCACCACTGGTTTCCAAACCGGTTCAACCATGGCTTTGGACACCAGCAACGGCAACTTCTTCATGAATTGGGGCGTCAATGGCAGCGGCGGCAATTCCCACGCCCTGAACCTTGCCAAAGTCGGCAACAATACCTTGGGCTTACCGATTAATAACACCAACTATTTGGGCACCACCACCATCTATGCCGGTACTTTGGAGCCGCAGGCGGACGCCGCCCTTTACGCCGGCAATGTCAGCACCGCCGCTTGGACCGCCAGCAATATCATCGTGGAACCTGGCGCCACTCTAAGCTTGCCCGTGGGTGCCACGACCGGCGAGTTCTCCAGCAGTGAAGTCGGCATCCTGGCCGCATTAGGTTCGGCCACCGGTGGTTTCCTCAGTGGTTCCACCCTGGCGCTGAACACCGCCCCTGATTGGGGCGGCGGTGCCTATAACTTCACCTATACTGGTGTCATCGCTAACACCAATGGCGGGGCGAACACGCTGAACTTTACCAAACTCGGCAACGGTATCCTCACGCTCACCGGCAACAACACCTACACCGGCAACACCACGATTTCCGGCGGCACCCTCCAGTTTGGCAATAACACCAGCGGCAACGATGGCTCTATTGCCAACGCCAGCAATATCATCGACAACGCCGCCCTGGTCTACAATCTTTATGGCAATCAGTCCTATTCCGGCGCTATCAGCGGCAATGGCACCGTCGCCAAATCTGGTGCCGGCGTGCTAACCTTGTCCGGCAGCAATAGCTATTCCGGCAGCACCACCGTATCCGCCGGCACCCTCTATGCCGGCGCGGTTAACACCCTCTCCAGCAGCTCTGCCGTGACCGTCAGCGGCGGCACTCTGGATGTCTCCAGTTACGCCAACACCGTCAAATCTCTTACTCTCACCAGCGGCAACCTGAACTTGGGCATCGGCAATACGCTGACCGCCACCGGCAGCGCCAGCCTCACCGGCGGTGCCATTAACCTCAGCGGCAGCGCCTCTCTCGGCAACTACACCTTGATTGCCGCCGGTTCGGCCATCGGCACCCTCGGTTCATCGGTGACCGGAACTCCCAGCGGCTACCGCGTGGCGGTTTCCAGTTCATCCCTGAACCTGATCCACCTAGCCAGCGTCACCATGACCGCCGATGCCACCAACAACACCATTGTTCACCCCGGCACGGTGACCTGCGGCGTCAACCTGCAAAACACCGCACCCAGCGGTTCGGATCCCGCCAATTATAACCT
>Ga0316217_10005685_pt1 | contig 12780 bp, 11 predicted proteins | sample 1anoAmetaG_FD_203633 | JGI IMG/M metagenome (GOLD analysis project Ga0316217, IMG submission 203633) | Freshwater microbial communities from Trout Bog Lake, Wisconsin, USA - 1anoA | ecosystem: Environmental > Aquatic > Freshwater > Lake > Hypolimnion/Profundal zone | place: USA: Wisconsin...
GCGGATGATCCCGATCAGCCGGAGCACGTCCGGGTGGGCCAGGCCCGCGGCAGGCTCGTCCAGGATCAGCAGGGCCGGCCTCCGGGCCAGGGCCCGGGCCAGTTCCAGGAAACGCTGGGCCCCGTAAGGGAGGTCCCGGGCCCGGACCCGCGCCTGGGCTTCCAGGCCGACGAAACCCAGGAGGGCGAGGGCATCCGCCTGGGCCCGGCGCTCCTCGCCCAGGCCCAGCCCGGCGATGACCAGCGGCAGGGGCAGGCGGAACACCCCGCCCAGGGCCACCATCACGTTGTCCAGCACGGACAGTTCGCTGAACAGCTGCAGGTTCTGGAAGGTGCGGGCGACACCGGCGCGGGCCACGGGCACCAGGCCGGTGAGGCCGGCCCGGGCGCCGCGCAGCCGGATGCTGCCCGAGGTGGGCGGATACAGCCCGGACACCACGTTCACCAGGGTGCTCTTGCCGGAACCGTTGGGCCCGATCAGCCCGTGGATGGTCCCGTCCTGGACCTCGAGGCTGATGCCGTCCACCGCCTTCACCCCGCCGAAATGCCGGCGCAGGTCCGACACCGCCAGCAGGGCGCCCGGACCCGGAGCGCGCGCCGGCAGGGCGCCGTCCAGCGGCGCCGGAGCCGGCAGCGAGGCCGGCGGCACCCGGAACAGGCGCGCCAGGAGCTGTGAACAGAACCCCATCAGCCCCTCGGGCAGCCCCACCATCACAGAGAACAGCATCAGGGCGAAGATGGCCTTGCGCCAGTCCTCGGTGTGCCGCACCAGCAGGCCTCCGCCGGCCAGCAGCGCGGTGGCGGCGATGGGAGCCAGGGCCTGGAACGGCTCGGCCCTGCGGGTCGCGAGTCCGCGGATCCCGGCGGCCAGGGCCGCCGCCAGCCCCAGCACGGCCAAGGTGAGGAACAGCCGCCGGCTGGAGAGCAGGTTGGGCAGCAGCACCACGATGCAGGCCCCCACGAAGGCGCCCCACAGGCTCCTGCGCCCGCCCAGCACCACCCCGAGCAGCAGGATCACCATCAGGTCGTAGGTGAAGATCTGCGGCTGCAGGTACTGGAAGTTGAAGGCGTACACTCCGCCGGCGAAGCCTCCCAGGCCGGAGCCCAGGGCGAAGGCCGCCACCTTGTGCCGGTAGCTGCCCACACCCATCGCGTCGGTGGCGACGGGACTGTCCCGGAGCGCCTGGAAGGCCCGTCCCCAGTGCGAGCCCAGCAGGTTGCGCATGGTCGCCCAGACCAGGGCCAGGGCCGCCAGGCACAGCCAGTAGAAGCCCCGGGCCTCCAGGACCCGGCCCAGCAGCGGCGGGCGGGTGAGACTGAGTCCCTGGGCGCCGCCGGTGAGGCCTTCCAGTTCGTTCAGGGCGGTGACGGTGAGGGCCGAGAAGCTGAGGGTGGCCAGCGCGAACTGGGGCCCCTCCAGGCGCAGGGCCGGGAGCGCCAGCAGGCCGCCCAGCGCCAGTCCCGCCGCCGAGGCGCCCAGCAGGGCGGGCACCAGCCCCCAGCCCAGCCGGGTGACCAGCAGGGCCGCCGCATAGGCGCCCAGCCCCAGGAACGCCACCTGCCCCAGGTTGATCTGGCCCAGGTAGCCCACCGACACATCCAGGCCGATCAGCAGCACCCCGTAGATGGCCAGCAGGGTGAGCAGGCCCAGCGCGTACGGGCCGCGCACCGCCAGCGGCACGGCGGCCAGGCCGGCCAGGGCCAGGAGCTCGCATCCGCGCAGGAGCAGGAAGCGCCGCATCGTTTCACACCTTGCGGATGGCGGCCCGGCCGAACACCCCCTGCGGGCGCGCGGCCAGGGCCAGGATGAGCAGGAGCAGCCCGGGCGCCTCGCGCCAGCCGCTGCCCAGGTAGAAACTGGCGAGGCTCTCCAGGGCGCCGAGGACCATGCCGACCAGCACCACCCCGAACCCGGAGTCCAGGCCCGCCACCACCGCCACGGAAAAGGCCTTGAGCACCAGCGCGGCGCCCATGGTCGGCCCGACCGTGGTGATGGGCGAGACCAGGACCCCGGCCAGGGCCGCCACCATCCCGGACAGGGCGTAGGAAAGCTGGACCGCGCGGGTGGCGGAGATCCCCACCAGCTCGGCGGCGTCAGGGTCGGCCGCCACCGCCGCGACCGCCTTGCCGATCAGGGTGGCGCGCTTGCACAGCTCGATCAGGCCCATGACCCCCAGGGCGCCCACGGCCACGGACAGTTCGACCGGGGTCACGTCGATGCCCAGGAAGTGCAGGGGCTCCGAGGGGATCGGGGTGGGAAAGGGGCGGTCGTCCCGGCCCCAGAGGTTCTCGGCCAGGGAATAGAGGAACAGCCCGCCGATGATGGTGAGCATGATCCAGCCTTCGCTCTTCTGGCGCAGGGCGAGCCGGACCGCCGCCCGCTCCACCCCCAGCCCGGCCAGGGCGCCGAAGGCCAGCGCCGCGGGCAGCATGAGGCCGTAGGGCAGGCCGAGGCTGATGCAGCTGAGGGCCACGAAGGCCGACACCATCACCAGTTCGCCCTGACCGAAGTTGAGGCTCCGGCTGGTGGCGTAGGTGAGCTGGAAGCCGTAGGCGATCAGCGCGTAGACCAGCCCCATGAGGGCCCCGCTGACGACCATCTGGCCGATGATGGGGAAGTCCATGGCGGCGCCGGAGGGTCAGCGGCCCATGCCGGCCTTGGCCAGGCGCTCCCGGTCGGCCTGGTTGGCGAACACCACCTTGCCGTCCATGACCATGCCCATGACCACCTGCTCCTTGCGGAAGGCCTCGTGGGTCTGCTCATCGGCGGGGTCCCAGCGGGAGAAGGGGTGTTTCCAGGTGGCGATGACGCCGGGCACCGGCTCCTTGAGGTCCTCCAGGGCCAGCTTGATCTTGTGGGTGTCGGTGCTCTGGGCCTGCCGGACCGCCGCCGCGAAGATCAGCACCGCGTCGTAGCCCTGGGCGGCCGACACCGGGGAGGACATCCGGGTGACGTTGTAGGTCTTGTGGAAGTTGGCCAGGAAGGCGGCCACCCGCGGATTGATGGGCTCCTCGATGAAGGTCTGGGGCATGAGCGTGCCGTTGCCGTTCTTGCCGGCATTGTCGATGAAGTTGGACATGGCCAGGGTCCAGCCGCCGATGAGCGGGATCTTCATGCCCAGCTTGCCCAGGCCGTTGGCCGCCACCGCCAGTTCCGGGCCGATGCCCCAGATCAGGATGGCCTGGGCCCCGGCGGCCTTGGCCCGGAGCAGCTGGGCGGTCATGTCCTTGTCGCCGATGTTGAACTTCTCGGTGGCCACCACCTGCAGCTTGCCGCCCTGATCATGGATCTGGCGCAGCAGATCGTCCCGGCCGGACACCCCGTAGTTGGTGGAATCGTGCAGCAGGGCCACCTTGGTCAGGCCGCGCTGGGCCGCCGCGGCCACCACCATGGCCGACTGGATGCCGTCGTGGGCCGCGAACCGGAAGATCGACAGGTCCTTGACCCCGGCCTGGGACCACTGGGTCATGGACTGGGAGCCGGCGGCCGGGGTGATGATCTTGGTGATGCCCTTTTCCTGGAAATGCCGGTCTCCGGCCATGACCACGCCGGTGTTGACCGAGCCGATGACCCCGGCCAGATCGTCCATGCCCGCCAGTTCCTGGGCGATGAGGGCGCCCCGTTCGTTCTTGGCCTCGTCGTCCCGTTCCACCACCTCGATGGGCAGCTTCCTGGCACCCACCTGGATGCCGCCGGCGGCGTTGATCCCGGCGATGGCCAGCTTGGCGCCGTCGCGCATGGACACCCCCATGGGCGCCGATCCGCCGGAGAAGGGGCCGGTGAGGGCTATCTTGACCGTGTCCCCGGCGCACAGCGGCAGCACGAGCAGGCAGAGGAACAGGGGCCGGAACGAAGGCTTGGCCATGGAACGCTCCCATGAGAAAGGACGAGGCCCGATCAGGGCGCCATAAGCCTAATCCTTTATCCACCCCATGACGATGGTATAATCATCCCAAATGGAAAAAAAATGCATCATTCCGATGGGTGCTGCCATTTTCCCAAGGTGCAACCCCTGCCCCGCCATGGAGACCCAGTGTCCTTCACCGTGCCCTTCCTCAAGTCCCTCGTCCTGGTGCCGCTCACCCTGCTGCCGATCATCAACCCACTCACCGCGGCGCCGGTGTTCATCGCCACCGCGGGCAGCAACCCCAGGATCGTGCGCCGGATGGCGCGCCAGATCGCGTTCAACAGCTGGTGCGTCCTCGTGGTGTCCATGCTGGTTGGTATCTATGTGTTGGATATATTCGGAATATCCTTGGCCATCGTCCGCGTCGGCGGCGGCCTGCTGGTGGCGGCGTCCGGCTGGCGCATGCTGAACAACTCCGGCGCGAGCGAGGTGCAGGAGGCCGTCGCCCACCGGCCGGTGGGCCTGACCCGCACCGAGATCGTCCAGCGCAGCTTCTTCCCGATCACCTTCCCGCTCACTACCGGGCCGGGCGCCATCGCCGCCGCCATCGCCCTGGGGGTGCACCTGCCGCGCCAGCCGGTGCTCTACCTGCTGGGCGCCTTCATCGCCGTCCTGGGGGTGGCCATCACCTCGGCGGTGATCTACCTCTGCTACCGCCACGCCGCCAGCCTGCTGGCCATGCTCGGCGAGATCGGCACCATGGTGATCATGCGCATGCTCGCCTTCATCCTGCTCTGCATCGGCATCGAGATCATGTGGACCGGATGGGCCGCGCTCAACCAGCTCAAGCCCTGATCAGCCGCGCCCGGGCGGTCACCCCAGGAAGAAGGCCAGGATGGAGGCGATGAAGACCCCCGGCAGCATGTTCCCCACCGGCAGCCGCTTGATGCCGGTGAGGTCGATCCCGATGGCGGCGATGAGCAGCCCGCCGGTGGCGGTGAGGGTGGAGAGCACCGGCAGCGTGAGGTAGGGCGTCACCCGGCTGGCGGCGAAGGTGATCCCGCCCTGGTAGAGCAGGATGGGGATGGCCGACAGGGCGATCCCCAGGCCCAGGGCGCTGGCCAGCATGATCGAGGCCATGCCGTCGATCATCGCCTTGACGTAGAGCACGTGGGGCTGGCCGGCGGCGTCCTGGATCGGGCCGATCACCGCCATCGCCCCGACGCAGTACATGAGCGTGGCGGTGACGAAACCCTCCACCAGGCTGTGGCCTTCGCCCTGGGCCGCGCCGGGCAGCGCCGACGCCCAGCGCTGGATGCGCAGGCCGAACCGCTCCAGCCGGTCCTCCAGCCGCAGCATCTCCCCCAGCAGGCTCCCCAGCACCAGCCCGCCGATGATGATCAGCGGATTCGCGTGGTAGGGCAGCGGGCCGGCGTAGTGCAGCTTGCCCGGGTCGATCCGCGGGTCCAGGGCCATCTGCATGCCCAGGAAGAAGATGGTCAGGCCCAGGGCCGGCCATGGCGGTCTTGCGCACCCGTTCCGGGATGAGCCGGCCGAACAGGAAGCCCACGGCGGTCCCGGCCAGGATCGCGGCGGCATTGACCAGAGTGCCGATGCCGGCGATGCCCGTCATCACCACTTATTCCGCCCCGAGGAATTCGACCACCCGGCCGCCCGTGACCCGGATCAGCTCGTCCAGGGTGGTGCGCACCCCGGTGGCGTCGTTGCCCGCGGCCGGGAAGACCGTTTCGTACAGCCCCAGATCCCGGTCCAACAGGATCTCGACCCCTTCGAGCCCGAACGGGCAGACGCCGCCGGGCCGGAAGCCGGTGACCCGCTCGGTCTCTTCGGCATTGGTCATGGACACCTTCGAGCCGATCACCTGCCTGAGCACACCGGAAGGGATGCGCTTGTCCCCCGGGCACACCACGAGCACGAAGGCGCCAGCCTTGCTCTTGAAAAGGAGGGACTTGGCAATCCGGGCCGGTTCGACCCCGAGCCTCCGGGCGGCCATTTCCACCGTGGGCGTGCTGCCCGGCTCGAACTCATGGACGTGGAGTCCGTGGGCGTCGATCACTTTCTGGACTTTTTCTGGGACCATGGGTCGGCTCCTTGGCCATCGGGTTCAGCGCGGCGCCCGGGGGGGCAGGCCGGGGCCGGATGCCACGCCAGGTTCAACTATGTCGTAAGCTTTCACGCAAATACAGCCCAAACAATGCGCTGATGGCCGACTGGTGGCACGGAAACGGCTTGACACCAGAAGGAAAAGAGCGATATTCGCCGTCGCAATCGTACTCGTGTCCGCCAACGCAATGCCGCCCCCCGGCCTTGACCCAGGGGAAGCGACGAGGGGCCAGCAGGCGACCTCTGGGGCTCAAGGGGGGTTGAGATGGCTGTGGGTTTCACGCTGCTGCATGGGACGGGTCCGCTCCATCCAGTCCATGGCGCCATGCGGGCCGGGCAGGTTGCCATGCTGACTTCCTGGCTCGCGGTCCCCGGGTGCTGGGGCCAGGGCGCCCTCCCGGCGGCCCTGCCAGTGACTGGGCCGGTGGCAAGCTGCTATTCCGCCATCGGGAAATGCCGCCTGAAGGCGTACGTGTTCTCGCCGCCGCCCGGAGCGGCGCCCAGGCCCCGCCCCGGGATGGTGCTGTTCCACGGAGGCGGATGGAATCGCGGCTCCGCCGAGTGGACCTTCCGGCATGCACGCCATTTCGCCAGCAGAGGTCTGGTGGCCGTTTCCGTGGACTACCGCCTCTCGGACCAGAAGGGCATCACCCCGGTGGAGGCCATGGCGGATGCGCGATCCGCCATGCGCTGGGTGCGCGGCCATGCGGCCACGCTCGGTATCGATCCGCACCGGATCGCCGCCTTCGGCCAATCGGCGGGCGGGCATCTGGCCGCCTGCACAGCGATCTTCAATGATCCCAAGGAGTATAAAGCCGAGTGGGTGGACTGCAGCGCCCCCCGGCTGGCCTCCAACTGGCTCTTCGACGACCCCGTCGCCCAGACCCAGGTCAGCTGTGCCCCGGACGCGCTCGTGCTGTTCTATCCGGTCGTCGCCACCGGCTTCGACGAATGGACCGAAACCATGCTGATGGGCAAGGCCGACACGCACGCCATTTCCCCCTACAACCACATACGCCATGGCCTTCCGCCCACGGTCATCCTGCAGGGGAAGCTCGATCACCAGACCCCCTTCGAGCGGGCCGTGCGCTTTTCCGAGCGCATGCGTGCCGCCGGCAACAGGTGCGAACTCCACCTGTTCGAGCACGTCGGGCACCTGTTCATACCCGCCGGAATCCCGGATGTCGCCGGCAATGACCCTGACCCCCAGGTGGAAGCATCCGCCTGGGAAAAAGCGGACCAGTTCCTGCAATCCCTGTGGCCCGGACCTTGAGGTCACTGGACCATCCGGTCACCTCAAGGCTGGACCGCGTTGAGGAACTCGACCATGGCCCGGTCTTCTTTCTGGAGATGGAGCAGCAGCCACTGCTCCATGACATCCAGCACCTCGCCGGCATCGAGCCCGATCAGATTGTAGCGGTCCACCAGGTCTTCCGCCTGGATCCGCATGATGTCGTGGGCGTCATGATGGGCAGCCAGCCCCGGGTAACCGGCCCGGGTCATCAACTCCTCTTCCATCCGGAAATGCGCCACCACGTAGACGGACAGCGCGGCGAGCGTCCTGCCGACTTCCGCAGGCCCTTCGTGGCGCTCGATGGCCTCGCGCAGGTCATGAAACAACTGGATAAGCCTTACGTGCTGGTCGTCGACTTGACGGTTGCCGGTCGCGAGGCCGGGATTCCAGGCGATGGACATCGGGTTCCTTGATGAAACCAATAATAATAGCTGCTATGCAGGCGGGGCGCCGGGGGTATTTCCAGACAGCGGGCCGGGCCGACGGCATAGCCCATCCGGGAACCGGCCGCTACCACTTGGCCAGATCGGCGAGCCAGGCTGCCACGGCCTTGCCCAGCTTGGCCCGGTAGTCGGCCAGGAGCAGGCTGTCGGCCTGGAATTCGTTCACCCCCACGCCCTTGGCCACGATGGCCAGGGATTCGTATTCCTGGCCGGCGCGGTCCACCAGGGTGAGGGTCATGGAACCCTGGGCGACGATGAAGTCCGGAGTGCGCTGGTAGTCCCACCAGGCCCGCCGCCCCACCGTCACGCCGCTGTTGGCGCTGCGCACGCTCAGGGTGATGGAGAACAGGGGGTCGCGGTCGGACCAGCCCATGCCCTCCTTGAGCACCGCGTTGCGGACCACGCCCTTCACCTCCGGGTCCAGATCGATGCCCGGACTGGGCGCCAGCCCGAAGGTGAGGGCCGCGCGGGCCGCCACCATCCGCCGCTCGGTCTCCAGCCGGGTCCTGAGCACCTCCGCCCGCAGCGCGGGATCCCCGCCACCGCCGCCGAGCAGGCCGGCCAGGTCATCCAGCTGGACAAGGTCCGCGTGGGCCTTCTTCAGCGCCTGGGCCTCCACCAGCATGGCCCGGACCCCCTGCTCCGCCGGCTTCGCGGCCAGTTCGTCCTTGCGCGCGTCCAGCCGCGCCCGCAGTTCCCGCTGGGCGATGGCCAGGTCCAGGTAGGCCAGGGCGTAACCGGTGCCGCCGGGCCGGTCCAGGAAGGTCTCCTCCACCACCAGCCCGGGGAGATCGGCGGCCCGGGCCTGCACTTCGGTGCCCACCTGGGTGCTCTGGGTCCGGCTGCCGGTGGCGGGGCCGCCGGCGGTCCGGCTTTCCTGGGTGGTGGTGGTGATCTGGGTGTCCGCCTTGACGTTGGCCCGCAGCCGGGCGATCACGTCGGCCCGGGCGTTGTCGGAGGCCTGGCGCACGGCCGCGGCTTCCACGCCCAGGGGCGCCACCCCGAGCCCGTAGACCCGGCCGGGCTGGGCCGGAAGCACGTTGATCCAGGCCGGCCGGACGGCGGGGGCCGGAGCGGCGGCGGTCAGCGCCGGGACGAAGGCGAGCAGGGGCAGCATGGCGTCGCTCCTATGCGCCGAACAGCCTGCGGACGCTGTCCTTGCGGATCTCCACCTCGTCCGCCCACTCGATCACCGCCGACTCGATGTCGGTGAGCTGGAGGGTGATCTTGTAGTAGACGTCCTTGACCTTGCCGTTCTGCTTGACGATCGAGGAGATGTCGCCGCCGAGGATGTACTTGCTGCCGGTCTGCTTGCCGGCGGTCTTCTGGGTGGCGGTGTCGGCCATGGTGCCCTGGAGCTTGTACTGGTTCATCAGGTCGTTCTGCATCTCCAGCGCCGAGAACCGGACCTTGCCGGACTTGATGAGGGCGGTGCGGATCTTGTCGGTGATGGACTTGGTGTCGATGTGCTCGGAGGTTTCGTTCCGGAGCCGGGTGACCGAAACGAGCGGGGGCTTGCCCGGATCGGCCGGGTCCGGCTGCAGGCGGTTGCTGTTCACCAGGCTGGCGACCATCTTGTCGGCGATCATCTGCAGATCGGTGGAACCGAAGTCGGCGTTCACCGTCTCGGTCGCCTGGGCGTTGCCGTAGGTGGTGACGGGCCCGGAACAGCCGACGCCGAGCGCCGCGATTCCCAGAAGGGGCAGAAGCGTTTTCTTCATGGCTGGATCCTTGCAAGGTAGGCGCGGTAGGGCATGCCGCGGGAGCCCTGGCCGCTTATCATGGCATCTTTGGCGCGGAAGCGGCAGGCTGGACCGGCAGCATCCCGGCCGGGGGCACCGCGCCGTCCCCCGCGCCGGTCTGGAAGGTTCTGACATCGATGCGCTTGAACCCCGGGAAGGCGCGCACCAGCAGGAAGCTCTGGCTGCCCGGGGCGACCTCCAGCGCCACCGTCCCGGCCAGCCCGGGAGCGTTCAGTTCGAGCCGGGCGGGGCCGGGTTCAAGGTTGAATCTGGCGACCTGGACCTCCGCCGGCAGGCTGAGCCATGAGCGGCGGTCCGCGGTACCCAGGGCCGCGGTGGCCACCTTGCTCAGCAGCCCGCCGATGGGCCCGTAGTTCTTTTCCGCGCGCTGCTGGAGTTCGCCTTTGGCCACGGCCCCGAGCAGGCCCCGGGTCAGGATCCCGGGCATCCGCTCCTGCAGCGACTTCACCGCCAGCGCGCGGGTGTCCAGGATGGTGGAGGTCAGGTAGGTCCGGCCCGGCGCGCGGATGGCGAGCGGCGCCTGGGCCGTCCCGAACTCGTTGTAGATGGGGAAGGCCAGGGTGTAGAGCCGGTTCTCGGCGAACAGGTTGAGCCGCACCTCGTCCAGCTGGGGCACCAGCCCGGTCTCGAAGAAGACCACCACGGACCCCCCGGCCGCGGGCGCGGGCTCCGGTTCCGCATCCGCCTCCCGCAGCCGGGCCCGGGCCTCCTCGTAGGCGCCGCCACCCTGGGCCCGGGCGATCTCCAGGTAGGCGGAGCGCACCCCCGGGGCCTGGGGCGCCAGTTCGTAGGCGTTCCTGATCTCCACCATGGCGTCGTTCAGGCCCGGCTCGCCCCGGACCAGGTAGATCTGGCTGGAAAGATAGTAGGTGAAAGCGTTCTCGAAGGAATTGCGGACGTTCCTGACATAGTCGAACATCCGTCCATAGCTGGCCCGCACCGCCGGGTTGCCCAGCGAGGCGCTTTCGGCGCCCCGCGGCGGCCTGGCCCCGGCCTGCCGCAGTTCCCGCTGGTGCCGGTCCCGTTCCAGCCGCTGGTATTCCTCGGCCTTGCGGACCTCCACCCGGGCACCTTCCATGTCCCCGAGCAGCAGGTAGTTGATGGCGTTGATGGTGCGCGCCATGACCTTGTCGTAGCCGGTGCCCTCGTACTTCAGCACCGAATCGTTGACCAGGACCGCCCCGGCGGTGCGCCCCGTCGCTCCCGCCGACACCACGGCCCGGCCCTCGTAGTCATGGGCCACGGCATCGGCGGTGTTGAAGAAGCCGATGCTCTTGCGCGGGTCTCCGGCCAGATGGTAGAAGGCCCCGAGTTCGTACAGCGCCAGCAGGCGGTCCGCGCAGTCCCTGGAGGCGTCCTTCAGGAACACCTTGTCCGCGGCGCCCAGGTTGTTGGCCCTCAGTCCGTCCAGGGCGGCGCGGAAATCCCTGGGGTGGTCCGCCGCGGCCGGGACCGCGAGCAGGCCCGCCACGACCGCGGCCCGGAGGGCAGGGATTCCGGATGACGGTCGACCCAGGTTCATGGACAAGCTCCGCGATGCAGATCAGGCTACCGGATGGGCGCGATGGTGGCGCCAGGTCCCGGGATGCGGGTTGGCGGCCAAGGGTTCTCCGGAAAGGTGCGAAAACCCAGAAAATATTAAACTATTTATACACTGCCGTCAACCCGCCGGTCCCGCGGACTGGCCTGGTCCATCGTCACCGGATTTGGTGAAAAGCTCCAGGACCATTAAAAAAACGACCCATATTCTTCGCACAGTGTAGAATCTCCAACACATCCGGAGGAAACTGTGAAGATCGCCATCCCCGTCGAGATCCGGCCCGACGAGCGTCGGGTGGCCCTGGATCCGGATTCCTGCCGGAAGCTGGTCCAGCTGGGGGCCCAGGTCGCCATGGAGGCCGGGGCCGGCGAGCGGGCCTTCTTCCCCGACCAGGCCTACCTGGACGCCGGGGTCGGCCTGGAACCGGATCCCGCCCGGCTGCTGGGCGACGCCGACTTCGTGGCCAAGGTCAACGGCCCCGGGCTCCGCTCCGACGGCGCCCATGAAGCCGACCTGATGCGGCCGGGGGCCGTGCTGCTGGCCTCCCTGTTCCCCACCCGCAACCTCGACGCCGTGGCCAGGCTGGCCCAGCGCGGCATCACCGCCTTCTCCACCGACTGCATCCCGCGCACCACCCGGGCCCAGTCCATGGACACCCTCTCCAGCCAGGCCAACATCGTCGGCTACAAGGGGGTGCTGCTGGGCGCGGCGGCCCTGCCCCGCTACTTCCCCATGCTCATGACCGCCGCCGGCACCACCCTCCAGGCCAAGGTCTTCGTCATCGGCTGCGGGGTCGCCGGGCTCCAGGCCATCGCCACCGCCAAGCGGCTCGGCGCCGCCGTCAGCGCCACCGACGTGCGTCCCGAGGTCAAGGAGCAGATCGAATCCGTGGGCGGAAAGTACGTCGGCATCGACCTCGGCCGGAGCGCTTCGGCCGGCGGCGGCTACGCCGGCGAACTGTCGCCGGAGGACAAGGCCCGCCAGGCCGCGATGCTGGCCGAACACTGCGCCACGGTGGACATGGTGATCACCACCGCCCTGATCGGCGGCGTGCTGGCGCCCAGGCTCATCGACGAGGCGATCGTGCGCTCGATGAAGCCCGGGTCGGTGATCGTCGACCTGGGCGCCGACGGCGGCGGCAACTGCGCCCTGTCGCACCTGGGCGGGACCGTCACCGTCGGCGGGGTGACCCTGCTGGCCCCGCTGAACCTGCCGGCCACCGTGCCGTACCACGCGAGCATGCTGTTCTCGCGCAACCTGCTGAACTTCATCACCGCCTTCTGGAACAAGGCCGAAACCCGCTTCGCGGTCGACTGGAACGACGACATCCTCAAGGGCTGCTGCGTGACCCACGACGGCAAGGTGGTGCACGCCGCCACCCTGAAAGCCATCCAGGCCTGACCCCCCCGCATAGGAGCATCGCCGTGCACGACCTCTACGGACTGAACCTCGCCCTGGCCCAGGGCGCCGAACACGCCGGCGGCCACGGCACGCTGGACTTCATGGGCGCCCTGTTCGTGTTCATGCTGGCCACCTTCATCGGCCTCATGGCGATCCAGCGGGTGTCCCGGCTGCTGCACACCCCGCTGATGAGCCTGACCAACGCCATCTCGGCCATCGCCGTGGTGGGCGCCATCATCGTCGCGGCGGGCAAGGACGCGCCGGTCTACGTCACCGCCCTGGGCCTGGTGGCGATCTTCTGCTCCACCACCAACATCGTCAGCGGCTTCCTGATCACCGACCGCATGCTCAAGATGTTCAAGAAGCGC